>FWPV01004904.1_pt1 | contig 27466 bp, 26 predicted proteins | sample 2228371 | NCBI WGS metagenome assembly FWPV01 (sample SAMEA103939776, study PRJEB20133) | metagenome
GTTCTCTGCAATTTTTTTTATCAAAAAAGGTTGTGCCTCCTTATTAAACAACATATCGTCATCAAAAGATATGTTTAGTATTTCAAGTGCCCTCTTGAAAAATTTTTTCTCTATACAGCCAAAGGCTATTGCCTCACCATCCTTTGTTTTGTAAATATTGTAACAGGCAAAATCACCTGTAAAAATCCCCTTTTCTATTACCCCATCTTCTTTTGAAGAGTAAAAGAAAGGAAAAACCGATAGCACCGACCTGAACAACGATAAATCAAGTTCTCCCCCAACACCATTTTTCCTTCTCTGCTCAAGCATAACAAATACCCCAATAATTGCCCAGAGAGCCCCAGCCATATCAGCCAGCTGAAAAGGGAAAAGCTTGCCCGTTGTTTCAAAGTTTTTCATTATACCCGAAAGCCCGACAAAATTCAAATCATGCCCAGCCTTGTTGCTGTCTTTTGTTTCCTTTTCATAGCCAGAAAGAGACAAGAAGATAGCCTTCCGGTTGTTTTCCCTGACGGCATTGTAACCAAGCCCCAGCCTTTCCAGAAAACCTCTTCTAAAACCGTTTAAAACCACATCAGCCGAACAGAGCAGCTCAAGCACCTTTTTTCTGTCACCTTCATCTTTAAGGTTAAGGAAAAACAGTTCCTTATTTTTGTTAAGATAACGGTATGCTTCCTCATCAAATTCCTTAATAGGGTCGCCGCCGGGGGGTTCAATCTTTATTACCTTAGCCCCCATTTTGGCAAAAAAACCACCCGCATAGGGGAGAGGCAGATACATGCCCAGTTCAACAATGATCAGGTCATTAAACATTAATTTTTACCTTCCAGCAGTCTTTTTATCGTTTCTTTAAGCTCCGTAAGGTCGTGACTTTTTACCACATAAGCATCAGATGCCCATGTGGTGAAGTCCTGCTTATACTCTTCAAAGGCTGTACAGAGAATAACAGGAATCTTTCTGTCCGCAAAGTTTGTCTTTATGGCATGAAGAGTTTCTATTCCGCTTAACCCGGGCATTTTTATATCAAGGGTTATCAGGTCAGCATCAAAACTCCTCAGCTTTTCCAGAGCAGCCTCGCCGCTTTCCGCCACCTCTACTTCATAACCTTCGTCTTCAAGGTCAAGTTTGTAAAGCAGACGGATATTTTCTTCATCATCAACGACAAGTATTTTGTATTTCTTCATAAGTTCCCCTCCGCAACTTTATTTTCTCCTGTATCCAGAGGACATTCACAGGGAAGCTTTATCACAAACCTCGCTCCCCCCTTTTCTCCGACGTTTTCGGCATATATCAAGCCATTGTGCTGCTTTATTATCTTGTAAGTCACCGAAAGCCCCACACCAATACCGTTAAACTTTGTTGTATAAAAGGGGTCAAAAATGTAGGGCAGTGCATCCCTTGATATGCCGGGACCATCATCCTCCACAATTATCACCACGTGGTCCTTTTCCCTGTAGCCTTTTATTTTTATCTCTCCTCCATTTTTCATAGCCTGAGCAGCATTTTTCAAAAGGTTATCAATTACGACACCTAAAACTGTGTCCTCTATGGGGACACAGGGCATATTATCCTGCATATCCAGTTTAATTTTTATCCTTTCTGTAAAGAGAAAGGAAAGATTATTTATGCTTTCATTAACAACCTTGACAATATCACATGTCCCCTGTCGGAAGGTGTTGCTCTTCGTCAGATAAAGAAAATCGTTAAACAACCTGTTAACCCTCTCTGCCTGTAACACTATTTTGTTAGCCAGTTCAGCTATCTGTTTATCTTCACTGCGTTTTTCTATCAGTTTTGCAAAGCCTCCCATAGAAACAAGCGGATTTCTGAGTTCATGTGCAAGGGTGGCTAACATCTCTCCAACGACAGCCAGCTTTTCCTTCATCAAAAGTTCCTGTCTCGCTGATGCAAGCATTTCGTTGGTTTCCCTTAATTCATTAAAAAGCTTGGCGTTTTCTATGGCTATTGATGCCTGTGAGGCAAAGGTTTCAAGAAGCTTCGTATAGTCTTCGTCTATCTTCTTCTGAGAATAGGTAAATTTATTGTCTACATAAAGCATGCCCAGCACACCTTCTCTACCACAAAGCGGAATTATTGCGTATTCGTTGACCCCAAATATCTGAGCCAGAGTATCACCCGGGTCTCGCTCAACATACACTTTTCTTGTGTTATAAGCCTGAGCCAGAGAAGGCACCTCATCAAGGAAAAATCTGAGCCCCTTTACTTTCTGATTGAATGTGGTGTCACCCAAAACCTCCAGATTTTTAATCTTTTCAACCCATTGAACAGCCGTAACATCTTTTGGAAGCTGCTGCCATACCTGATATGCCTCTTCAATGGTTTCACAGCCTATACCCATCATTCCCTGTAATGTGCCTGTTTTTGCGTTATACATAAATAACACAGCCCTGTTGAAACCAATCTCTTCACCGAACGTAAGGGTGGTCAGCAGGATAAATAACAGGTTGTCAAGTTTTCTCGGTTCCATTAACACCCTGTTAATTTCGGTAATCAGAGTAAGGTTTTTCAGATGTTTTTCCTGCTTTATCAACAACGCCTTTTCCCTTTCAATGGTAGCGGTGTATGCAATTACAGGGGCAATCAGACTGCCCAGAGCCTCAAGAAAGTTCCTGTCTTCCTCTCTGAAGATTTGTTCGCCCAGTTTTTCATAAACACTCATCGTTCCTATCACTTCCATTTCAAACTTAAGGGGAACACAGATGAGCGAACTGACATTGAGCTTTGATTTCAAAAGATGAACCGATTCATCTGTATCTGGCAAAACAAGTTTTGACACCCCTTTTTCCCACACCTCACCCGAAACCCCGTCACCCTTTTTTATACCGTGTCTTCTTATGTGAACATCTTCAAGCCCATACTCAGACATAACCTCCAGATAGCTTCTGTCTTCAGTCACAAGCCTTATCACTGTACCCTTAACATTAAGAAGATGGGACACCTCTTCGGTAATCATGTTCAAAAGCTCTTTTAAACTGTATGTGCTGCTTATACGTTCCGAAAGCCTCCTTATTATTTCAAGCTGCCTTAATTTAAGGTTATAATCTTCCTTTATCTCTGAGTTTCTCACAGCACAGATGACCACCTCTTTTACAACCCTCAAAGTGTCATCGTGATTTTTGTAGTAGGGCTGAAAAAACAGATAGCCATAACGCTTTTTTTTGTCTTCTATTTTTAAACATGCAAAATCTTTAAATAATAGCGGTTGAAAACCACCTGATATGCCATCTGGTTCAGTAAGTACCATATCTTTTTCAAAATCAGAAACAAATGGGATGTCTACACCGAGCAAAGGTAACATTCTGGTTTTGCAATAATCACTGATGCCTATGAAAAAGGAGCGTTCAATCCCCAACTGTCTGAAAAAGTCAGAGAGAACAGCAAGTTTGGCTTCCAGTCCCTCGGTCTGATAAAAACTTTCAATAAAATCAGCAATATTTATATCTGTCCTTTCCATCTTAACCTTTTAGCGATAAATAAAGTTCCCTGTACTTTTCTGCCGGACCGTTCCATGAAAAATCCTTAGCCATTGCGGTACGCCTCACCTTTCCAAGTAACCTTTTATTTTTGTATAAAGCAACCGCCCTATCAACGGCTTCTATTAGTTTTTCCGGAAGCTGTATGCTGAATTTTATTCCACAGCCCCCTTCTTCATCAATGTCTATCACCGTATCGTTTAGCCCGCCAACGGCGGCCACAATGGGAATGGTTCCGTATGCCATGCTTATCATCTGGTTTAAGCCACAGGGTTCATAGCGGGAAGGCATGAGGAAAAAGTCAGCTCCCGCCTCTATCCTGTGTGCCAGTTCGTTACTAAAGCCAAGATAAACACCTGTTTTATGGGGAAACCTGTCTTTCAAACTCTTAACCGCCTCTTCGTATTCCTTTTCACCGCTTCCGAGGATTATTAAAAAAAGTTCCCTTTTCATCAGTTCACAAGCCGCCTCTTTCAAAAGGTCAAAACCTTTCTGATATGTAAGCCTGGAAATCATTCCCACAACAGGCACATCCAGCCTTTCTTCCAGACCAAAATTTTTTAACAGTGCCTTCTTGCAGGCTTTTTTCCCTTCTGTAACCGTTTCAATATTGTACTTCCTGCTTATATACCTGTCTTTTTCCGGCGACCACTCCCTGTAATCTATACCGTTTAAAATTCCGTAAAGTCTGTCTTTCACATCGTTCAAAACACCATGTAGCCCAAAACCGTCCTTTTCGGTCAATATCTCCTTTGCATAGGTGGGGCTTACAGTGGTTACAGCATCAGAAAAGTATATACCGCCCTTTAGAAAGTTTATCTTTCCCCAGAACTCGAGAGCTTTCGGATTAAAGTAGCTCCAGTCCAGATTGGTGAGGTGCATGTCAAAATGCCAGAAAAGACCCTGATAACCCAGATTATGAATGGTGAGAACCGTTTTGCCCTGAAAATTGTACAAAACCTTTGCGTAGACAGCAGCCATTGCGGTTTGCCAGTCATTCAGGTGAATAATGTCAAAGCCATGCTTTTGTGCAAACTCAACAATAAGTCTTGAAAAGAAAACAAAACGTTCTGCATTATCGGGGTAGTCCCCCTCTTTTGTTGTGTATAGTTCCTCCCTGTCGTAGTATTTTTCGCAATCCACGAAATAGACAGTGGGCTTTGTTTTTGATGTGTGTTCAAAAATTCCGGCTTCCGAACGGTTTGAAGACACCTGTATTGAGTAATAATCTTTTGTGTCTTTTAACCTGAATCTTTTCCTGATGCCCCTGTAAAGTGGTGTAATTACCGCAACATCCACCCCTTTTGCCTTTAAAGCCGAAGGCAGTGCCCCGGCCACATCACCAAGACCGCCTGTCTTAGAGTATGGGACAACTTCGGAAGAAGCATAAAGCACCTTCACCTTTCTCATGCCTCCCTCAAATATTTTGCCGCCTCTTCCGGCGGTGTAGGGTTAATATAAAAGCCTGACCCCCATTCAAAACCAGCCACCTTTGTCAGCTTAGGTATAATCTCAAAGTGCCAGTGATAATAACTATTATGAAGCACAAAATTATAATCCGGTTCTTCAAGAACAGCATCAATCTTCTGCAACACCGTCTGAAAAATGAGTGAAAGCGTGTCTAATTTTTCTTCTGAAATATACTCATAGGCACTTTCATGTCTCTTTGGCAGCAACCAGACTTCAAAGGGAAATCGTGGAGCAAAAGGTGAAAAGGCAATAAAATCGCTATTCTCTGCAACCACTCTTGTGCCCTGCTGAATCTCCTGTCTGATTATGTCACATATGAGACAGCGTTCCTTGAAATTATAGTATCGGCTGCAGTTTTCAAGTTCCTCAAGCACCCTTTTAGGCACAATGGGTAGGGCAATAAGTTGCGAATGGGAATGCGGCAGTGATGCTCCTGCCTGTTCCCCTTGATTTTTAAAAACGAGAACATATTTAAATCGCACATCTTTTTTCAGGTCACTCATTCTTTCCCGATAAGCCCACAAAACATCCCTGAAATACTTTCTGCTTATTCTGGAAAGCGTAAGGTCATGATCCGGTGTTTCAATAATAACTTCATGTGCACCTATGCCGTTCATTTTGTCATAAACACCTTCCCCCTCCTTGTTCAGGTCGCCTTCAATTCTCAAGGCAGGAAATTTATTGGCAACCACACGTAATGTCCAGTTAGGTGTATTGGGAGGCGTGCCTTGTGGTCTTATTGCAAGGATTTCGTTTGGTGTTATGTTTTCGTTCCCATAATCAAAGGGACAAAAGGTTACCTTTTTTTCTGTTTTCTGGGTAACAAAGCTGTGGGGCCTCTGTGCCCTTTCAGAAGATATTATTACCCATCTGTTTGCAACAGGATCTTTTCTAAGCTCTGGCATAATCACTCCTACGTTTTAAATTATACATGCTCAGTTTTTTTTCTCAAATCTGCCTTCAGGAACCGGCAGGTATCCACCGAGTCTGTGAACCTTAATCATGTTTGTGTTCCCTTTGCCCACAAGAGGGAGACCTATGGTCATGACAACAAGGTCATTTTTTTTAAACCTGGATTTCAGAAGAGCCTGCTGAATAAGATGCAGCATTTCGTCTGTTGTTTCAGCCTTTTTTATTAAAAGCGGTTCTACACCAAAGAACAAAGACACCTTTCTCAGTGTTTCTTCACTGTAGGAAGCAGCAATAACAGGTGAGGCAGATCTGAATTTTGACATAACGAGGGCGGTCTGACCTGTGGCGGTAAAACACACTATTGCCTTTGCCTTTAAACTTTTTGCGGCGCTAAAAGCTGCATAAGCGATAGCTGACGTTACGTCTCCACTCAGAAATCTGTAGTCAGACGGCAGGAAATCCCTGTCATAAGCCTTCATATAACGCTCTGTCTCCCGTGAGACACTGTCGAGGGTTTCAAGAGCCCCCAAAGGATAGCTGCCGTATGCCGTTTCACCCGAAAGCATCAGGGCATCGCAACCGTCAATTATGGCATTTGCAATGTCTGACACTTCAGCTCTTGTGGGTTCTGGCTTTTCAACCATCGTTTCCAGTATCTGGGTTGCAACGATAACAGGCTTTCCTGTTTCCCTGCCCATTTCTATAATCTTTTTCTGATAAAGAGGCACCTTTTCGAGAGACACCTCAACACCCAGATCGCCTCTGGCGACCATAACACCATCGCTGACAGCAAACACATCTTTTAGCCTCTTTAAAACCTCTGGTCTCTCTATCTTAGCTATCACAGGGATATTTAAATTTTTTTGCTCAAGAATCCTTTTCAGGCTGACAATGTCGTCACCGTGTCTTACAAAGGAGAGCGCGACGTAGTCGCCCCCCAGCGTCTTAATGGTGTCAATGTCTTTTAAATCCTTTTCTGTCAGGGAAGGCAGTGGTAACTCTGTGTCGGGAAAGTTTACACCCTTGTTCTTTCTTATCACTCCATCTGTAAAAGCCACAAGCTTACAACCGTCTTTGACACAGTCCAGAACTTTAAATCTTATCCTGCCATCATCAATATAAACACGGTGCCCCACACGGAGAAATTTTATAATTTCCGGAAAGTTTAAAGACAAACATTTATTATCTTTTTTGTTGGTGGTTGTTGAAAAAAAAATCTGGTCACCTTTTTTAACTTCAAGAACCTCTTCCAGCAACTTTACACGGATTTTTGGACCAGAAAGATCAAAAAGTATCGGGATATAACGGTTTAACTCTTTTTCAGCTTTTCTTACCTTCTCAACAACACCTTTGTATTCATCAAAACTGCCGTGTGAAAGATTTATACGGACGCAATCAAAAAAAAGAGCCATCTCCTTTATTTTCTGATAATCACTGTTACCCGAAAGAGTAGCAATGATTTTTGTCTTTCTCACTTTTTCTCCTTTTCTTCCTGCTCCGTCTTACATTCAATACACAGGGTTGTGACAGGACGAGCCAAAAGCCTTTCAAAGGGTATCTCCACACCGCACTCTTCACATATACCATACTCTCCTCTTTCAATCCTCTTCAATGTTTCATCAATCTTTGCAAGGAGTTTGCTTTCTCTGTCTTTTATTCGCAACTGAAGGGTTTTATCCTCCTCATAACTTGCCCTGTCTGACGGATCGGAGAATGTTACGTCTTCACCCTCTTTAGCCATCTCTTTGACAGCCTTTTCCTGAGACTCAAGTATCTCCCTTTTCCAGTTCAAAAGTATCTCTTTTATTTTTGCAAGTTCTTCCCTTTTCATAAAAACCACCTTCTTTTTTATTTATCTTTGAAATTATATTTCATTTTTGTTTTTTGTAAAAGATTATTTGATATTAATGACAGATTGTATATAATTATGAATATGGTGCCGGGACTGAACAACAACTTTAAATACAAGGACAAGATTTTTCATATTCAGACCGAAGATACAGGAGAAAAGGGTTATCATGTCATAACGCACCTTTACCTTAAAGGCACCATTATTGCGTCTAAGAAAACCTATTACGGTGATGCAAAAAGTGCCCCGGAACTCACCGCTCTTGTTAAGGAACTTATTGAAAAACAACACAAAAAAATGCTGGTTGAGCTGAGCAAAGGTGTTTATGACCAGAAAATCAGGGAAATACTGAATGGTCAGGTTTGAAAATGTATCTTTTAGCCACCCAACCCGCACATCAGGTTTAAAAGACATCTCCCTAAGCATTGAAAAAGGTGATTTTGTTTTCATAACCGCACCTGTAGCCGAATACAAAACCACTTTGCTTAACCTTATTTACGGTTCGGTCTTTCCTGGTTCCGGCAGGCTACATGTTTTAGAATATATCCTGCCTGACGACAGGAAAAAGGTTTGTCAGATGAGAAAGCAGATAGGCTTTATTTTTCACGACTTTCATTTTTTTGATCATCTGACAGTGAGAGAAAATCTGCTTGTTACACTGCTGGTAAAAAGTAGGGAAGACGGCTTAAACTATATGACCGAAAGGGTTGATAAGCTACTTATGGAACACCATTTTCTAAAACATGACATGCCCGTTTCAAGACTTTCTTCAGGAGAAAAACAGCTTTTAAACGTCCTACGTGCAGTTGCCTGTTCCCCTCTTATCATACTGGCAGACGAGCCTTTCAAAAACCTTAGCAGGGACGAGACTGACAAGATTATGGCAATACTGGAAGAAGAAAACAGAAGAGGGATAACAATAATAGCCACTTGTGGTTCACCTTCAATACCAAAGACTTATAACAAAGAGTATCTTATACTGAAAGGCGGTAAAATTATTCAGAAATGAGTATAAAAAACAGCTTAAAGGTTTTTGACATTGTATTCAAAGACAGGCTCAGACACAGGCTGGGTAACTTGGTACTCCAGACCTTCCTTTTTACGCTTTTTCATAACATCAACGATTATCTCAAAAAAACCTCCTCCAGCGTTGTTTTTTACGCCTTTCTAAAAATGCCTGCATCACAGGAAAAGATATCATCAATAAAAAAGTCTATCTCTAACTGGCCCGAGGTGGCTAATGTGAAGATTATCTCTCAGGATGAAGGTTTAAACCTGCTCAAACGGTCTCTCGGTAAAGAAAGTGCCATACTGAACACACTCGGGACAAACCCATTACCTTACACACTGGAGATAAATATAAAACCTGAATACACCGAAAAAAGTCTGCTGACACAAACAGGAGAGAAATTAAAAAGGAATGATGCCATAGACTGGACTGACTCAACAGAAAAGTTTATAAGTCCCTTTCTGCAAATAAAAAAATACAGCACCTTCATCTTCGGTGCAGGATTGCTAACCGTTGTTTTCCTTATTTTACTCACCCTCAGGGCAACAAACAGAATCTTTTTTTTCAAATACAAAGACAGTTTTTACACACTAAAACTTCTGGGAGCAAACAATCTTTTTATTATGCTGCCCTTTGTTCTGGAAGGTTTCCTTGAGGTGCTTTTCAGTTCATCTCTCTCTTCCGCCATATCCTACTATCTGACAAAGCTGCTGTCTGAAGAGCTGTTGCTTATCAACATTCAGGTAAAATTACTGCCTCCAGCCTTTTATGCAGCCATTATAACCTTATTTTCCCTTGTAGGGGCAATTGGTGGTTTTTCCCTGAAAAATAAAGAACTATGAAGAAACTGGTTTGCCTTCTGATTATTCTTTTCTCGTTGTCAATAGCTTTTGGTCAGCAGGATGATAAGGTCATTGAACTCAAAAAAAAGATTGAGGAAGAAAAAAAGGCAATAGAGTCTTTATCAAAAACAGAAAAGCGTTTAACACTAACCATTGCAGAGATAAATGCCCGTATAAAATCTCTAAAAAAACGCATTGGAGAAACAGAAAAAACCAGACAGAAACTTCAGTCTGAACTAAAACATCTTTACTCAGAAAATGAAAAACTTAACATTGAAATTTCATCAAAAAGGGAAGAGATTGAAAAAAGGCTTCTAATCTGGCACAAGACCTATCTTTTAAAACCCGCTTACTCATTTGTTGCAGACATAAAACATCCGATAATCTTTGATAATTATATGCGTTACATCTTCAGATACGACAGGGCTTTATTTTCAAAACTAAAGGAGACTCAGGAAGAGTTGATGCAAAATCTGGAAAGGATTAATAAAAAGAAGAACGAAATAGCCCTTATTGAGAAGGAACTGGTGCAAAAGAAACAGGAACAGGAAGAGCTGGAAAGGTTACAAAAGGAGCGTCTCACCACCACAAAAAAAGAAAAGGCTGCCCATGCCAGAAGTCTGAAAGAGGCAGAGATAGCCCTTAAACGTCTGGAACAGATATTTAAAAAGGCTGAACAGATCCCGGAATATACCGGTAAAGGTCTTTCGAGGGGTGTTCTGCCCTATCCCGTTGCGGGAGAGATAGTGGGACATTTCGGTAAAGAAGAAGGTATGGCCAAGGGCTCTCTTTTTACCAGAAAAGGCGTGGAAATAAAGGCTGCTGAGGGAGCCAGTGTGCGTTCCGTTGATGCAGGAAAGGTTGTTTACACCGGCTGGATAAAAAATCTGGGCAACCTATGTATTATAAGTCATGGAAAACATTACTACACCGTTTATGGCAGACTTTCTTCCATAACCAAATCAAAAAATGACGAGGTAAAACAGGGAGAGGTCATAGGAAAAGTGGGAAGCGAAGCAAGTTTCTTCGACTTCCCTACACTCTATTTTGAAATAAGGGAGGGGGACAGACCTTTAAACCCGGAAAACTGGCTGAGATAAACCGAAAGCCTTAAATGTTTTTTTATTCAACATTTATTTTTATCTCCTTTGTCTTAGCCTTCTCACTCTTTGGTAAAACAACCTCAAGCACACCGTCTTTCAGACTCGCCTTTGCATCTTCCGTCTTCACCTCAACAGGCAACGGAATGGTTCTTGAGAAACTGCCATAGGATATTTCCTGTCGGTAATAATTTTTCTTTTTCTCTTCCTTCTCTTTTTTCACCTCACCCTTAATCGTGATGCTGCCTTCCGTAAGTGTAATGTTGAGGTCTTTCTTGTCAACCCCGGGAACTGTCGCCTTCACGATGATTTCATTTTCTGTCTCGCTTACGTCCACCGATGGTGCAAACTCAAACTCTTCCTTCACAAAGGGCAGCCTTTCACCAAAGAAACTGTCAAAAATCCTGTCCATCTCTTTCTTTAAATCTGCAATGCCTTTAAAAGGTGTTGGTTCCCATTTCATTAGTGCCATAACCTACCTCCTTTCGCCTTCGGTTTATCTCTAATTAAATTAATAAGTTGCCTTAGTCGATTTGTCAATATCCCCCCCCAGCCACGGCAAATAAAATTTGTTTGCCGTAAAAAGGAGAATGGGTATATAATAGTAGTAGTAGGCAGAGCGGTTGAGCCTAAGTTAAGACGTTGCCTGCTATGGATTTAGAATAGAAAAAACAGAAAAATTTCTAAAGGGGGTTCCCATGATAACAAAAGACATGACATTTCAGGATGTTGTAAGAAAGTATCCGCAGACGATACAGGTGTTTATGAAGTACGGACTCGGTTGCATAGGCTGCCACGCTGCACAGTTTGAAAATGTGGAGCAGGGTGCTATGGTTCACGGCATTAATGTTGATCAGCTTATCAAAGAACTTAACGAGGCTGCAGGGTTTTCTTCAAAGTAACCGACAGGACTTTTTAGGGGGTGGTAATCTTTACAGGTGCTGCCCCTCTTTTAACACTTTAACAAGTCCCTTTATTTCGCCAAAAAGCTCTTTCCTGCCTTCCCCTGTTACAGAAGAAAAATATATCGCTTTCAGGTCTTTTTGTTCCTTCTTTAGATTTGCCAGTTCGTTTCTGCTGAGTTTGTCTGTTTTTGTGAAGACAAGCAGGTATGGTTTTTTTAGAAATTTCAGCCAATCAATCAGTTGTAACTCTTCCTCTTCCAACCCCCTTTTGACGTCTGAAAGGATCACCATCGCCTTTAAAAACTTAGATTTTGCTACATAGGACTCAATGAGTTCCTTCCATTCCTCCTGCATCTTCTTTGACACTCTTGCATAACCATAGCCGGGCAGATCAGCCACCACAAAACCCGTTTCCACCTTAAAAAGGTTGATACATCTGGTTTTGCCCGGTTTTTTGCTGGTAAAGGCTATTTTGCACTGAAAAAGTGTGTTTATAAGGCTGGACTTTCCCACATTAGACCTCCCCACAAAAGCCACCTCAGGCAGTCCGTAGCCTTTATATTCATCTATGTGGTAAATGCTCTTTAGAAACTCCACCTTCAAAACTTGAACCTCTTTAAAGTGCCATCTCTTTTTATCCCAATGACCTCTCCATTCTTTTCATCAACATCAAAATCAACAAACTCTTCATTTAGTTCACTTCTTTTCAGCAGAAAAAGTCCCTTTAAATCATAAACCTCCAGATAAATGGCAAGATAGACGCCTGAAAGGGGCACCTCTTCTTTTATTTCCCTGTAAAGGTAAAGTTTGTCATTTTTAACCCTCAATAAAGACACATCTGAAACTGTCAGTTCTTTCAGAATGGTATCACCAATCATAAACAGTTTGTCCCCTTTTTTTCCCAGCCCCACACCCTCTTTCCAGTAAAAAAGCATATCCAGATTCTGGGAAAGGTTTTTTACTGTGTTCCCATTTAAATCGTAAAGGCGTTGTTCTTCCGGAGAGAACAGCAACTCTTCTCCCTGTGTAATCCAGCCCTTCCGGCTGTGTATATTGTTTCCTTCAATAACAAAGGTACTACCTTTATCCGTTAAAAGATAAACCCCTTTTTTTCCGGCAAACATAGCCTTCACTTCACCAGAAAAGTCAGGTTTTATCACCTCAGTGCTGCTGCAACTATGACATAAAAGTTCTTTCCCCCTGTAAATCCATATATTCCCTCCATCTTCATCATAGGCAACGGATATTGTTTGCGGATACTGTCCTACCAGCGTAACTGAATTAAGAGAAATGTTGCCTAACAACAGAATCCTTCCGGAAGGTGTAACAGCCCTGTAACCATAGGTGTGCTCATCTTTTTTGTCAAAATAGAGCACCACACTCGTTTTCTCATCCCTATTTTCCTGGATAATAAAATCTTTTTCTTTTAAAAACAGAGTCTTAATAACTGTTCCGTTTCCTTCTGTCCTTATATTTGCATAGATGCGTTTAAGTCCCACCACTTCACTGTCTTTTTTCAGGGGTTTTGTCTGGCTTGTTATATAAATTCTCAGTAGCCCGCTCTTTATGTCCTCTACCTCTCCGAATGCCAGTTCTTCTCCAGATAAAGACCTGATTGCCACCATATCGCCTGCTTTGAAACTGCCTTCCTTAACCTCGGCAAAACCGTACTCCTTTGTGTATCCGAAAAGTGTTGCCTTTCCCTGAACAGAAAAAAATATGTTTCTCAACTCTTTTACAAAGGAGTCAAAATCTCCGCCATAGGAGCTATTGTTTAATCCAAAAATGCACTGAACAAGCACAACCAGAAAAACAAAATATCTTTTTTTACCCATCATCCTCTAACCCTTCCTTTTTTAAGAGCCCTTTTTTAGTCCCAGCTGTCTTTCATACCAGTCTGTGTAGTATTTCATATAGCTGCCATCCTTTACCCTCTTCCACCATCTTTCGTTTTCAAGATACCATTTTACCGTCATCTCAAGGGCTTCGTCAAAGGCATAGGCAGGCTTATAACCGAGTTCTTCTCTGATTTTGGTGGCGTCTATGGCATAACGTCTGTCGTGTCCGGGTCTATCCGCCACAAATTTAATAAGCGAGTGGGGTTTCTTTAAAATATCAAGCAGCTTTTTCACAAGCTCTATGTTTCTCATCTCATGATTTGTGCCTATATTATAAACTTCTCCCACCCTGCCTTTCTCCATAACAAGCTCAATCCCTCTTGCATGATCAATAACATAAATCCAGTCCCTTACATTCATACCGTCACCGTAAACCGGTATTTCCTTATTTTCAAGGGCGTTTGTTATAATGAGCGGTATAAGTTTTTCTGGGAACTGATAGGGACCATAGTTATTGCAGCAACGTGTTATGATTGCAGGAAAGTTATAGGTCTTGTAATATGCCCTTACCATTAAATCTGCTGCCGCCTTACTTGCTGCATAGGGGCTGTTTGGCTGAATCTGGCTTTTTTCTGTAAAAAATCCTTCCTCACCTAAACTGCCATAAACTTCATCGGTAGAAACCTGTATAAAAAGCTGAATGTCCCATTTTCTTGCCACATTAAGCAGATTGCACACCCCCATATAGTTTGTCTTTGCAAAGGCAAGGGGATCTAAAATACTCTTGTCAACATGCGATTCAGCAGCGAAGTTAATAACGGTATTAATCCTGTACTTTTCAAAGATATAGTTTACATCCTGTTCACTGGTAATATCACCCTTGAAAAACACATAGTTTTTGTTTCCCTCTAAATCTGTAAGATTTTCCAGATTGCCAGCATAGGTCAGACTGTCCATATTTATTATGAAAAGGTCATCCCTCGTGGACAGTATATGTCTGATAAAATTAGACCCTATAAATCCAGCTCCACCTGTTACAAGAACATTTTTCATGCCTTCCTCCTGTTGTTCAGCTTTTATCTAATTCTTTATCTCCCCCAGACCAAAAAGATTTACGGTAAACCCTTTTTTGTAACCACAGCCTTCAGGCTGTAACAACTTTTTACAAACTCAACCCCTGCAGACAGTTCTCTCACAATATCCCTCTTTATATCATATCTTGTTCCTGCCATGACCTTTGTATTGTAACCTAAGTTTTGTGATAAATCCAGATTGAGAAACTCCTCCTCACCCTCTTTTCTGTAATAACTCATGGTGGCATATGTTTTGTCCGCCTTCACAGTTCCTGTAAAACTTATTTCATCCATTGCCATTCTGTCTGTATTATACCTGCCTCTCATGTCAAGGTTTACGGTGTCTCTTAATATTCGCAGCAGAAAAAAGAGATTTGAAAAGTCATGTCTGGCTTCCTCCGCTGAAATAAAATATTCCTGCCAGAAAGAAAGGTAAAGTGACTGTTTCAGTCCGGAAAGTGTGTACCATTTCTGTTCATAGCCATAACTTATCTTTTTGGTTTCATCAAGTATATCGTCCCTGTCAAAAGTTGTGGTTATTTCATCATTAAGCTTATAGGGAAGCATTAGCCGGACTATGAATGTGTTTACAACTTTATAGGTGTCATTAACCAGCAGGTTTTTATCATAAAATCCACCAATATCTGCCTGAAGGAGTCCCGTTAAAAGAGAACCTCTATCGTCCGGTCTGTTTATATAGTTCAATAAACGCAGATTGAGCCTGCCATTCACGCCGCTGTTATTTCCGATAGCCCTGTAGCTAAGATAGGGTTCTAAGGCAAGCCTGACAACACCTTCATCGCCTTCCGTGAAAAAAGAAGAAACCGAGGCGTTTACATTGTATCCTATGTTTTTTTTCTGATAAATATATCCCTCTTTGCTAAGTTTAAGATAACGGAAATCACCTGTCGGAAACTGCCTTTCCTGAGAGAAGAAAACTTCACCTTTATAAAGGTTACGCCTGCTAAATAACTCATAAAAGCCTGTGCTTCTTGAATAGGGCATCGTTTTTTCGTGGCTGTTTAATGCATAAAGACTAAAGTAGTCCTTTCTGTTTGCATAGTTTAAATCAAACTTAACATTTTCATCTTCAGACTCTTTTGTATGTTTAAATGTTGCCTGAACAAACTGTCTTTTAATGTCAAAGTTATCAATGACCGTGAGATTAATCTCTCCTGCCTCCCGCTGAGACAGCATATACCTGAACTGATTGCCAAGTCCCGCACTGGTTCTTGTTTTTAAAATAAGGGTGTTTGTTATGTCTTTACTGTCGTCAATAACGGTATAGTAGGGAATGTCCATAAAAAATCCGTGTTTGCCGGAAAATCCTAAGGAGGGCATTAAAAAACCGCTTTCACGTTCCTTTTTTACAGGAGCCAGAAAGTAAGGAGTGTAAAAAATCGGTATTCCAGATGCGTAAAGAGCTGTATCCTTTGAGGTTAAATATTCACCAAGTTCTATGTTAATATCTTCCGCCTCAATGTGCCACGCCTTTTTTGTGCCATCGCAACTGCTCATGCCACCCTTTGCAATGTAAAAGGTGTCTTTATTTTTAATTATTACATCACTGCCCCAGAGAAACCTTCTTTTCGTAACATCGTCTGACAAAAAACTGATTTCCCCCCTGCTAAGATATCCCTCTCTGGTTTTTAAACTGTATTTCAGATAGTCACCAGAGAGTAAAAAGTTGCCATAAAACACCACTTTGTTGTACGCATACACCGTGTCTTTTGCCCTGTCATAAAGCAAGGAGTCTGTCCAGAGGCTGTAATCATCCATAGTAACATACACGTTTCCTGATGCGTAAATATAGTTGTTTTCGTGGTCAGCCATAATCTGGTCAGCAAAAAGCTGAATCTTTACCTCATCGGCATAAGAAACCTTTGGCAGGCTTATCAATATGAGAAACATCAAGAATAAACGGAAAAAGGGTTTCAACATCAACACATCTTTTTCGCATAAATTTTTAGTTGTTCCTTCGCCTCACCAACTCCGTAAAGTGAGCCTGTAAAAAGGACGGGCTTTCCTGCGAAGGTTTTTGAAAAAAGCACGTCCTTAAGTGCGGAAGGTATGTCTTTATAATAAAGAAAAGTATTACCGCTGCCAAATATTTTCTTATATTCTGCTTCTGTATGAGAACGCTCGTTTTTGTTGGGAACCAGAATAAACATTTCTGCGAAAGGTTTTAACGTTTCCACCATCTCCCTGATGTCCTTATCTTTCAGAACATTCAAAATTATTACAAAACGCCTGTCAGGATGAAATACAGACAGATTCTTTATGAGAGACTCTACCCCATGGGGGTTGTGTGCCCCGTCTATGATAAAGGGAGGATCTTTCCTTACATACTCAAACCTGCCTTCCCACCTTGCCTCTTTTATACCTTTTCTTATCGCCTCTTCCGAAATCTGAAATCCCCTTTTCACCAGCTCCTCTGCAGCGGTCACCGCAACAGAAGCGTTCTCAAACTGGTTTATGCCTACAAGCCTTTTTAACCGCAACCTCTTGTAGCTTTTTTCCATGCCATGATAATCAAAACGGGTCAAATCTGTATTTTCAAACCGAAAGTCCCTGTTTAAGGCATAAACAGGACTCCCCTTCTTTCTTGCAAAACTGTCTATCACATCAAGTGCTTTTTCGGAAGCGGCGGTAACCACAGACACCCCTTTTTTTATAACTGCTGCCTTTTCGGCGGCTATCTTTTCCACCGTGTCACCCAGAAACTCTTTATGTTCCAGCCCTATATTCGTAATCACCGTAACAAGAGGATTAAGGACGTTCGTTGCATCAAGCCTTCCGCCTAAACCAGCCTCTATTATGGCGATGTCCACCGCCTTTTCAGCAAAATACTGAAAGGCAAGGGCTGTTGTAACCTCAAAAAATGTATAGGGTCTCTCCTTTTCCTTAGAACCGGCAATTCTGTCCCTTATCATAAAGGCGATACGTTCAACATCACGGTGGGCTATTTTTTTATTACCAATTGTGATTCTTTCAGAAAAATCCATCAGATGAGGTGATGTGTATCTGCCCACTCTATAACCCGCCTTTGTAAGAATAGATGCAAGAAAGGCTGTTGTTGAGCCCTTTCCGTTGGTTCCGACCACATGAACAGAAGGAAACCTGTCCTGCGGATTACTTAGTAAAGACAGTATAATCTTTATATTGTCAAGCCCAAGTAAAATACCATACTTTTCCAGCCCATAGAGATAGCTATAAACTTCTTTTGATTTCATAACTCCTTGCCTGTGCATTTAAGGGAAAACTAATCAAATATGCAATATGTCCCCATCATCAAGAACCACAATATTCTTCATGTTAATTTCGTTTATTTCCTTCTTTATCTCTTCAAGCAGTGGTGGCTTCATGTGAAATATATAAAACTTGATTTTTTCCGCATTTTTTATTTTTTTAAGCTCTGCAAGAAACAGCTCTGGTGTCAGATGTCCTGTGGTTATCGCCAGATCTCTCAGTCTGTTGGGAAATGAAATCTCAATAAAGACAGCCTTCACAGTAGGGATTTCGTTAACTCTCTCCCACAGTTTTTCGGTAGGTCCCGTATCCCCGGTGTAAACTATATGTTTGTTATTTTTACCGATAATGTAGCCTGAAGACTCACAGGAATGGCTGGTTTTTACCAGCTCAACGGTGTATGTTCTGTTCAAAGACAACTTAAGCCCGGCAGATACAGCCATCAAGTTTAGTATGCTGTTTCCTTTTTTGCTTTTAATTTCAAAAAAGTCGGGCCAGATTTTGTTGTTCATAACATACCTTTTTAGCATGTCCAGTACTTCGCCAAGTCCGTAAACATTAACAGGCCCTTTTCCAAGAAGAACCAGATTATCTGCAAGAAAACAAAGGTCTTTAATGTGATCAAGATGACAGTGGGTTATAAAAACACCCTGAATCTTCTGCTGTCTTTCCAGAGAAAGCTCTTTTACTACAGAGCCCCCGTCGAGCAGATACCTGCCATCAAGCAGAAAAGTTACTGGATTATGCTTTATATCAACACCACCGTAACAGCCAAGCACCTCAATTTCCATTATATCCCTCCCTGTGATGCTGAGAAATAATAGCTCCTTTTTTATAGGCAGCCACAAATGCCTCCACCACCTTCGGATCAAACTGTTTGCCAGAAAATTTTATCAACTCGTTAATGGCAACCTCGTCATCAAGCCCCTTACGGTAAGGTCTGTCTGATGTCATAGCGTCAAAGGTGTCACAAACAGCTATAATTCTGCCAAGAATAGGTATCTCCTCGCCTTTCAGCCCCAGTGGATATCCTTTTCCATCATAACTTTCATGGTGGGCAAAGGTGCCCGAAATAATATCTGAAAGGTGTTTTACCTTGCTAAGTATTTCAATACCTATAGCCGGATGTTTCTTCATCTGGGCAATCTCTTCTGCGGTCAAAGGGGCAGGTTTCCTCAGTATGGCATCATCTATGCCAATCTTGCCAATGTCATGTAAAACTGCGGAAAGGTATAATCTGTCCATCTCTTCCTTGTCTAAATTTAACTCTCTGCCAACAGCAAGGCAAAAATCGGTAACCCTTTTTACATGTCCGCCCGTGTAAGGGTCTCTTTTTTCCACAGCTTCTGCCAGTGCAAAGGATGTGTCAAAAAAGGTTTCCTTCAGTCTCTGATAAAGATTGGCGTTTTCAATAGAAATAGAAACAATGTGTGCAAAAGACTCAAAAAGCTTGAGGTCATCTGAGGTAAAGACTTTACCACTTTTTTTATTAATCGCCTGAATAACACCTAAGAGCCTCCCCTGATACTCAAGGGGGCTGCACATTATGCTTTTTGTGACAAAACCGGACTTTTCGTCCGCCTTTTTGAAAAAACGGGCGTCTTTACTGACATCATCTATAATGTAACTCTTCCTTTCTTTTGCCACCGTACCAGCAATACCTTCGCCCAGCTTTAACCTTATCTCCTTTATCTTTTCTCCTTTCTCACCAAGAGCCACTTCAAAATAAAGTTCCTGTGTCTTTTCGTCAAGCAGCAACAAAGAACCAACCTCCGCATCCACAAGCTCCGTAATACCCTCAATAGTTTTCTTTTTCACATAGTTCACATCAAGGGACGAGTTGAGAAGCGTGGTTATGCGAAGTAAACTTTTTAGCCTTTCATACTCTCTTTTCAAAGCTTCTTCAGCCATTGCGAACACCTTAAGAAATTTTACCCCTATGGCAGACAAAAGCAAGTTCTTTAAAAAAATTTTCAAAAGATATTTTTTCTTCCTGATTAATCCAGATCCTTTCCGCCCTTTTAACAAGGGCACTTCCCACTACAAAACCGTCGGCTGTTTCATAAAATTCGTCTATTATCTCTGATGATGATATGCCAAATCCAAGCACAACCGGCATCTTCATCACTTTCCTTACCTTTTCAATCTTCTGATGTATATCCTGTGACAACTCCTTTCTCTCACCCGTAACCCCTGTAACAGAAACAAAGTATATAAATCCTTTTGCAACCTCACCTATTTTCAAAAGTCTTGTCTCGTCAGTAACAGGTGTGGCTAAAAAAACGGGTAAAATATCGTTCTTTTCCATGTAAGAGACAAACTCTTCTGACTCTTCAGGAGGCATATCCACGGTCAGTATTCCGTCAACACCTGCCACTTTTGCGTCCCTGCACAGTTTCTCAAGCCCATAGGCATAAAAGGGGTTCATATACCCCATAAGGACAATGGGCAACTCATAACTTTTTTTGAATTCACGAACAAGCTTCAATACCGATCTCAGCGTAGTGCCCCCCATCAGAGCCCTTTCCATGGCTGCCTGTATGACAGGTCCATCAGCCATAGGGTCAGAAAAAGGAACACCGATTTCAATAATATCGGCACCATTTTCAGCATAGAATTTCATCAACTGCAAAGTTTTCTCCTCGTCCGGATCACCTGCGGTCAGATAGGGAATGAGTGCCTTTTCTCCTCTTTTACTTAAATTTCTAAACAGCTTTACAATTCTGTTCATCACTCACCCTTAATCTCTTTTACATGCATGACGTCCTTGTCACCCCTGCCAGACAGGTTTACAATGACGATTTTGCCTTTAAACATTTCACAGTTTTTTAGAACATAAGCCACAGCATGGCTGCTTTCAAGGGCGGGAATTATACCCTCTTCTTTTGACAGTTCATAAAAGGCATTAAGAGCCTCATCATCTGTAACGTATCCGTAAACAGCCCTTTTAATATCCCTTAAGAAACAGTGTTCCGGTCCCACACTTGCATAATCCAGCCCGGCAGACACTGAATGTGTTGTCAGAATCTGTCCGTCATCATTCTGCAAAACGTAGCTTTTTGTTCCCTGAAACACACCAATCTTCCCTGTGGCAAAACGTGCTGCATGTTTACCGCTGTTAATACCCAGACCACCCGCTTCTACGCCGATCAGTTCCACCTCTTTTTTATCTACAAAGGAGTAAAAGATTCCCATAGCGTTACTTCCACCACCAACACAGGCAACTATAACATCCGGAAGCCTTCCTTCCTTTTTCTTTATCTGCCTGATAGCCTCTTCCCCTATTACAGACTGAAATGTTCTTACCATAACAGGATAGGGATGGGGACCAAAGACGGTTCCTATAACATAATGGGTGTCTTTAACATTTGTGACCCAGTCTCTCAGTGCTTCATTTATGGCATCCTTGAGTGTCTTACTACCAGCATCAACACCAACCACCTGAGCACCCAAAAGCTTCATTCTGAAGACATTCAAAGACTGTCTTTTCATGTCTTCTGTTCCCATATAAATCGTGCATTTAAGCCCCAACAATGCCGCTGCTGTTGCAGTTGCCACACCATGCTGCCCGGCTCCTGTCTCTGCGATTATCCTTGTCTTGCCCATCTTTTTTGCCAGAAGCACCTGACCAATGGCGTTGTTTATTTTATGCGCCCCAGTATGACACAGATCTTCCCGTTTCAGATAGAGTTTAAAGCCATACTTTCCGGAAAGATTCTTTGCAAAATAGAGAGGGGTTGGTCTTCCCACATAATGGGTTAAATAATAACGAAGTTCCTTCTGAAATCGCCTTTCCCTCGCATATTTTTTAAAATACTCCATAAGCTCGGTGACCGCGGGCATGAGCGTTTCCGGCACGAAACGTCCGCCAAAACCACCAAAATATCCCTTTTCATCGGGTAGTTTGTTGTATTTCATATCTTTTGATTTTCCCTTAATTTCCTGAAAATTTCAAACAACTTTTTGTGATCCTTTTTCCCATAGGAAACCTCAACGCCAGAGGCTATATCAATGGCATAGGGGTTAATCGCTATCGCATCGTCTATGTTGTCAAGATTTATTCCGCCGGCAAGAATGTAAGGTCTTTCTATACCCTTCAGCAAAGACCAGTCAAAGGATTTACCTGTGCCACCATAAGCATCGGCATCATATCTGTCAAAGAGAGGAAAGTATGGTAAACTTAATGCCTTTTCCACGTCCTTTCTGTCCTTTATCCTGTGTGCAAAAATTACTTTGTCGGCAGGGAGATTTTCATAGGGAGTCATAACGTCGGCATGAATCTGTATCCTGTCAAGCCCGATCTGTTCGGAAATTTTTAACATCTTTTCAGGCTGCTCATTGACAAAAACACCAACTTTGATAACAAAAGGCGGCAATAATCTGCATATTTCCCTCGCATCTTGAGGGCATATATAACGTTTACTACCTTCAAAGAGTATAAATCCCAGTGCATGGGCACCCATTTCAGAAGCGTAAACAGCATCTTCATAATTTGTTATGCCACAGATTTTTACCCTTATCATTATGAAAAGCCTTTCAAATTTTTCAGCATTGCAGAAGGATCTTCAGAAAGAACAAGACTTGTTCCAATGAGAAAGTTTGACACCCCAAGATTAAGAAAATATTCAATGTCCTTTCTTGTCTTTATACCGCTTTCTATCACAACCGGTTGTTCTTCAGGGATATGTTTTAAAATCTGTTCCGAAACGGCAAGGTCAATCTTCAAGGTGAAAAGGTCTCTGTTATTGATACCTAAAAGAAACCTCTTTATATCTATCAGTTTTTCATATGCCTTGAGACTGTGCACCTCTATCAGCACATCAATACCAATTTCGGCAGCAAGTGCTGTATAATCTTCAAGTTGTGTCTTTTCAAGGGTTTCAGAAATCAAAAGAACGGCATCGGCACCATAAGCCTTCGCCTGGTAAATTTCGTATTCGTCAACAATGAAGTCTTTTCTCAACAACGGTAGTTTTGTTAAACCTCTCGCCTCCTGTAAAAAACTGAGTGAACCGTGAAAATGATTTTCCTCCGTAATTACCGAAATTGCGGTAGCACCACCTTCATTATATGCAGAAACAAGCCTTTTTAGGTTGAAATCCTGTCTTAAAACTCCTGAGGAAGGCGAAGCCTTTTTTATCTCGGCTATAATTCTTGCATCTTTTGAGCCTCTGCAGGAAAGCGATTCATAAAAGGGTCTTTTCTTTATCTCGCTTATGCGATCTTTAAGCTCAGACAGAGAAAGTCTGGTTTTCCACTCTTTTACCTTTTCTTTTTTCTCTCTGATGACCACGTCAAGAAACATCACCACCCGCTCCATCTAAAATATCAAATTTCAAATCTGAAACCATTATTCCCAGCTTAGTACAACTAACATCTCAAGCTTCTCCAGAGCTTTACCTGCATCAATCACCTCTTCTGCCAGTGTTACCCCTTCTTTTATATTTTTTGCCTTTCCTGCTACGTAAAAGGCTGCAGCAGCATTTAAAACAACTATGGCACGCTTTGCCCCCCTCTCCCTGCCTGACAGTATTTCCCTTATAATCCTCGCATTATCGGCGGCAGAACCACCCTTCAGGTCTTTAAAATCATAGGTTTTAAGTCCAAAATGAACAGGGTTAATTTCATAAACCTTTACCGTTCCGTCCTTCACCTCTGCAACCTTGGTGTCTTTTGTGACAGTGATTTCATCTATGCCGTCCATACCATGGACAACCATAGCCCTCTTTGTGCCAAGCCTTAACAGCACCTGTGCAAGGGGTTCACAAAGGCTTTCTTTATAAACACCAAGAAGCTGATATTTCGCAGAAGCAGGGTTTGTTAAAGGTCCGAGTATATTAAATATGGTTCTGATGCCTATCTCTCTTCTGGGACCTATGGCATACTTCATTGCTCCGTGCAACATGGGGGCAAACAAAAAACCAATGCCAGCTTTTTTAATACATTTTGCCACCACGTCTGGATTTGCCTCCACATTAACACACAGTTCCTGAAGCACATCAGCACTTCCACAAAGACTTGACACAGAACGGTTACCATGTTTTGCCACCCTTACGCCACCACCAGCAACAACAAATGCGGTGGCGGTGGACACATTAAACGTCATTGTTCCGTCACCACCAGTACCGCAGGTATCGATTATAGTTTCTCGGTCAATATTTATATCATCCCTGTCCAGATCTACATCCACCCCCTCAACAGGTATTTTTGTTGCTTTCTTTCTCATAACCCTTACAGCCCCGGTTATTTCATCAACCGTCTCCCCTTTCATCCTCAATGCGGTAATGAAGGCACCTATCTGGGCAGGTGTCGCCTCTCCGGACATTATCTCTTCCATCACCTGAACCATTTCGTCTTCTTCCAGATCAATCCTATCAACAATCTTGTTTATTGCCTCTTTAATCACCTTTCTCCTCCCAAAAAGCCTTTGATATTAATAAAAAATTCTTTAATATCTTTTTTCCTTCTCTGGTAAGGATCGATTCGGGATGAAACTGAACCCCCTCAATAATGAACTTTTTGTGTCTAACCGCCATAATCTCTCCATCCTGTGTCCAGGCAGACACTTCAAAATCACTGCTTAATGTTTCTTTTTTTATTGCCAGTGAGTGGTAACGCGTTGCCTCAAAGGGATTTTCTACATTTCTGAAAATCGTCTTGCCGTCATGGAAAATAAGCGAAATCTTGCCATGCATGAGACATTTTGCCCTTATAATCTCCGCCCCGAAGGCATACCCTATGGACTGATGCCCCAGACAGACACCCAGTATGGGTATCTTTCCTGCAAAATGTCTTATAATTTCAACAGAAACGCCTGCCTCCTTCGGGCTGCAGGGACCGGGAGAAATGACAATCTTTTCAGGTTGCAATTTATTTACATCCTTTACCGTAATCTCGTCGTTTCTGAAAACCCTTACATCTTCACCGAGTTCACCAAAGTATTGAACAAGGTTATATGTAAAAGAGTCGTAGTTGTCAATCATCAAAAGCATGGTTTACTCAATTATCTCCTTAAGATTTGTTATTGATGTCATCAGAGCTTTTGCCTTGTTAATAGTTTCTATATACTCGCTTTCCGGTGAAGAATCGGCAACAATGCCAGCACCTGCCTGAATGAACACCCTTCCGCCCTTTTTCAGCATGGTTCTTATGGTTATACAAAAATCCATATTACCATTATATCCGAAATAACCAACACCTCCTGCATAAAACTCCCTTTTTTCCTTCTCAAGTTCTTCAATAATCTCCATAGCACGTATCTTTGGTGCTCCACTTACGGTCCCTGCAGGAAATGTTGCCTTAAACACATCAAAGGCATCAAGTCCATCCTTTAGTTTGCCCGTAACGGAAGAAACAATGTGCATAACGTGTGAATAACGTTCCACCACCTTAAGCTCAGGCACCTTAACTGTTCCTGTTTCAGCAACCCTTCCCACATCATTTCTGCCCAGATCAACAAGCATCACATGCTCTGCCAGTTCTTTTTCGTCGGCAAGCAGTTCTTCCTCAAGTGCCAGATCCTCTTCTATAGTCTCTCCTCTTTTCCTTGTTCCCGCAATGGGTCTTACCTCCACCAGATTGTTTTCAAGCCTTACAAGTATCTCCGGAGATGAGCCAATGAGACTATATTCTACAAAGTCAAGAAAAAACATGTAGGGAGATGGATTTACCACCCTCAGTGCCCTGTATAGATTAATATCGTCACATTCAATATCTACATTGAATCTCTGTGAAAGCACCACCTGAAAAATATCTCCTGAACAGATATACTCCTTTGCCCTGTTCACCATTTCGGTAAACTCTTCTTTACTGGTGTTACTCTTCAAGTCCCCTGCAACAAAACCGGCTTTTTTATCTCGTTTTAAAGACCTTCTCACATGTTCATAAAGGCTTTGCAGAGATTGAGTTTCATCACTTCCGTTGATGCTGAAAACAACAAGCGTCATCTTATGGGTAAAGTTATCAAAAATCACCATTTGTCTGGGGAAAATGAAGTAGATGTCATCTATGTTCAGACTTTTTGGTTTCAGATCCGGTATTTTTTCAAAAAAGTTTATAACATCATAGCCTATAAAGCCGACTGCCCCACCCGGAAACTTAAGCTGTTCCGACAGAACATCAAGCTTAAATTAGTTCATTAATCCTCTCATAACCTCAAAAGGCGATTCCGCTTCCAGCTCCTTGTTGATAATGCCAGAAAGCTTGACTTTTCTGCCTTTGCTTCTGAAGGTAAGGAAAGGTGCAGCACCAATGAAAGAGTATCTGCCATGCCTGTCCTTGGTCTCAACACTTTCAAGTAAAAAGGCGGGACTTTTGGGATATGCTTTTTTTAATTTAAGGAAACAGGATACTGGCGTGTCTATATCGGCAAGAACAGTTTTGAAAACAGGTTTAACAATCAGGGGAGCTGTTTCAGTAAGAGCAACCTTCCCCATAGACACCTGCTTTAAAATATATTTCCGAAGACAATGTTTTCATCCCTTTCAGGACCTACCGAAAGTATTATAACCTTTGTCTCAAGAAAATCTTCTATAAACTTAACATAATCCTTTGCTTCAACAGGAAGGTCGAGGCTGTCCCTGATACCCCTCAAATCCTTCCTCCATCCGCTGAATTCACGATAAATCGGTTTGCAAAGTTCTATATCTTCTGCATTTAGCGGCATGTAGTCTATTTCTTTGCCCTTAAACTCATAGGCAACACACACCTTTATGGTTTCCAGCTCGTTTAATACATCCAGTTTAGTTATAACAAGACTGTCAAGTCCGTTGATACGAACAGCCTTTTTAAGTGCCACAAGGTCTATCCAGCCACACCTCCTCGGTCTGCCAGTTGTTGCCCCAAACTCGTTTCCTTTCTGTCTCAAATAGTCTCCAATGCTGCCGTGTTCCTCCGTAGGAAAGGGTCCGTTACCCACACGTGTTGCGTAAGCCTTGCTGACCCCTATTACCCTCTCTATGTTGTTAAAGCCAATACCACTGCCTGTTGAAGCATTTGCCGCCGCTGTGTTTGACGACGTGACATAGGGATAGGTGCCGTGGTCCACATCAAGCAGGGTACCCTGTGCACCTTCAAAGAGAATATTCTTTCTTTCCTTAACATATTGACTTAACAACAGTGTTGTGTCACAAACCATGGGAGCCAAATCTGCGGCATAGCTCATATATTCTTCGTAAATCTCGTTGAAATTTAGTTCCTTTTCCTCAAAGACCCTTGAAATGTACCTGTTTTTTTCGTCAAGCACCTGTTTCAGCCTTCTTTTAAACCTGTCCGCATCAAGCAAATCACCAACACGAATGCCGTTTCTTGCCACCTTGTCTTCATAGGCGGGTCCGATACCTCTGCCGGTCGTTCCGATTTTTGTTAAGCCTGCCATTTTTTCACGAGCTATATCTATAATCCTGTGATAGGGCATTATAAGATGGGCTCCTGCACTTATAAAAAGAGACGTCCCCCCGGGAATAAGGTTTTCTTTCTTTAACTGTCTGTACTCTTCTAAAAACACCTTTGGATCAAATACGACGCCGTTTCCTATTATGCAGACCTTACTCTCCCACAAAATGCCGGATGGGATAAGATGCAGAATAATTTTTTTATCCTTTACAATAATCGTGTGACCGGCATTATTGCCGCCCTGAAATCTGACGATCACATTTGCCCTTTCGGAAAAAAAGTCAACGATTTTACCTTTTCCTTCGTCACCCCACTGGGCACCTACAAGTACA
>FWPV01004911.1_pt1 | contig 27463 bp, 28 predicted proteins | sample 2228371 | NCBI WGS metagenome assembly FWPV01 (sample SAMEA103939776, study PRJEB20133) | metagenome
TGTGAGACCCGGGGCCTCTCCTATTGGCCGTGACGGGTGAGTCTACGCTGGCGACTCTTGACTTTCCTTGTCGGCAGAGTTATACAGTTGGTTGACTTCGTATACGAAGTCTAATACGTAGTTACAGGAGGGGAAGTTATGCCGCAGGGTGATGGTCTCAGTCGTCGCGAATTCCTGAAGCTGGCTGGGTTGAGCGGTGCCACCTTGACACTAGGCGCGAGCCTGGGTGGTCTCTTGGGAGCGTGCGGAGAAGGCGCTAGCACGACGACCACGGCTGGAAGCCCGACCACCACCGGCGAGGCTCCTACCGGTGGCGCCTCGGGCGCTACGGTGTCGACCGGTCCGGAGAGGGGGCGAGAAGTCAGGATAGGGTGTGTCGTACCCAAGACGGGACCGCTGGCTGCCTTCGCCAGTCCGTTCGACTACATCCTCGAGCGATGGAACGAAGCTGTGGCTGGTGGGGTGGTCTGTGGAGACGGCAAGCTCCATCCGATCAAGATCCTCACTCAGGACACCCAATCCGACACCAACCGCTGCGCGCAGGTCACCGGGGACCTGATCCAGAACGACAAGGTCGATGTGATCTTCGCTGGAGGCGCGCCCGATACGATGAACCCGGCCGCTGACCAGTGCGAGGCTCTGGAATGCCCAGGCGAGATGATCCAAGGCCCCTGGCAGCCCTTCTTCTTTGGTCGGGGAGGTACTCCCGACAAGCCCTTCAAGTGGGGTTATGCTCTCTGCGTAGGGATCGAAGCCATGGCCGATTGCTTCGTAGACCTCTGGAATCAGATTCCGACCAACAAGAAGGTCGGGCTGCTCTACCCCAACACGACCGACGGCCAGGCTTGGGGCGACGAGAAGCAGGGCGGGCCCTTCTTCTTCAAACAAGGCGGGTACGAATACACCATGCCGAGCTTCTTTCAGACGGGGGCGGAAGACTTCACTGCTCAGATCAGCCAGTTCAAGAAGTTCGGGGCCGAGATCTGCTCTGGAGCCTGTCCTTCGACCGATTTCACCAACTTCTGGAAACAATGCATCCAGCAGGGTTTCCGGCCCAAGATCTGCACTGTCGGCCAGGCCCTCAACTTCGCAGAGACGGTGACCGCCATCGGGCCGATCGCTTATGGTCTCACCACCGAGATCACTTGGCACCCCGCCTACCCTTACCGGAGCTCACTCACCGGCGAGACCTGTCAGGAGTTCGCGGATGACTACGAACGCCGCACTGGTCGCCAGTGGTCGGCTGAGCTGATGGTCTTCGCGCTCATGGAGTGGTTCGTGGATGCTCTGAAGCGCACCAAGAACATCGATGACAAGGAAGAGCTTCTGGCTGCCATCGCGAGCGCGAAAGTGGAGACCATCTATGGACCCGTGGACTTCACCATGCCGGTCGATCCGACCGCCACGGGAGCAGTGACGCGGCCTGTGCACAACTGTCTGCGCATGCCTATCGGGGCTGGCCAGTGGCTCAAAGGCGAGAAGTGGCCTTTCGAAAAATACCTGGTATCGAACAAGTACGTTCCGGGAGCCCAGATAACTCGCAAGGTGGAAGAGATCAAATACGAGTCATGACCGCTCCTTGAGGTGGAGCGCTTGTGAGGTAGTCCCCCTTCCTTCGCGCCGGTGAGTTCACCCCCCTGGACGCCGGCGAACAGGGCGCGGCAAGGGCCGGGCGGCCCTTGCCGCGCCCCCTTTCACACTTCCTCGAGCATGGTGGTGAAGATGTCGTGATGCTCTTCCTCGTCCTCCAAGATGTCCCTGAACATGTGAGCGGTGGTCACGTCGCCCTCTTCTGTGGCTAGGGCGATGATCTTGCGGTACATCTCCACCGCCTCTACCTCAGCCTGGGCGTCGACTTCGAGGAATTCCTTCAGGCTGCTTCCGACTTTGATCTCGGCGGGCTTCGTGGTCGGGGTACCGCCCAGGTACCACAACCTTTCGGCGATAGCCTCGGCGTGCTTCATCTCCTCGACCGCGACCCGCTTGAACTCATCGCGCACGGCGTAGGCCTTGACCCCCATGACCATGACGTGCTGCCACATGTATTGGATGCTGACCTGGATCTCGCGGGCGATGGCCGCATTAAGGAGGGATTTCAGCTCGTCACTCGCCTGGGTTACAGGTTTGAGCGCTTCAGACATTCCCTTCTCCTTCCCGACGCTAGCAAGTTGCGCAGCTTTCGGGTCAGTGATTCCCTCCAGGGCGTAACATCATGCCAACGCTGACCCTTCCGCGTGCACCTCCGCCGAAGACTGCGACTGCAGGCCTATCCATCCCCGGCCGACCGCGCACTCCTCTCGAGTGGCACCCTCTCTCACCCCAACACGAACTGGCTGGGAGGGGCCTTGTACTCTTCCCTCGCTGGGGCTTGGGCGGATGCAGATAGTGCGCGAGGTCCTGCTGCGCCCTACTTCCTGATCACCTGGCCCGACTCCGGGTCGACCAGCCCGCGCTGCCGAGCCCGCTCCATGATGGCGTCGTAGAACTCATCGAAGAGGGTGGGGCTCGCGATGCTCAGCTTCCGAAGCTTCCACGCCCGGTACTCTGCGAAGTAGTCGGGCTCCACTTCGAGGGCGGCGGCTATCTTCTCCATGGTACGAGCGCCGCGGGTATCGATGTTGGTGCCGCGGGTCCCACTCAGATACCGACTGACAGTGCCCGGGGTCACCCCAGCCGCCCTGCACAGCTGGGCCTGGGTCATCTTTCGCTCGGCAAGAAGCGCGGCCAACGTAGCTGCTGCGTTTTCATGAGATCTCTGTGTCATGTCTCCACCATTCTTGAGCGAGGACTCAAACTCCAGATTACATTATAAGAGTCCCGCTCTGATTTTGCGTGACGGCTTTGACAAGCCGCTGATTTCCCTGAAAGCCCCGGCGCGCAGAGACGAGGCTCCTCTTGCTCCGGCGGCTCAACCCCCTCCCCGGGTTGTTTCAACGGCTCGGCAGAAGACGGGCAGCCTTGGTAGCATACCCAGACGATGCCTAAGCCGCGAAACTGGAGGGCTAGGTCGCAAAGCTGGGTTCCACGTGCGTACGGGAGGCGCGAGTGAGGCATTCCGAACAGAGCCCAGGGCAGGCTCCCGAGAGCATCGGCCGAGAGATAACCGCCCCTGCCGGCTATTACACTCCTTTGGAGCGGGCCATCATCGAGGTGGAGGGCCGGAAGGTCTTGTATGCCAGGGGGGCGGCCTGTGTGGAGGCCTCGTGTTGCGGGGTGGGCAGCTGGGAGTACGTGCAAGTCCTCGGCTACCTGGAGGACGAGCCCGGTATCTCCGCCCCGGGCGGGGCGATCGGCCCGGAGTCAGAGACCGAGTCTGCCTCGACCAGAGTGGTCGCCGAGGCCGAGAAGAAGAAAATAAGAGGATTACTCCAGCAACGTTATCCGAACGCGAGGGTGGAGTTCCGCTAGGTCATCGCGTCTTTGTCAGCTTGGACGCGAGAAGGTGAGAAGAGGGTAGGTCATGCGTGCGCTGGCTATCAACGGCAGTCCCAGGCGGGAATGGAACACGGCGACACTGTTGCGCAGTGCTCTGGAAGGTGCCGAGAGTGTGGGGGCTCAGACTGAGTTGGTGCATCTCTACGACCTTGATTATCAAGGCTGCACCAGCTGCTTCTCGTGCAAACGAAAGGGGAACAGCTGCAACGGACTGTGCGCGATGCGGGACGACCTTCGCGAAGTGCTGCAGGCTGCGCTTGCAACGGATGTCCTCATCCTCGGTTCGCCTATCTACTTCGGGGATGTCACGGGAGAGATGCGCTCTTTTCTGGAACGTCTCCTTTTTCCCAACATCTCCTATGATGAGTTCGGTCGCTCGGACTTCCCGCGTCGGGTCTCCTGCGGCCTGATATTCACCATGAACTGTCCTGCTCAATATGTCAAAGACGTGCGCTACGACGTCTTGTTCGAGAACCACATCCGACTGATGGGCATCCTCAAAGGCCCCTGCGAACTCCTGACCTGCCACGAGACCTGGCAGTTCAACGACTATTCCGCCATGAACGCGGCTATCTTCGACGTGGAAGCGAAGGCCAGACGGCGGGCGGAGCAGTTCCCGATCGACTGCCAGCAGGCCTTCGCGATGGGAGCGCGCCTAGCCAAAGGGCAGAGCTGAAGGCTCGCTGGCAGGACACCTTTGTCCGGAGTGACACAGTTCGTCAGGGGGCTGGCACTGTCCACGCGTAGACCACTCTACCGGAGCGGTCGATGTAGGCATGCTCTCGCCCTTCGGCGTCCAGAGTCACCAGGGCCAGCCCGGCTGCCGAGAAGGGGCCTGCTGCGGAGAACTGGACGGGGATGGCCAGGCGGCCCCTCCGGTCGATGTAGCCCCAGCGGTAGTCTCCCGCCCCGGCCAAGGGTTGGACAGCAGCCAGCCCTTGGGAGAATGGCTCTGCCCCCCAGAAGCGGGGCTCGACCACGAACCTTCCTGAGTGGTCTATGTAGCCATAGCCCAGGCGGCTGGAACCGCTCCCTACCTTCACCACCGCCAGCCCTTCGGAGAAGGGGGTGGCCTCCCAGAACTGGGGTAACACCACGTAAGAACCTGTAGCGTCTACGTAGCCCCAGTAGTGAGCAGCGCCCTGGTCTGACCACACGGGGGCCAGACCTTCAGAGAAGGCCAGCGCAGCCAAGAATCGGGGGGCTATGACCACCGTTCCGCTCCGATCTATGTAGCCTGCGCGCACCTCGCCCCCCGTGGTCTGTATCCGGAAGGGCGCAAGCCCTTCTGCGAAGGCGCCAGGCGAGAGCGAAAGAGGCGGGATGACCATACGACCGGTGCGGTCGATGTAGCCCCATCTGCCGCTCGGCGGCGTCGTGGCCTGCCCGGGCGACTCCCCTGGCGAGAGCACTGCTGCCAGTCCTTGCGAGAAAGGCTGCGCTCCCGGTGGGGCTGGCCAAATGACTGGGGAACCTTCCTGGTCGATGTACCCGTACTCTCCGCCTCGTCGGACCGCAGCCAGACCTTCGCTGAAGTCGCCCACCATATCGTACACAGCGGGGATGACCATTCGGCCCTGCCGATTTACGTAGCCCCAAGCGCCCTCCCGGAACACGGCGGCCAGTCCCTCGGAGAAAGCGCGGGCCGCCTGGAACTGCGCCCCGATGACGAACAAACCGCTGGCGTCGAGGTAACCCCAGGCGCTCAGGGCCTGGTCATAAGCCGGGAAGAGCTCCTGGTCCTCATTGTTGCCTCCCAGGTGGGCCCCTGCCTCGGGATCAGTGAAGAGCTCCGCCGCGAGCAGCATAAGCACCGTGCAGACGAGCACGGCAAGCATCCAACTTCCCCAGCGGCCGTCCTCGCTCTTGCCCAAGCTGGTGTCTCCTCGAAACCCCCAGCGAGCCGTGCGAGTCGGGCGTGAGGATCTCGTGGGGGGTTCTCCCACTTTCGCGGCCGTTAGGGATCCGCTTATCTCCCAGGTAGTCCTGTCCGGTGGGAGGGGAGTGCCGCACCGGGGGCACCAGCCGGGGCGGTGTCGGGGGAGTCTGGCATGGCATGACCGACACGTTGCGAGCACACGCTCCCTCCCGTGAGCGTCGATATGATAGTACTCCGTTAGAAAGGAGTAGACGATGACCGCCCAGATCAAGATCATCTTCGACCACGGTGAGCTTCTTGCCCAGCTTGATGATTCCCCCACTGCGATAGCCATCGCCCAGGCGTTACCGTTGGAAGCCAAGGTCAGCCGCTGGGGGGATGAGCTGTATTTCCCCATCCCGGTGAGTCTTCCCGAGGCGCCGGAGGCACGTCAGGACATGGCGGTAGGGGAGCTGGGGTACTGGCCGGTGGGAGCCGCCTTCTGCATCTTCTTCGGGCCGACTCCCGTGAGCACGGGTCCGGCTCCGCGGGCCTACAGCAACGTCAACCCCTGCGGGAAGATCCTGGCGGATGAGCGAGTGATCAGGGACACGCTCGGTCCGGTCAGGGATGGGCAACCCGTCCGCGTTGCCGCCATGTGAGGGCTCCCTTCGCGGTACCGGCGACCCGCCCCAGTCAGCGGCTGACTCCAGCTACAGCTAGCAACCGGCCCAGCTACAGGGAGCAGCCGGCCCACAGCTAGTAGTAGATGTCCACCACCGTACCTGTGGGCAGTTCGTAGAAGAGCTCCACGGCCGTCCACACCGGCACGCGAACACAGCCATGACTGGCCGGGTAGGGGGGGACACTCTTGTACCCATGGATGGCCGTCTTGCTCACCACGTACGACGGGTAGTACATCCAGCCTGTCACAGTGATGGCCTGGACCCAGCCTTTGTACTTCTCTTGGATAGTGAAATGACCGGTCCGGGTCCCGTGGCGTCCGCTGGAGATGTGGATGATCTTGGTCACCCTGTTGTCGGTGATCATGAACAGGACCTGCCGGCTCAAATCAACCTCACAGCGGGTGCCCACCCCGGTCTTGCGTGGCTGAGGAGTCTTGGCGGTCAGGAGTCTGGCCCACGTTTGCTCACCCATCTTGCCCGTGCGAGGCAAGCGCTCGACTTTCTGGAAGGCCAGGACGGCATCGCGGGTGCGATGGTCATAGACGCCGTCCACGGGACCGCAAGGATAGCGGAGAGCAGTGAGCCTGGCCTCCAGGAACTTGACCAGGGGACCTTTGGCCCCCACGGCGAGCGCCTCATAAGTGGCGCTGGCGAGGAGCACCGGGGGAGGATCGTCCTGGGGCGAGAGAGGCGCAAAGAACCCCCGGTAGAGCATTAGGGCGAACTCAGCCCGGGTCAGGTCGGCCTGGGGAAAGTACCACCCCCCGGGAAGCTCGGGAAGAAGGCCGAGACGGTAGGCTGCGGCCACCTGGGGAGCATGGGCCTGGGCGATGAGGGGGCGGTCGCAGATGCCGGCCAGCCACGGCTCGGGCGTCTGCGCGGTGTCCTTGATGAGGGTGGACACCTGGTCGGTGTCCCTCTTGGCGAAGGCCAAGCACTGCACCACGACGGTAGCCGCTTCTTCCTTGCTGACCTTGCGCTCGGGGGCGAAGAGCAGCGGATTGACACCGGTCAGAAGGCCTTTTTGGAAGAGGGCCCCGACTGCCCCGGCGAACCAGTCAGTGGGCCGCACATCGAAAAAAGGCTGGCCTGCGGCTTCGGCCAGGCCTAGGGCTCGGCAGAGGTAGAAAGCCATCTGGGCTCGCGTGACGGGGCCCTCAGGATCGAAGGAGCCGTCCCACTTACGGAAAGAGAGGCCTTTCTCGGCCAGAGCTTGCGCAGCTTGGGCGTACGGCTCCTCACCGGTGAGGTCAGAGAAAGTGGAGGTGGAGAGGGGGGAGTAACCTTTACTTTCGTCGGAGGAAGTCTGAGCGGAGGGGTCCTCAGTCGCCTGAGCGGGTGAGGCGCAGAGCACCAGAAGGAAGGCGGCAAGGAGCAAAGTCGCGAGCGGAGTCAGCAGCGGTCCGGGCAGGTAGCGATAGACGCGCAGATATTCCCCGCGTGCCCGGGCCCTGTTCAACCAAGGTCTACCCAAGCGCCATGCGCTTCTCATTCCTGACCCCCGGTTTCCTCGCAGGTCGTCTCCAGGGCTGCCTTTTCCTGCCGTCTCCAACGCTGTCTCCTCGTGCCGTCACCACAGGCCCTCTCATAAGACAGTCTAGCGATTCGGACTCCCGTTCCGCCAGAGAGGCTCCAGACTCTTCTTGCTTCAGCGGATGAAATTGGTCCGCAGGCGGGGCTCCGGTTCGGGGACAGGCACTCTCTCCCTGGCCACGTCGATGCACTTGAGTAGCCAAGCCATGTTGCGCCCCAGCGTCCGCATCACCTGCAGCCCCTCCAAGTCCTGCTCCACCTCTTCGGGGTTGAGTCCGTGGGTGGCGTTCCAGTACTGCGAAGGGACCACCGGCATATTGGAGATGGTGAAGTATTTGTTGAGTCGGTCGAAGGCAGCGCTGGCCCCGCCGCGGCGACAGTTGACCACAGCGGCCGCTGGCTTGTAGGCGTAGGCGGCGGACTTCAGGAAGAACATCCTGTCCAGCAGGGCACAGAGGGAAGCGGTCGGCCCTGCGTAGTAGACAGGGCAGCCCACCACCAACCCGTCTGCCTTCCGAGCCAGGTCTATGCACGTGTTCACCGGGTCATCGTCGAAGACGCAGTACCCTGTCTCTTCGCAGCCGAAGCAGCCGGTGCAGTCGCGTATGGGATCGCTACCGATGTGAAAGATCTCGGTCGCGATGCCCTCCGCTTCCAACTCTCGCGCCACTTCCGAGAGAGCTCGGTAGGTGGAACCGTACTTGTGGGGGCTCCCGTTTATGAGGAGTACCTGCATCGCCTTCCTTTCTTCAGACCAGTCCGAACTCCTGGTGCTTGCGAGCTATGAGAGCAGCCAGCTCGTCCAGCCTCTTGAGATCGCTCTCGCGGGGGAGCCCCTTGCAGAGCACGGCGTCAAGCACCTCCACTTTCAGGTTGGGTATCAAGGACGCTAGGGTCTCGACCGCTTTGCCGCCCCAACCGTAGGAGCCGATGACCCCCAACAGCCGCGCCTTGGGCCGCAAGGCGTTGGCCAGCACCGCCGCGTAAGCGGCCAAGGGGTGGGGACCTACCAGCACCGTGGGGGTGCCGATCACGATGGTGGCAGCGTCCAGCAAGACCATGGCCATCTTCCCAATGTCGGTGACAGCCAGGTCGAACAGCTCGACCTGCACGCCCTGGTCAACGAGGGCAGTCGCCAGCCGGTCGACCATCTTCTGGGTGCTGTGGTGCATCGAGACATAGGGGAGCAGCACCAGATTCTTGGGAGGACCCGAAACCCATTCTTTGTAAAGGTCGAGGATGAACCGGGGTCTGCCGTAGACCTGGCCGTGGCTGGGAGCGATGACCTCTATATCGAGGTCTTTGATCTTCTCTAGGTTCTTCTCGATCTGGGGCCTGAACGGCGCCATTATCTCGGCGAAGTAGCGTTTGGCACTCTCCTCCACCCGGCATTCGTCCACCACCCAAAGATCTGAGGAGGCCAGGTGTGAGCCGAAAAAGTCGCAGCTGAAGAGGATGTGATCCTCTACCAAGTAGGTGACCATGGTCTCCGGCCAGTGGACCCACGGGGTGTGGAGGAAGCGAAGCGTGCGCCCGCCCAAAGCCAGCTCTTCCCCGTCGGCCACGGTCAAGAAGACGTCCTCGGGGAGGGCCAGAAGGTCGATCAGCATCTCTTTGGCCCGGGGTGTACATACCACCTTGGCCTGGGGGAACTCTGCCAACACCGGGCCCAGGCTGCCGGAATGGTCCTGCTCGGCATGATGGGCCACCACGTAGTCGAGGCGGGACACCTGGGCGAGCTGTTCCAGCAACACCTCTGTCTTGCTGGGGTCCACGGTATCGAACAGGGCGACCTTGTCGGCCCCTTCTACTAGATAGGCGTTGTAGGTGGTGCCATCAGGCAGAGGTATGAGCGAGTCGAAGAGACGCCGTTCCCAGTCGATCGCTCCCAGCCAGTAAACGCCGTCACGGAGCTTTCTCTTGTTCACCGCGGTTCCTCCGTTCCTATCGGTGTGTGGTCACACAACACGGGCCTACTTATCGGAGGCCCGCTTGTGCTAGTTGTACCCAAGAAACCCCTCTGTCATCAACTGAAGTCGCTGCGGTCAAAGGTTGATGACCTTGGCGGCGTGAAGCATGGCCTCGGCGATGCTGTACATGTTAGAGATCTCACCCACCCTGACCCGCTCCTTCAGGTCATAGTGAGCAAGGCAGGTGCCGCAAGAGAGGATGGCCACCCCTTGATCGCTCAGGACAACCAGGTCGGCGAGGACCGGGGAACCGTCCGTGACCAAGGTCACCCCCGCGTTCAAGAAGATGATCGTGTCGGGTTTGTCCGGGAGCTCGGCAAGAGTGTGCAGGTAGTTCCGAAGCAACACCTTGCCGAGCTCTTCATCCCCGCGACCGAGGGAGTCGCTTGATATGGTGACGACTGTCGGGCGCGGAAGCTGCGCCGTCGGGCGCGGAAGCTGCGCGGAAGCAGGATTTTCGACGAAGTGGGTAGGATCATTGCCTTTCATCGGCTAACTCCTTCCTCAACATGCCTTCTTCAAGACTCAAGATCATGAATGGCCGCGACTTGGATCAAGGCAGCCGCCAGTACGGCTGCTGCCCTGTCGCGGTCTGACCGGTCCACGCGCAGACAGACTCCGCACTGGGAGCTGAGGGCACGGGGCACCGGAATGAGCTTGCAGGGAATACCGGTTTTGGCCAACGCCCTTTCCCCCTTGACAGCATGGGAAGCGGATACCACTAAGAAGATGGTGTAGCTGGCTGGAGGTGCCATCGGCCTGACTGGTTCAGTCCGGGGTGGGCCGGAGAGGGGGCGTGGTCCGGCGCCGGGCGGCGGCTGCCAGCCGCCGCACGGCCCGGACCGCCCGGTCGACGTCGGCAGTGGTCGTGAAGGCCCCGAGCGAGAAGCGGACCGTACCCGCGGGGTAGGTACCGATGGTCTTGTGAGCCAGTGGACTGCAATGCAAGCCCACTCTCGCTCCTATCGCGAACTCCTGGTCCAGGCGCAACCCAACTTCACCGGCGTCCAACCCCACCACCCCGAACGAGACCACCGGGACCTGCCGCTCAGCGTCGAGAGACCCATACACGGTGACTCCTGGGATTTCTTGGAGTCCCCCGAGGAGGCGCCGCGTCAGGTCCAGCTCTCTTTCGCGGAGGGTGTTCACTCCTTGTTCAAGCAGCCAGTGGACGCTGGCTTCCAAGCCGGCGAGCCCCACGACGTTCAGAGTGCCGCTCTCGAACCTATCGGGCAAGAAGCCGGGCTGGAACTCCGAGTCGGACTCGCTACCGGTGCCGCCCCTCTCAAGGGGTTCGATTTGAGCGGGGTCTACTCGTTCTCCGAGGACCAGCCCCCCGGTCCCAGTGGGTCCGTACAGGCCCTTGTGCCCGGTGAAGGCGAGGAGGTCCGCGCCCAAGTCGGACATGGTGAAGGGAAGCGCTCCCGCGGACTGGGCGGCGTCGACCAGGAGCAGGAGGTCATGAGCGCGGGCCACGGCCGCAACCTCGGCCACCGGTTGGATAGTCCCTACTACGTTGGAAGCGTGGGTCATGACGATGAGTCTGGTCTCTGGGAGCAGAGCCTGCTCTACCGCGCTCGGGTGCAAGGAGCCGTCTCGAGCACAGTGCACCACTGTGACCTTGACCCCCTTCGCTTCAAGGGCCCGCAGGGGACGCATGACCGAATTGTGCTCCATCCCGGTCGTGACTACGTGTTGCCCGGGTTCGAGCAGGCCGCAGAGGGCCAGGTTGAGGGCCTGGGTGGCGTTGGCGCAGAACACGACGCGGAGAGGGTCCGACAATCCCAGAAGGGTTGCTATCGCCTCGCGGGCTTGGTAGACGACGCGAGCGGCGGCGATCGAAAGGCGGTGCCCGGAACGTCCGGGATTGGCTCCGATGCGCTCCATAAACGACTTCATGGCGCGCACCACCTGTGGGGGCTTGGGCCAGCTGGTGGCCGCATTATCGAGGTAAAGAAAGCGACTGCTCATGATGTCTTTCGACTGCTCACAACCCTTTGTCTACTCAGGCCGATCGCGGACCGTCTACTTCAGCATCTCCAAGAACGCCTCTATTCGAGTAGAGAGCTGTCCGGCGTCACCAGGGGAGTAGTCGGTATCCAAGCGCAACACCGGTAACCCGGCCTCTCTTACTGCGCGCTCCACTTTGGTCGCTTCGATCTGGTAGGGTCCACAGAACTGCAGATGACACTGGACGATCCCGTCCACTTTGTATTCGCGAGCCAGCCGCAAGATATCATCCATTCTGCCCTCGTTCGGAGTAAAACATGCACAGTTGATGTCCAGGTAACGCTCGGCGATAGCATCCAGCATCTCGGGAACGGCCGGGGCGGTCTCGTCGACCAGCTTGGCGTAGTAGCGGTAGCCAGTGCATAGCTCTTCCGCCACCACGACCGCACCCGCCTTTTCGATGAGGTCGTGAACCTTCCAGTTGGGAACAGCCATAGGCGTACCGGTGACCAGGAGCCGCGGGCGGTCGGCAGGTGCGACACCTCTGCCGGCGGCCACCCGTGCTTCCAGTTCGTCGGCCAGCTTGTTCACCATGCTGGTGAATCGGGGCACATCATCGTAGAACGCTACTTGAACTGCGAGCAGGGCGTCTTTGCCGGATATGGGGACGGGTGAGGCCTTTCGGGCTTCGTTCAGTCTCTGGAGGGCTCGGCGCTTGTCGTTCACCTCTTTGATGGCCCGGGCGAGATTCTCAGCGGTCAAGCGCTGACCGCTTATCTCCTCCAGCTTGGCCACAAGTCGATCGATTTCGGTTCGCCAAAGAGCGCGGTCTGCTGCGCGTTTCATCTGGGGCAGCTCCATGACATACACCGGAGCCAGCTCTCCCAGAAGTTCGTAGGCTTTCTTCTTGCCGTCGCAGGTGGTCTCGCCGATGACCAGGTCGCAGGCTTCGGCATAGGGACAGACTCTGCCCAGTTTGAAGCCCAGGAAGGACTTGATGAGAGCACAGGTGTTCTGGGGCAGGATGCGCTCCACTTCGCTGTAGGCCCATTCCGTGCCTGCGCAAAGGCCTACACACTGCCCGCCGAGCGCGCGGATGATCTCTTCGGGCACGTACAGACAGAAAGTCCCCACCACTGCACCGCCTGCGGCCTTGTGGTCCACGAGCTCCCGGACCCGCAGGCCGTGGATTTCAGTCATGACAAAGTCGAAGTACGCCATGCCTTCCGGCCGCTCTCTCTGAGAGAGATAGACGTCCTGATAAAGGACGGGGATGGCGGCCAACAGGGCGTCATGGGCTTCAAGATCCAGTCCCAAGCTCTGCCACATAGGGCGGTAGTCAAAAGTGGAAGTATTCATGCTCTCCTCCGCTTGCTCGAGCCGCCGCCCTGCCGGCCGTCAGGGCCAGCGGTCCGCGGTCAGAAGGAGAGGGTGCCCAAGACGCTGGGCACTTTTCGCAGAGAAACGATTGAGAACCGTCGGAAGCCGTCTTCCCTGGAGGCCACAGCAAGGTCGCGGACGGCAACACTGCTGCCCACAGGATCGTTACCAAGGTCTGCCGCCGTACAACCCGTGTACGGGCGACCGACGGTTCAGGTCTTGCGATAGAGGACCATGCTGTGTCACCTCCTTTCTAGGATGACGGCCTCACGTACTCCCGGTGTACGGCGTACACTCCCTCGCCGGGTCGCCCGGCGTTGGTTCAGCCCCGGCAGCTGCGAGTCCGCTCCAAAGTTTTCAAACCTCGGCCTGCGCCGTCAAGGGCCTAGTCCAGTCAGGAGGTGAACAGCAACAGGTCTCGTCGGGGCAGACCTACCATGACCGGCTGGTCGGCCTTGATGCCAAACCTGCGCAGCAGCCGGCGGTTGACCCCGATCTCTAGAGTGAGGTCTTTGCCCTCGGGCTGGAACAGCAAAGTGACATCCGTGCCAGCCACCGACACGTCCACAAATCGCCCATGCAGCATGAACTCGCCCTCGCGGGGTGGATGGTCGCGGTCGCGTAGCACCACGAACTCGGCGCGGATGCCGACGAACACAGAGGCCCCGACCGCGGGGCGGGGACGACCGGGGAGGAGGTTCACCTGGAGCCTTTCCTCTATGGAAGGGCAGTCGACCGTCACCAGGCCCTCACTCAAGTCCACGACCGTACCCTCCAACAGATTGCGGATCCCCAGGTATCTGGCCACGGCGACGCTGGCGGGGTGCCGCCACACGCTGTCCCGATCGCCACTTTGCTCGATCTTGCCGTCTATAAGTACGGAGATGTGATCGCCTAGGAAGAAGCCCTCAGACAGGTCATGAGTGATGAGGAGAGTCGTGAAACCGTATTCAGCCTGCAAGGCTCTGAGCAAGTGCCAAAGTTCGTGCCGGAGCGATTCGTTGAGCGCTGAGAACGGCTCATCCAGCAAGAGTAATGACGGCCGGGCGGCCAGGGCGCGGACCAGGGCTACTCGCTGACGCTCTCCCCCGGATAGAGTGTCCGGGCGTCGGTCCAGCAACCCGCCTATACCCGTGGCCTCCACCAGGGAGTCAACCACGGGTCGGTAGGCTGCGGGGGAGAGATGGCGAGACCGGGGACCGTAGAGGATGTTCTCCCGGACGGTGAGGTGAGGAAACAAAGCCAGACGTTGAGGCAAGTAACCCATACCGCGTTTCTCGGCGGGCACTCCTTTCAGGTCCCGTCCTCCCAGCTTGATCCGTCCCGCGGTGGCCGGTCGCAAGCCGACGATGACTTCCAGCAGCGTGGACTTGCCTGCCCCTGAGGGGCCCAAGAGTACGTGGCTCTCTCCTTCGGCCACCCTCAGGCAGATGTTCTCCAATCTGAAGGTGCCTGCCTGGGCGCAGACTCCGTCAAGCTCGAGCACGGCGGTCTCGGAAAAGGAACTTGGCTACGTAAAGGGCGCTCAGGCCCAAAGTCAAGAGTACCAGGATGAGCGCGACCGTCCCCTTGATGTCGGCGGTCGACAGCCGCATGTAGATGGCGATGGGCAGGGTCTCGGTGCGCATGGCCATGGTCCCGGCCACCATGATCGTGGCTCCGAATTCCCCCAAAGCCTTGGCCCAGGTCAGTACGCCGGAGGCCAGCAGGCCGCGACGGGCAAGGGGAAGCGAGATAGTGAAAAACGCGCGGGAAGGGGAGGCTCCCAAGGCGCGGGCGACCATCTCATAACGTCGGGGCACTTGGTCGAAGGCCGACTTCATGAAGCGTACAGCCACACCCAGCACGGCGATGAACTGAGCCAGCACGATACCAGCGAACGCGAACACGAATTGCAGCACGTGCTCTTGGACCCAGGTCCCGACCGGGTTGCTGAAGAAGATCAGGATGATGGCCCCGAGGGCGGCAGGCGAAACGATAAGGGGGAATTCAAGGATGGCATCGACCGCCTGCCGCCCGCGGAACTCGTACCGGGACAGGGCATAAGCAGCGGGCACCGACACCGCCAGTGCGAGTCCCGCGGCTATGGTGGCCGCGACCAGACTCAGCTGGATCGAGAAGAGCACCCGCTTGGAGGCCAGGGCGGTGAGTATTGCTGCGCCGTCGAAGAAGTAGAAAAGCGAGAGGATGAGGAGGGCGTAGACGGCAAGTACCGCCAGGGCGCAGACTACGGTGAAACGCCGGAACCCCATACCTCTCGCCAGCTCACTCGGGCAGCCAGTCCGCGGGGAGGATGTACTCGCCACCAACGGGCTTCTCCTCCCCCACATACTGGAAGGCCTGTTCAGGCGTGGTGAAGTAGCCGTATTTGGCAAACACGGCGCGGCCCTCGTCACTGAGCAGGAAGTCGATGAACTCTTGGGCGGTGTCCCTATTCTCGGTGTAGCTGGCGACCGCGATGGGGATGTAGCCGATGCGGACTATCTGCGAGGCTGGCAACGGGACAGTCTCGATAGCTTCAGGATTCCAGTGTTCAAAAACGCTCCAGCCGAGTACGGCATCCACCTGCTTGAGGGAGATGGCAGTAGCCGTCTTCTCGCAGCTTTCGGTGTAATTGAGGAGATTCTTCCGCAGCCCCCCCTTTTCGGTCTGCGAGAGAGCACGCTCGATGATCTCCACAGCGTACAAACCCACGCACACGGTCTCGGGGTTGGCGATGGCCACTCTGATCCCAGGACGGGCAAGGTCAGTCAGGGTCTGCACGTTCTTGGGATTGCCTTTCTGGACGTTGATGGCCGGGACCAGATAGACGATCCTGGCCTCGCTCTCCGGTAGCACGTCACCGTCCTGCTTGGCTTTCTCCATGAAATCTGACGAGCCTGGGAAGTAGAGGTCACCCTCCTTAGCCAGCTTCATCTGGGAAAGAACGGTACCGGAACCGCCGAAGATCACCTCGACCCTACGCCCTGTCCTCTGCTCGAAAAGGCGGATGGCTTCCTCAGTAGCCGGCTTGCTTGCCGCTCCAGCGTACATGAGAAGGGGCTTGACCGCGCCGGGGCCGGCGCTCGTGCTACTGCTGCCAGCGCTGTTGCTGCCACCGGCGCTGTTGCCACTAGTGGTTGCGGACAAGGAGGCCTCCAAACCGGAGCACCCCGTGACGGCCACGGCAGTCAACACCGTCAGGGCGAAGGCAAGGCCAACGGCGGCGCCCCGGCGCACTCCTGTCGACAGCGCCGGGCAACCAGTCGCCACTCTTGTGGGATGGGCTGCGGACAAAATCGACCGCATCCACTCAAGCATGGACCACCTCTTCAATGTCTTCAATGAGCAAATACACGACCAATTGCAACCGCGGGGTCATTCCCCGACGGCATGTTGACGCCGCGTCATCGTTAGGACAATTATGTTATAACGCTTGGGGATGAGAGTCAACCACCATCAGCCAAGGGGGATCAGCCTTGGCTGGTCGGCAATCTCCGCTGGCCGGGGCAATCTCCGCTGGCCGGGGCAGTAGCCGCTGATCGGGGCAATAGCCTTCGCTCAGTCGGCCAGCTCGGCCAACGCTTGGAGCTCGTCCTGAACGGCAGCATTGACCTTGGCTTCGAGTGCGAGGTAGCGGGCCACGAGCTCCTCACCTAGATCAGTGAGTCGGGCACCGCCGCCGCCCCTTCCTCCACTGGAGGTCTCGACCACTGGCTTGCCGAACCCGCGGTTCAAGGTGTCGATGAGCGCCCACGCCCTCTTATAGCTCATGCCGAGAGCCCGGGCTGCGCTACTGATGGAATGGCCTTCAGCCAGCTTGCGCAGCAGCTCGATCTTGCCCGGTCCGAAGGTGATAGCGTCACCGATGGACACATGAGGGCGAAGCATGACTGCCTGAGGATGCGGGCGTTCCATGGAGCCAGCTTACCGGAAAACGTCGTGGTCAGGAAGCAGCGGGAAGAGCCGGCACCGCTGGCCGCTGGCGGGGTGCGAGGCGGCTAAAGGTGGGCCCTGAAGGTGGAGCCTGTCAGTAGCAGTGGACTCTCTACCGGCAGGCCCAGCGAGCCCAGAAGCGATACCCGGGCTGCCTGCCTTCGAACAGGGCGCTCTCCAGGAGGTCAGCGGCTGGGGGAAGGGAAAGATGATTCGCGAGTCTGACCCCGCCCCCCGCTTCGGAGCACGTCGGAGAGACCGTACTTACTTGGTCGGCCGCGGCCCTGGTCTGAAGCTCACCGCTGGCCCGTGGGTCGGCACCAATCTGGGAGTCCGCTACCTGGCTGAGTTCCTCCGCGAGTGCCGGGACCTTGTTGCTTTCTTTGGGTGCTGGTGCGCCCGCTAGGCGTGAATCTGATCGGCACAGGCAGACCGGCATGTTGAGACCTCCTTTAGAAGACGATGTAGCGCGATATATCGCGACATATTGTACCATAAAGAGACCTCGGGACTGGACGCAGCGAACCGAACTCCCGGAGCGCCCCGTCTACCGGGCGACTTTCAGGGGGACGAGGTACTGATAGAAGGTGCCGCTGTAACCGGCGTAGGTGAGAGTGAGGCGGATGGTCAGATCGTAGGTTCCTGCCTGGCTGGGTGGTATGCGGACCAAGAGATTGAGCTGGTACTTCTGACCGGAGCCGATCGAGATGGGATTGGTAAACCCCCCGCCAGGGCCCAGAGGGGAGAAACCGATGGATCTTATCGGCTGCCACGGCCGTTGGGGGTCGCGCAGGACATAGGCGGTCACGGTGACCCGGTCGCCTTGAGGCAGTGGGGCTGGCACCTTCACCGTGAAGACCCGGAGGAATGTCACGTTGTTCGTCGACACAGTTCCCAGGTCCACAGCCAGGGTCTCATCCATCCCGGTAGCAGCGGGGGTCGGGGGGTCGACTCCTGCGCGTAGCGCATAACCGGTGTCGCCGTCGGGGTCTGTCGACTGGGAGTAGAGGTGCAGCCAGTTCTGGATGCGGTCGGCGGTGACTGTAAGCTCAGAAGCACTCCGGGCTGTGAAGAAGGCCCCCGAAGCCGTTACGGCGATGAGTGATGCCACCGTCATCGCCGTAACTGAGATCACCGCTATGAGGGGAGTTCTCCGCTTCATGGGTTGGCGTCGTCACCAGCACCAATGGGCCGCAGTGGCTTTCTGGAAGGCCCCGTCTCCGCCTTACTGGTGGTTTTCTCCTCGGGGATGGGCACTGGTCTCGCAGCCTTTTGCCAGAGCGCTGAGAAGACCGCAAACAGGAGGAGCAGTCCGAAGATAGCGATGAGGGTCGCCCGCACGGCCCGGATGGCCAAGAAACCGAAAAGGTAACCGAGGTATGGCACGTGGGCCACGTACTTAGCCTGTTTAGATTGGTTCAATGTGAACGGCCAAGGGTCGACGAAATCATTATGGTCCCCCTTGGTCTGAAAGACCGGGCGCCCGTCATCACCCGTGGTCACCGAGATGATTCGGTGAGTGACCGGAGCGCTTTGGTAGGGGGGCCGAAAAGTTATGATATCTCCCACCTTGAGCGAACCGACCGGCACTGCCTTCGTTAGAATCAGGGCCCCCCTCCCTAGCGAACCCTCCATGGAGTCTCCGGTCACAACGTACACTCGGTAACCGAAAACTGGCATCAGGAGGAGCGCGATGGCAATGCCCGCTAGAACGGTCGCGCCGGCCACGATTCCCCAGAAGGACTTCCGACGGGGGGTTCTGGATGAGGCTTCTTGACCTGAAGTCTCGTATATAGCGTACATCTTGCCTACCTGTTGGCTGCTTCAGCTAGCTACACGGGGTTGACCCAGGAAGCATCTCGCCAGGCTCTTCAGCCAAAGGAACGACGCTTCCTGGGTCAGCATTCTTCTTGCCCGGGAGTACTCGCATGCGCGGGATTGTGTCCGGCGCTGCGTGCGGGGTACGCTCCCGGGCGCGCCTAGTGGGATCAGCTACTCTTGCATCGCCGTCCAGACAAAGTCAATAGACATGGAGCTGCCCTGGTAGAGGTTGTCCCCTGAAGTCGACCCGCCGGGGGGGCCGCTGTCAGGGAAGGTCACCGTGAACGTGTAGGTGTGCTCATCGCCCGGGTCATAAGTCCCTGCATTCAGGGTGCCTATGTTGTTGATCGGGCCGGCGTATAGCTCGTCGCTACCGTCCAGTATCGTGATGACGAGCACATCCGAGAGTTTGCCCCCGTTGGAGCCTGGCGTGTCCGTGAGATTGGTGGCAGTGAGCGAGAAAACTCCTGCCAGCGTGCCGGTGTTCTCGATGGTCACCGTCCCGGAGACTACGTCTCCCGGCTTCATGTTGGAGGCGGTGAGGATGGCGCTCCCGTCCTTGTCGTTGGAGTGGCTGAGCACGCCTGCGGTGAAAACGTTGGCGGGGTTCGCCGAGCTGGTGGTGAAATAGGCTCCCGAGCCCACCACGGTAGCCGCGGCTACCCCCAAGAGCGCCAGCGGCACCAGAAGGAGGAGCCAGGCACGGCGGTTTCTCCTTCGTAGTTGTTCGATCCTGCGCAACACGACTCTCCTTTCTCTCCTCTTGCTGTGGTTTTCCCTGCATGTTGCCGCGCTGCCCAAGGCCAACCTATCTAGGAGCGTCTGTCCCTGTGCCTGAGCCCGGCAGAGAATAGGCGTGTCTTACGCTGCCACGCGGCACAGCTCTATCTCCCAGGGTGGCTCCTTGGGCGGGTCGCCGCATAATATTCAACGGGCCGTCTTGTATTCCTTCATCGGCACTTCTCGGCAGCGCGTGGGAAGTACGGGGGAGGTCGTGTTGTCTCAAGAAGGCGGGAGCCCTAAACTTGGCGCCCTGATCACAAGAGTTCGAAAGGGGAGATCACGCGCCATTCATCTATGCAGTCACACTATGCAGGGCGGCGGCTTCCCCTCCGCATGCAGAGGGTGCAATCGCCGGTGATCCCCGCGGTGGCGGCCCTGATACGACGTCACCCCGGGACCATCTCCCTGGGGCAGGGGGTGGTCCACTACGGCCCGCCGCCGGAGGCGGTGGCTGAAATCGCCACTTTCCTTTCTTCTCCCGAGAATCACAAGTACCAGCCGGTGCAGGGCCTCCCCGCTCTGCGGGAGGCTTTGGCGGTCAAGTTGTGCGTGGAGAACGGTATCAGGATCGGACCCGAAAACACCGTCGTGATCACGGCCGGGGCCAATCTCGGCTTCGTGGACGCACTTCTTGCCGTAACCGATCTGGGAGATGAAGTCATCCTGCAAACGCCGTACTACTTTAACCACGAGATGGCCATCGTCATGGCAGGCTGCAGGCCAGTGCCTGTGGCGACCGACGACCGCTACCGCTTGCGTCCAGACGCTATCCGTCGTGCGATCACTCCGCGCACCCGGGCTGTGGTGACGATCTCTCCCAACAATCCCTCAGGGGCGGTGTATAGCGAGGAATCCCTGCGCGAGGTCAATGACATCTGCCGGGCCCACGGTCTTTATCACATCAGTGATGAGGCGTACGAGTACTTCACGTACGGCGAGGCGCATCACTTCTCTCCCGGTTCGATTCCGGGAAGCGAGGCCCACACCATCTCCCTGTTCTCTTTCTCGAAGGCGTACGGGTTCGCGAGCTGGCGTGTCGGCTACATGGTCATCCCGGGATCTCTTTCCGAATCGGTCGAGAAGATCCAAGACACCCTGCTTATCTGCCCGCCGGTGATTTCGCAATACGCGGCGCTGGGGGCGTTGAAGGCCGGCCGTGAGTACTGCCGTTCGTATCTGCCTTCGCTTGCCGCCGTACGGGAACAGGTGCTGGAGGAACTTAAGGTCGTCGGCGACTTTTGCGCAGTGCCTGCCGCGGAAGGGGCCTTCTACCTGTTATTGCGGCTGGACACCTCGTGGGACCCCATGGACCTGGTGGAACGCCTGGTCAGCGGATTCGGGGTGGCCGCTATTCCCGGCTCGACCTTCGGCTTGACGGACGGGTGCTACTTGCGGGTGTCCTATGGCGGGCTCACCGAAGACACGGTCACTGAAGGCGTGCGCCGGTTGGTGCGAGGGTTGAAGGAGCTGGTGGGTAAGGGAAGAAGAGAAAGAACGAGCCCTGAGTGAACTCGCTTGACGTTTTTCATCAGCCCTTACTTCGTCCCCGCTTCTCTGTACTCCGCGGCCATTTAGTTCCGCATTTCCTCCACGGGGCCCCTTGTAAGTTCCTCGAACGCCTCGTCTGAACTCTCAGGGCTCGACTCGCAGTCTACCCGCTCTTTCCTGAACGCAACCTGAACACGTGGGAGGTGTGGTACCAGCGCGGGGCGGCTTCTCCCCCGTGCTTTGTGAAAAGACACCCAGTTGTGGCACGATAAGGGCTGAAAAGGTTAGGACCGCTGCGACTCCGCTGCCGGGTAAGGCCGTCAGCGGCGGCCAGAGGCCATGGAGGGGTGGCTGACGAAGGAGGGAGGCGAACGTGGCCGGCAGAAAGTACGACAAGCTCTTCTTGCGAGAACCCTGGGGGATCCTCAACCCGGCTAATCCCGACCCTGACCAACCCGTGTACATCGGGGTGAATCAGCAGGGGATGGCGGAGGGCTGGGAGGAACCCTTCACTCAGGTGCTCCGACCTATCTACCGGCCTTACCTCATGATTCCCGAGCCGCATCGCCACAACTGCGCAGAGTTCCTCTATTTCATCGGGGGCAATCCCATGGACTTCCGAGACTTTGGGGCGGAAGTGGAGTTCGTGATCGGCGAAGGAGAGGATGCGGAGACTTATGTGATCGACCGGACCACCTGGGTCTACATCCCCAAGGGGGTACCGCATTGCCCGCTCAACTTCAAGCGCGTCGACCGCCCTATCATGTTCGGCCATGTGATGTTCGCGCCGGGTTTCGCCTCGACCACGGACTTCGATCCGGACAAGTAGCTCGGCGGCTCCCTCACTGGCCAGGCAGGCCGCGCTCTTCCTCTAGTTTGCCGGGGCGGCCTGTAGGGGCGCGTATGGCCCGTACCGGATTCGAACCGGTGATCTCCGCCTTGAGAGGGCGGTGTCCTAACCGCTAGACGAACGGGCCGGGTCGGAGAAACCGTGACGGCGTACTCTACCTGTCCCGGCCGGTCACTGTCAACCTCCAGCGGGCAAGACCATGGCTCAGGCCGTGGCGTAGGCGAGGGCAGCCTCCAGACGGGCAAGTACCACCTGCCGGTCGAGCAGAGCCAGCGACTCGAACAAGGGTAGCGACACCGTGGAGCCTGTCACCGCCACGCGCACGATCTGGAAGAGGAGGCGAGGCTTGAGGCCGACCGTCTCCGGTAGCGCTCTCAGGGCCCGCTCGATCCCGACGCTGGTCCAATCGTCAAGGGTGGCCAACGTCTCCTTGACTCGCGCGAGAACCGGCTTCGTGCCAGGCTGAGCAAGAACAGTGTCGGCCGCCAGCGGGTCCACGGAGACCTGCTCGGAAAACAGAAAGCCCACCCACTGGGCAGCCTCGCTGAGTCGCCTTATCCGCTCGGCGACCAGTGTGGCCAGCGCAACGAACCACTGGGGGCGGGCTTCGTACTCCCGAACATCGGTGAATCCTTCGCGCTCCAAGAAGGGGAGCATCCGTTTGGCCAACTCCGTGGGCCCAAGGTTACGGATGTAGTAGCCGTTCATCCACAGGAGCTTCTCATGGTCGAAAACGGCCGGACTCTTGGCGATGCGGTCCAGGGAGAACTGGCTCTTCAGGGTCTCAGCCGGCACGATGGTGGTCTCTCCGTCCAAGGACCAGCCGAGAAGGGCCAAGTAGTTGAGCAGCGCCTCCGGCAAATAGCCCTCTTCCCGGAAAGCCTCGACCGAGGTGGCGCCGTGGCGCTTGGAAAGCTTCCGGCCGTCGGGTCCCCAGATCATGGGGAGGTGGGCAAAGACAGGCACTGGACGGCCCAGAGCCTGATAGACGAGTATCTGGCGGGGAGTGTTTGAGAGGTGATCATCACCCCGGATCACATGGGTGATGTGCATGTCAGCGTCATCCACCACGGTAGCGAAGTTGTAGGTAGGGGTGCCGTCGGCCCGGACGAGCACGTAGTCATCCATGGCACTGGCGGGGAACACGGTCTCACCTCTTACCGCGTCCTGCACCACGATGTCGTCTTGGTCCTCAGGCACAGCCAGCCGCCAGGCGTGGGGCTCTCCGGCTGCGAGTCGACTGGCGACCACGGCGGGATCGAGGCGCCTACAAGTGCGGTCGTAACCCCGGGCGCCTCCCTGGACCTGGGCGAGGGTACGTCTGGCCTCCAGTTCCGCAGCCGGACAGAAGCAAGGATAGACCCGGCCGGCGGTCTTGAGTCGCTCCAGGGCAGCGCGGTAGAACTCAGCCCGCTGAGTCTGGAAGTAAGGACCGAAAGGGCCGCCCACCTCGGGGCCTTCATCCCAGTCCAAGCCAAGCCAGCGCAAGGAACGAAGGATCTGGGCCGTGTTCTCGGCGGTGGAGCGCTGGGGGTCGGTATCATCGATGCGTAGAATGAAAGTGCCGCCTTTGCAGCGGGCGAAAGCCCAGTTGTAGATGGCGGTACGAGCTCCCCCGACGTGCAACGCGCCGGTGGGGCTGGGGGCAAAACGGACGCGAACGGAAGCGGTCATCGCTCTCCTTCTAGTCGGTCGGTCGATGCAACTATAGCGTGTGAGCGTGCTGGAAATGGCTGTGAATCCCTTACTAGTGAGATTTGCCCCGCTCTTCTTGGAAGGCCCTCTCTGTGGCCCGGTCCTGGATCTAGCCTGCGGCACGGGTGAGAACGGGCTGTACCTGGCCAGGCTGGGAGTCCCCGTGGTCCTTGCCGACAAGTCGGCGTCGGCGCTCGCAGTGGCGCGGAGCTCGGCAGCAAAGTCGGGGTTGGAGGTAGAGCTCTGGCAGGTAGACCTCGAAAGCGGGGACAACCCTCTCCCGGCGGATCACTATCGGGGGGTTATCGTTTTCCACTATCTGCACCGGCCGCTCATCAGACCGCTGCGTGAGGCGGTGCGTGATAACGGTCTCGTGATCTACGAGACCTTTACCACCCGACAGCCGAAGTACGGGCGGCCCCACAACCCTCACTACCTGCTCAAGCCGGGGGAGCTGGCTTCCTGGTTCAGCGACTGGGAGGTTCTTCACTATTACGAAGGTCTTTTGAAGAGCCCGACCCGGGCGGTGGCTCAGATAGTATGTCGTAAGCCTGTAGGTCCCCGTCAGCCACAGGCGGGACCAAGCGAGGTGGACAAGGTAGAATGACCGAGGAGCCTTGCCCCCTCGGGAGGGAGTGGCGGCTGTAGCAACGACGAACGAGGAAGGTCCGGGGATGAAGGTCACTGTCTTGGGTGCTGCAGGCTGGGTGGGGATGTCCGCTGCTTTTTATGTGGCGGTATCGCGTCTTGCTGACGAGGTAGTGCTGATCGATGTCCGGGAGAATCTGGTCGAGCACCATGCCATGGACCTGGGTCAAGCGGTGGCTGCTCTGGATGTGAAGGTGACAGCGGGCACTTACGAAGACGCATCCGGCAGCGACGTGATCATCAACGCGGCCGGTCTGCACGGGGACATCACCGCCGACCGCACCGAGCTGCTCATCAAGAACACCTTGCTCATCCAAGAGATCGGTCAGAAGGTGAAGGCCACCAGCCCACAGGCGGTGATCATCACGGCGGTCAATCCGGTCGATCCTCTGAACTATGCCCTCTGGCTGTCCGGAGGGTTCGACAAGCGCCGACTCATTGGCTATTCGCTCAATGATTCGATGCGTTTCCGTCTTTTCGCGGCCCAGACGAAGGGGGTCAAGACCAGTGCCGTGGAAGCCTGGGCCATAGGCGAGCATGGCTTCACGCAGGTGCCGTTGTTCAGTTCGGTGCGCATCGATGGACAGCCGGCGACCTTCAGCGAAGAAGAGAAGCAGGCGGTCCGGGACGCCTACCCGCGCTTCTTCGAGCGGCTGGAAGGACTCAAAGCCGGCCGCACCACCGGCTGGACCTGTGCTGTGGGTCTGACGACCCTCACTCGCGCCATTGTCACCGATTCGCAGGATGTGCTGCCTGGCTCGGCCATTCTGGAAGGTGAGTACGGGCAGAAGGGCATCAGTATGGGTGTGCCCCTGCGGCTGGGTAGGGGAGGCATCCAGGAGATCGTGGAATGGGAGCTGGCTCCCGACGAGAAAGCGGCGCTCGAGAGGTCGGCTGAGCAGCTCAAGAAAACGGCCAAAATCGTGGAAGAGACGCTGGCGGGGCAGCGGCGGGCATGAGAAAGAAGACTTATCCGCTCTATTACGGTGGCCAACAGCAGCAGTTCGCTCGCTCTGTGGTGGTAGGGGACCTGGTGTTTCTCTCCGGTATGAGCGGAAGGACCATGGAGACCGGGGACGTCTCGTCGCTCGATGTCAAGGAGCAGTTGTGGGTGGCTTGGGACAAGATACGGGCCGCTCTTGAAGAGGCGGGCAGCGACCTGGAGCACATAGTAAAGACGACTATCTATCTCAAGAATGTCGAGGACTATGCCCTGATGCGGTCTACCGAACGCGAGTACTGGGCGAGGTACGCCCCCGGCCTCCTGGAGGAGCCCCCGGCCAGCACCTTCCTCAGCCCTGTCTCGCTGGCGCGGGCGAACATGCTGGTGGAGGTGGACGTGGTCGCCTGCCTCAAGGATGAGTGAGCGCTCTGCATATCCGCCCCGGGCCGAGGCTCCGGGGCGGGGCCAGGGGTCGCGGCGCTTGGACCTAGATGTCTTTGCGGATTCCGGAACCCACGAGGATAGCTTCTACGTCCTCCCATTTGTTGAGGGTGTAGATGTGCACACCTCCGATGCCGGCTTCAATATACCTATAAATCTGATTGATCGTGTACTCGATTCCCGCCTTCTTGAATTCCTCAGGTTTATCTCCGTAGCGCCCGATTATGGCGGCCAACTCCGCCGGTATAGAACAACCGTTAGACAGAGTCATGCGTATGATCGCATCTTTGTCTAGTGCGGGCATTATCCCGATCACAACCGGAATGGTTATCCCCGCTTCCCGTATACGGTATACGAAACATTTGCATGCTTCCACGTCATGGCATAGCTGTGAGACCAGGAATTCCGCCCCCGCCTCCTGTTTGCTCCGGAGGTGCGCTATGTCGGCCGAGAACGAGGGGGCGAGGATGTGTTTCTCGGGATAACACGCGGCTGCGATGCAGAACTGGGGGAACTCGGCCTTGATGTAGCGGATGAGCCCGTCCGCGTTGCTGAAATCCCCGTGGGTACCGTCCCAGCCGGCCGGCAGGTCGCCCCGCAAAGCCAGGATGTTCTCGATGCCTATGGACAAGTACTGCTGGAGCTCTTGAGCGATGGTCTCTTTGCTGTGACCGATGCAGGTGTAGTGGGTCATGACCTCGGTCATGCCGTCCTGCTTGATGATGCTGCATACTTCAAAGTTGCGGCCCGCGTTGCTGCCCCCCGCGCCGTAAGTGCAGCTGATGAAATCCGGTTTGAAGATGTAATAGTGTTTGAGAGCCTGGCGCAGAGTCTCCACGCCGGCATCGGTCTTGGGAGGGAACACCTCGAAGGAGAAGCTCATCTTTGCTTTCAGGAGTTCGGCTAATCTCATTACATTACCCTCGCGCGTCGCTTGTCAGTGTGTCCTTGCCGAGTTGGCTTACACCTACCCATGGACACACTTCCTAAACTCGTCTTCAATGCCGATAACGAGTAGCGGGAGAAGAAGATCGCCGGTCCCACGAGGGTCTTGTCTCGGGAGCGGGGAGGTCTGAAGGTCAGCGCTGAAGGTGTTTTCTTATGACAGAACAAGGGACTCCAGCGGAAAACAGATCAGCCATTGCTATCTGCCGGCAACTGCACCGGGCCTACCGTGACATGCGTTTCTATCCGGCCGGACACCCGGTGGCGACTGAGAGTATGGGTCTGTTGGCAGGACTGCTAGAGTCGTATCTCAGCGAAAACGGGCTGCTTTTGCTGGAAGTGCAGGAGGACCAGCTGCTCCAGGATGGCCAAGCCGTCTACAGCTGTGTCCCCGGCCGTGATAACGTGGCCTTCCTGCTGTTCCGAGACGGCATTCGCAGTCTTACCTTCCACGCGGGGTTGGAGACGGCGGAGATCGAAGCCTTCGTGAGATGTCTGGCTCAAGCTGATGATCTTTCTGAGAGCGACCATGACCTTGTGACTCGGCTTTGGGAACAGGATTTCTCCCACATCGACTATTACGTCGCTGACCCCTTCTTGGGAGGTGAGGTGCTGCGGGAGGGGACCATCGACGTCCTCCGCGAGACCGTCCTTCGCCGGCTGGATCAAGTGGGGTCTGGAGAAGGGTTGGCAGGCAGTCTGCACACTGGGCGCTTGAAGGCGATACCGGCGACCCCCGTGGACCTCAGCCGGCTGGCTACGGGCGAGAGTGCGGGCGCGAGCGGGGAAAGCTCGGAAGCCGACGTCCAACAGGGGCTAGACGAGGCTGCTGATCTTGTCCGGGATTTCCTGGTGGTTCTACTTGAGATCGTCGGTACGGACTCACGGATTTATGATTCCCAGGACTGTGGCGAGGAGGCGCCTCTCACCCGGGCACTGGTCCGAGTGGTGGAGACGTACCTGGAAGGACCTGATTGGGTAGGGCTGGAGTTGGTGCTTGAGCAGCTCAAACGGCTGGAGGCCCAAGGTCGTTGCCCGGCCGGTTACTTGGGCTTGGTCATGAGCCGGGCGGTCACGGCGGAGCGGGTGGGGCGCCTCCTGGCCCGGGAGGGCCAGGAGGCG
>FWPV01004912.1_pt1 | contig 27460 bp, 31 predicted proteins | sample 2228371 | NCBI WGS metagenome assembly FWPV01 (sample SAMEA103939776, study PRJEB20133) | metagenome
GGCTTCCGCCGTTAATATTTTTTTCCTGGTGATATTGTATCACCGAGGCACGCGCTTTCATATATCATTGCAAGGAGCGTAGGAGGGGTCGTCATTGCGAGGGGCGATAGCCCCGAAGCAATCTCTCTGTTCATTCATAAAAAAACCAACTACGAGATCGCCACGAACCCTTCGGGTTCTCGCGATGACAAAGAATATGGTTGTCATTGCAAGGAGTCCTGACGCAAGTCAGGACGACGTGGCAATCTCAAAGACGAGATTCCTCACTTCGTTCGGAATAACACTATATGAACACGTCATGGAATTGGAGATGCTTCCGATTTCGTTTTAATATTTATTTATTTTTAATTTTTATCTTTTGCTATAATTTCACTAAACTAAGATAGATAAAAATAAACGGTAGTATTTTTAGAATATTTACTAAAAGGATATAAACTAATTTCTTCTTGACAAGTGAATATGTCATTAATATAATTAAAAAAAATTAAAGTGGAGACTAAATGACAAAGGCAGACCTTGTAGAAAAACTTTTTGAAAAGATTGGGCTTACCAAAAAAGAAGCACAGGATATTATTGAGATAATATTCAACACCATGAAGCAAGCATTTATTGAAGGAGAATCAGTAAAAATATCTGGATTTGGAACTTTCAATGTCAGAAAGAAGATGGCACGCAGAGGAAGAAATCCCAAGACAGGAGAAGATCTCGAAATAACTCCAAGAAAGGTTATTACTTTTAGAGTGAGTAATCAGTTAAAGTCTGCGATGTATAAAGAGAATGCTTAAGACTGCGTTAGAAAAGAAGGAACCTGATTATTTTCCGGATAAGCTATTTTATAAAATAGGAGAAGTAAGCAAGATAGTTGGTGTTGAAGCTTATGTTCTTAGGTATTGGGAAACGGAGTTCCCGTTTCTTAAACCCCGAAAAAGTAAATCAGGACAACGTGTTTATATTAAAAAAGATGTGGAAATGTTGCTTACAATCAAAAAACTTTTACACCAAGAGCGTTACACAATAGAGGGAGTAAGAAAAAAGCTTGGTATAAGTTCATTAAATGTCGAACCGAAAGTAGAAAAAGATTTACAGAACAAACAAGTACGTCAGCCTGCCAAGGTAATTGAGCATGTCAAAAAAAGGCTCAAGGATATTTTAAGTCAGCTTCAGTAAATCATTAAACAATCGGGGCGTAGCGCAGCCTGGTAGCGCACTCGCTTGGGGTGTGAGTGGTCGGCAGTTCAAATCTGCTCGCCCCGACCATATAAAAATTAGGATAATAATTTATGATGAATACATTTCTTAACTGGTTAATTGATACAATCGGCACAATGGGATATCCAGGTATTATTTTTTTAATGTTTGTAGAAAGTACTTTTATCCCTCTCCCCTCTGAACTCATAATACCACCAGCTGGTTATTTAATTTATGAGAAAAAAATGAGCTGGTTTGGGGTAATTGCCTCAGGTGTAGCAGGAAGTGTTTTGGGTGCACTTTTTAATTATTCAATCGCAGTCTTTCTCGGAAGACCATTTATACTGAAATATGGGAAATATTTTTGGATTTCCGAGAAGCACTTTAAGAAAGGAGAAGCTTTTTTTCTCAAGCATGGCGCAATTAGCACATTTATAGGACGTCTTATCCTTGGGGTGAGACATTATATTTCATTCCCTGCAGGACTTGCAAGAATGGATCTAAAAAAATTCTGTTTTTATACAGCAGCAGGTGCAGGAATATGGGTATGGATTCTCGCTTATATTGGCTTTTTTATTGGTAATAATAAAGAAAAAATATTTGAAACGAGCAGGCAGTGGAGTATGTATATTATAATTCTTTGCGCGTTAATTTTAGTGGTATATATTTTCTGGCATATGAGAAAAAGAAATAAATAACACATATCTATTTTAATTTTAAACAGTCTTCTCTCCAGAGGCAGTTTTCCTGATCGCAAAATCCTGTTTTGGCTGTACCAAAACAGTCAAAATTTCCCTCTGATCTCTGTATAGCCCTTATAATAGTCTCTTTCTTCATATTACCAACTACTTTTATTCCTTTGGATTTTGCAATCTCTTTGACTTTTTTGAGCGTCATGATATACCTCCTGAATTATTTTAAAAATAAAGATAACAAACTATCCTATTATTTTCAAGCTGATGTCAGCTGCCTTAGCAGAATGAGTTAGTGCACCTACAGAGATAAAATCGACCCCTGTTTCGGCAACTTTTTTAATATTTTCGAGCGTAATATTTCCAGAAGCTTCAAGTAGGACCCTACCGTTTGAAATCTCTACTGCTTTTTTAATTTCAGAAACTGACATGTTATCGAGCATGACTACGTCTGCTCCAGCTTCAATTGCTTCTTTGAGTTCTTCAAGTCTCTGAACCTCTATCTCAATTTTAATTAAATGATGAATTGCTTTCGCACGTTTGATGCTTTCTCTAATACTACCAACAGCCTTTATATGGTTGTCTTTTATAATAATACCATCAAACAGTCCAAACCTGTGATTATTGCCACCTCCGATTTTTACTGCATACTTCTCCATAAATCTAATACATGGAGTTGTTTTTCTCGTATCGAGTATCCTTGTTTTAGTCCCCTGTATTTTTTTTAGGTATAAGCGAGTCAGTGTAGCTATTCCTGAAAGCCTTTGTAGGATATTCAGTGCTACCCTTTCACAATTGAGGATCGAACGTGTTTTCCCTGAAACTTCTGCGAGTATGTCACCTTTATGTACTTCTAAACCTTCAGAAATAGTTTCTTTAAATATTATTGATGGATCAAGTAATCGAAAGACTTCTCTGCAAAAGGGCATACCTGCAAGTATGAAATTATCTTTTGCAATGAATATTGCTTTTGAGCGGTCTTCTTCAGGTATCAAAAGGGTTGTTGTGATATCTCCAGAACCAATATCCTCATTAATAGCAAGATGAATAATATTAATGACACTTGAAGGGATGTCCACACTATTTCCTTTTAAGTAAGAGAGAAATAAGCCCCCATATACCTCCTAATACAGCACCAAAGGCAAGTGCTGACCGCCAATCAAGTATTGTCGTTAGATTGCCTTCTATTTTGTTTGAGATAACTAAAAAAGCAGAGGTATTTTCTGTTTTTATTTCTTTTGCAGCCATACATCCAACAGCTGACCTATTTACTGATATATCTTGTCTTGATATAGAGACTGGCGTGAGTGAATAATTCACAGAAACATTTTTCCCTGCTGTAACAGCACTGATACTCTGGTTTAAATTTATATCATTCCCTCTGAGTAAAACGGATGCACCTTGTGTGACATCTATTTTTTCACCGTCTACACTTAAAGCGCCCACTTGTTGTAGTTCAACATGACCTCCTTCTACAGCCCTTATTGTACTCTGTCTTATATTGATGAACTCACCTTCAATAAATTCGAGATCGCTTTTGTTTATTTCATTCTCATGTTTATTTTTATGAGCCATTTTTGCCCTCCGCATCTTTTAACAGTTTTTTACTCTTTGATATTCTCTCCTTAATATTAATTAGTTCTTCATATTTTACCTTTTCCTTTTCAACTATCTCTCTTGGGGCTTTTTTTATAAAGTCTTCATTAAATAGTTTCTTATTAAGGACAGATAATGATAATTCAATCTTTTCTTCATCTTTATTAAGTCTATCGAGTTCTGTTGCGATATTCAAGACCCCTTTAAGGGGAATATATATTTCTAAGCTACTTTTTATTGAGGTAGCTGAATGAGATGGTTTCTTAACATTCATGCCGATTTCTATCTCATTAGCTCGAGAGAGCCATATTAGATACTGAATGTTTTGTTTCAATATGTCCTCTGCCTCAGTTAAAAGTGTTTTTATAGAAATATTTAGCCTTAGAGATGGTTGAATATTCAATTCACCCCTTATCGTTCTTATCCCATTCACTGCATCGATTATATACATCATATCCTTTTCTGCATTGTAGTCTTTAGGTAAAGATTTTGGGAAATCTGAAATCATGATACTTTCTTTCATCTTTTCTTCACTGGTGATTGAATAATGTCTCATAATCTTTATTTTTAAATCCTTTATCTTTTGCCATATCTCTTCTGTAACAAAAGGCATGAAAGGATGAAGCAGTCTTAGTGAAGATTCAAATGTATGCAAAAGGCACCAATATGCTCCAATTTCATATTTTGAATCCTGAAGATCAATCTTGGCCATTTCGATATACCAGTCACAAAATTCGTGCCATAAAAATTGATAAATACTGCTTGCAGCATCATTGAAACGGTATTCATTAAGAGCAGCGTTGACTTGATCAACTGTGTTTGAAAGTCTGCTCAATATCCATCTTCCAGGAAGAGAAAAGATCATTTTAGATGTAAAATCCCGGGTTTCTGAATTCATGATTATGAATCGTGCTGCATTCCAGATTTTATTAACAAAATGACGATATCCCTCGACTCTTTCTTCTGAAAATTTTATATCGCGTCCTTGTGCAGCAAAGGCTGCAAGTGTAAACCTGAAGGCGTCTGTTCCATATTTGTCCATCATTATTAATGGATCAATAACATTTCCTTTCGACTTTGACATCTTATGCCCTTTTATGTCTCTTATTAGGGCATGAATATATACATCTCTAAAGGGAACATCATTCATAAATTTAAGTCCCATCATAATCATTCTTGCTACCCAGAAGAACAGAATATCGAAAGCAGTTACAAGAACATTTGTTGGATAGAAGTTTTTCAGATCGTCGGTATTATCAGGCCAACCCAATGTTGAAAATGGCCACAATGCAGATGAAAACCAGGTATCAAGGACATCTTCATCTTGAATAAGGTTTTCTGAACCACAATACGGACATGCTGCTGGATCCTGTCTGGATACAATAATGCCCTGTCGCATCCTGCAGGCATCATTTTTCATTTCATTACAGTACCAAACAGGGATACGATGTCCCCACCATATTTGACGCGAGATACACCAATCCCTTATATTCTCCATCCATGAAAAATATGTATTCTCCCACATCTTAGGAATTATTTTAATTCTACCATCAATAACAGCTTTGATGGCTTCCTTAGAGATTGATTGCACATTAACATACCATTGTGGTGTTAAGAGTGGTTCAATTACAGTCTTGCAACGATAGCAATGCCCGACTGCATATTTATGTGGTTCCGCTTTTTCGATAAGATTTAGTTTTTTTAAATCATTCAAAACAAGTTTTCTGCACTCGTACCTATCAAGCCCTTTATAGTTTTTACCTGCAAGGTGTGTCATATGCCCATCAGCCCCGATAACCGATATAAATTCAAGAGGAGGGACTTGCCTTTTTGCTATAGCTTCATCATTAAAATCATGTGCAGGGGTTACCTTCACAGCACCTGTACCAAATGAAGGGTCAACCATTTTGTCGGTAATAATTGGTATTGTTCGTTCAGTTAAGGGTAGAATGACCGTTTTCCCTATTAGTTTTGTATATCTGTCATCATCAGGATGAACTGCAACAGCAGTGTCGCCAAGCATAGTTTCAGGTCTTGTAGTAGCTACTATAATATAACTGTCAATGTTATCGAAAAGGGGATACCTTATGTATGTTAATTTTCCTTCAACCTCTTCATATTCGACTTCAAGGTCTGAAAGAGCAGTATGACAGCGTGGACACCACTGTACTAACCTGTTATCTTTATATATCAGTCCATCTTCATAAAGTCTTACAAAAACTTCTCTAACAGCATTTGATAGACCTTTGTCAAGTGTAAACCTTTCTCTATTCCAGTCACATGAAGCCCCCAGCCTTTTTAGCTGGTGAATAATTCGTCCACCATATTCAGATTTCCATTGCCAAACCCTTTTAATAAAGTCATTACGGCCGAGTTTATGCCTGTCGAGACCCTCAGATGCCAATTGTTTCTCAACTACATTCTGGGTTGCTATACCTGCATGGTCAGTACCAGGCACCCAGAGTACTTTAAATCCTGACATTCTTTTCCATCTTGAAAGAATATCCTGAAGTACAGCATTAAGCGCGTGACCCATGTGAAGTGAGCCGGTAATATTTGGTGGAGGGATGACAAGTGAATAATGGGAGCCTCCTTGAATCGATTCAGGAGAAAAATACCCCTTTGTCACCCAATATTCATACCATTTTACTTCGATACCCTTTGGATTGAAGCCTTTTTCTAAAATTCCGACCTAATCCTCTCTATTTCCTTGGAAATCAATGTCTCAGCAAGGTCAGGTACAGTCTCCCAAATGACCTTTTCAACTTCTTTAGTTAGAGATTCGAGAGATCCTTTTAGCATCTCTTTCAGCATTCTCTCAACAAGGTCAGGTGCAACTTCCCAAAGTATCTTTTCGATGGAATCTCTCAAGACAGGTATAAGTGAGGGGAGAATTAGTTCTTTTAAATCAAGAGATGAAATTACTTTAGATATGCGTTCATGAACTGTTTGCTCAAAAATTTTAATAAGTTCATCCTTCAATGGTACTTCTATTTCTGGAATGCCTGTGGTGACTTTGACAGGCTCAATCTTTTCTGTTTCTATAGGTTTGCTCTCTTTTTCAACAGGAATTGCTTCTAAATGTGGTTCTTCTGCAACCTCAAGGAACTCTTCTGAAATGGCTTCTTCAGTTTCTTCGGCTTTGACCGCCCACTCTTTGGCTTCTACATCTTCAGAAATCTCTTCCATTGCCCATAAATCTTCTTCATCTATAACCTCAGCAAATTCTGCTTCACTTTCTTTTGTCACTTCGAGAACTTTTGCCTCTTCCTCTACAGTTTTTACTGATATAGCAGCGTTTATTTTATTTATCAGTTCCTGTGATTCAAAAGGTTTTACAATATAATCATCAGCATGTACTTGTTTAGCTAAGTCTTCATCTATAGGCTCAAATGCTCCAGTTAGAAGTATTACTGGAATTTTGCTTGTAATGGGATTTTCCTTAATCTTTTCACATAGCTGGTAGCCATTAATTTTTGGCATTTCGATATCTGCGAGTATTATATCCGGCATAAATGTTGGGATAGCAGCTAATGCCTCTTCTCCATTATTTGCAGTTTTAATATCGAAGCCCTCTTCAGCAAGTATAAGTTCTACGACTTTCTGAATCGTAATACTATCATCTGCAAGAAAGAGTTTATGTCCCAACAGTCACCTCTATATTTTAGATATACTTGAAGAATTTTATTGTTAAGCCACGAAAAAGTCAAGTATTATAATGGAGACTATAATCATAAAGCTGCTTTTTACTTATCCCGTATTGTTCTGCAATCTTTAGTACCGCTTCTTTTCTTGTTAACCCTTTCCTCATGAGAGAATGTACTTCTGAAATAGCGTCTTCTGTTGTAATATTTTTTTCAGTTTTTCTGCCCTCTACTATTATTATATATTCTCCTGATATCTTTGAATTTTCGATTTTGGAACGTAATTCACGTACGATTCCCCTAAAAACTTCTTCATGCATTTTCGATATTTCTTTTATAATCGATGCCCTTCTCTCAGGAAATGTTTTCTCCATATCAATCAATGTCTCGATGATTCTATGAGGTGCTTCATAGAATATCAAGGTTCTTTGTTCCAAGCACAGATTTTGCAAAACCTTCAATCTTTGAGTTTTATTAGATGGAAGGAATCCAATGAAGGTAAATTCATCTGAAGGAAGTCCTGATAAAGACAATGCAGCTACGAAAGATGTTGGCCCTGGTATTACTGTTAAGGGAATCTGTTCTTCGATGACTTTTCTGATGATAACAGAACCTGGATCTGATATCCCAGGTGTTCCAGCATCAGATATGAGTGCAACTGATTGGCCGTAGCGCAGTTTTTTTATTACTTCATCTGCTTTGATCTTTTCCTTCGCACCCCAGTAACTTATCATTGGTTTGGAAATGCCGTAATGGTTAAGTAACTTTAGCGAATGACGTATGTCCTCTGCAGCTATGACATCAACCTCTTTGAGTATCCTTAAAGCCCTCAAGGTTATATCTTCGAGATTACCTATTGGTGTAGAAACTATATAAAGTGTACCGATCACTCTATTTTCAAAAGTTTTTTCAACCTTTTATCTACCTTGACAATATCATCCACATTATCGCCTGATAGGTCCCAGGAATACTTCCCCTCCACAGAACGTTTCAATTTAATCTTTACAGGTTTATTTGGTTTTATTTGCTGAAGTTCTGGTTGCTTTGTATATTGTAAATTTTTTGTACTTTCTGGCAACAGAGTTCCTTCAAAAAAAATCAGTAAAAGTATAGAAAAAAAAGTGATGAAAATTCTTTTCTTCATCAATATTCAACTCCCTTTTCTGGTTTAAAATTTTTAATACTTGTGGTAACCCAACCAAGATCATAAGAAACGCCACATTGAGGGCAGATTAATGCAATTCTTGTTTTAGCTTTTGTTTTTTTAAAGAACAAATGGAAACCTCTTTGATATGAACAATTTGGACAGACTCTGAATTCATCTTTAATTTCCATTTTATTAGTACCCCCTGTATTTATTTGTTATAGGAAATCGTCTATCCCTGCCAAATGCTCTCTCTGTAATTTTGATACCTGGAGGTGACTGTCTTCTCTTGTATTCGCTCTTATCTATCATTGTTATTACATTACGTATCAAATTTATATCGAGCCCAAGAGATGCAATCTCTTCAAAATTTTTATCTTCTTCAACATATGATTTAATTATTTTATCAAGTATTGGATAAGGAGGAAGTGTATCAGTATCTTTCTGGCCAGGTTTGAGTTCAGCTGAGGGTTCTTTAGTAAAAATTCTTTCGGGTATTAAAGTTTTACGAGATTTCTTGTTTTTCCATCTGCCGAGATCATAAACTAACGTTTTAGGTACATCCTTGAGAACAGCAAATCCACCTGCCATATCCCCATAAAGAGTTGCATAACCAACACTCATCTCTGATTTATTTCCTGTAGTTAAAACAAGCCATCCAAATTTATTCGAAAATGCCATAAGGATATTTCCACGAATCCTTGCCTGAATATTTTCTTCAGTTTTATCATGTGGCAATCCACGAAATTCTCTTTTTAACGTATTTAAATAACTCTGGAATATACCGTGAATAGGAACTTCTATTAATTTTATTCCGATATTCTTCGCAAGTTCATATGCATCTTCTCTACTTGTTTTTGATGTATAAGGAGATGGCATGAAAATCCCGTGAACTTTCTGTTTGCCTATAGCATCTACAGCAATTATAGCAACAAGCGAAGAATCAATCCCTCCGCTTAAACCGATTACAGCACCCTTAAACCCATTTTTCTTAATATAGTCATATGTTCCCAGCACAAGCGCATTGTAAATTTCCTCCAGTGGTTCAAGGATTTGGACGCACTTTGAATGTATACAGGGTAAATATTTCTTTTTAAAACGTGTTTTATTTTCACAAACAATCGGAATTTTTTCGATCGTTTCTTTATTAAGTTTTACCGTCTCCTGTCGTCTCAATGGAGCATGAAGTCTTCTCATCATGATGCCTTCAAGGTCAATATCAGCTACAATAAGATCTTCCCTGAACTGTTCCCCACGTGCGATTACTAAACCATCTTGATTAATTATCAAGCTTTGGCCGTCAAAAATTAGCTCGTCCTGCCCTCCAACAAGATTCAAGTATGCGATAATAACCACATTGTCGGTTGCCCGTGTAGCCAGCATCGTTTCTCTGAATTTTCCTTTACCTATACGGTACGGTGAAGCATTAATATTAATAATAACCTCTGCCCCGGCGAGAGACTGTATTCTTGAAGGACCTTCTGGATACCAGATATCTTCACAGATATTTACGCCTATCCATGTGTTGCCGAATTGATATATAGGACATCTTGTACCTGCGCGAAAATATCTATATTCATCAAAAACTCCATAATTTGGCAGATACATTTTGTGATAAACGTCAATAAGTTTTCTGTTATAAAGAATTGCTGCAGCATTAAAAATGTCATCTTTTTTGTCAATGAAACCTACAATAACTGTTATCTTCCCTGTATTTTTCTGGATAGTCTTCAATGCGTCAAGATTATCATTAATAAATTGTGTCTTTAATAGAAGATCCTCAGGAGGATAACCACTGATAGAAAGTTCAGGAAAGGCTACAATATCAGCTTTTAATTTAATGGCTTTTTCAATATATTGAATAATTTTATTTATATTCCGATTAAAATCCCCGACAGTTGGGTTAATTTGTGCAAGGGCAATTCTTAATAATCTCATATGCAATTTAACCTGATAAAATGATAATTTTGCATATTATAGCATTTGATCAAAGTTTCAACAAAAAATATTGAATCACATGTAAAATATTTTTATATGGCATATTTAATATTGAGAATCATGATAAACGCATTATCGATTGCTGTTGCAGTCAGGCTTATTCAAGGTTTGAACTTTACTGGAGAGTGGTGGAATATGATAATTATTGGTGCGATTTTCGGTATTGTAAATACACTTATAAAGCCCTTGATCACCCTTTTCGCAATTCCTTTAATTATTTTTACACTTGGACTTTTTACCTTTATTGTAAACACCCTTATGCTTATAATTACTGCTAAACTTTCGATCAGTTTTAATCTTGGATTTCATATAGATGGATTCTGGCCTGCATTTAAGGGAGCACTAATTGTTAGCATTGTGAGTATGTTACTTTCGTGGATTACTGGGCTGAAAAAGATAAAGTATTATAAAACATGAACAAAGACATTAAAGAAATTATTGAAACTTCATTATATTCACTTGGTGTAGAATCGTTACCTGCAATAGAATTAGAGGTGCCACCAAATGATTCTATGGGTGATATTGCAACAACGGTTGCGATGTCTCTTGCAAAGCAATTAAAAAAACCGCCAGGAAAGATTGCTGAAGATATTGTGAACAATATCCGAGATAGATCTATTTTTGAAAAAATAGATATTGCTGGTCCTGGTTTTATAAATTTTACTTTTACTTTGGAATATATTTTTTCAGAGTTAAAAAAGTTAATTATTCATAAGAGCGAATTTCTAAGGGAAAACATCGGTAAAGGTAAAAAAATTCAGATAGAATTCATCAGCGCTAATCCCACAGGTCCTCTCCATCTTGGACATGGAAGAGGAGGTGCTGTTGGTGAAGCCCTTTCAAATCTTTTGAAAGCAGCGGGTTTTAATGTTGAACGTGAATATTATATAAACGACGCTGGTAAGCAGGTTAATCTTCTCGGTATGTCGGTTTTTGCAAGATACCAGCAATTGTTAGGTTCTACTTATCATTTCCCTGATGATGGATATAAAGGTCAATATATTGAAGAAATTGCTAAAGAGATCATAAAAGAAAGGGGAAAAGAATATCATAAATCAGATTTTGAAAAGGTTGCAGATTTCTTTATTGATTTTTCATATCAAAAGATTTTATCTGGCATCCGGAATGATTTGAAAGATTTTGGAATCAACTTTGATACCTGGCAGAGTGAAAGACAACTTTTCAAAAGTGGTGAAGTAAAAAATGCTATTGAGGATCTAAGAAAAAAGGGCTTAATTTATGAAAAAGATGGAGCTACATGGTTTAGGGCGACTTCGTTCGGGGATGATAAAGATAGAGTTATTATCAAAAAGGATGGGGAGTATACCTATTTTACATCTGATATTGCATACCATAGAAAGAAAATAGAAAAGAGATTTGATGAGCTTATAAATATCTGGGGTGCAGATCACCATGGTTATATTCCAAGAATACAAGCAGTTATAGAAGCTCTTGGATATTCAAAAGATAAGTTGAAGATACTGCTTGTTCAGATGGTAAATCTCATGAGAGGTGGTAAACCTGTTCAAATGTCAAAGAGAGCAGGAGAGTTTGTTACCTTAAGAGAAGTAATTGATGAAGTTGGCTCTGATATAACAAAATTTATTTTCCTGACAAGACGGCCTGATAGTCACCTCGATTTTGATCTCGATATTGCAAAGGCTCAATCATCGGAAAATCCTGTATTCTATGTCCAGTATGCAAATGCAAGGATAAATAGTATTTTTAATCATGCGATAGAAAAAGGAGTAAGTTTAGAGGGTCTTAGTGATGTATCATTCAATCTTTTGTCAACTTTTGAAGAGATAAGGATAATTAAGAAACTTTTAACATATAGGATGATTTTTGAAGGAGCTGTAAATGCACGTGAGCCACACAGAATAACATTTTTCCTTCAGGAACTCGCTGGTATGTTTCATCCATATTATAATAAATACAGAGTAGTAGGAGATAATATTGAATTAACGAGAGCAAGACTTGCATTATGTGAAGCTATAAGGGTTGTTCTTCGTGATGGTCTCGGGATACTTGGTGTAAGTGCTCCTGAAAAGATGTAATTTGAATTTATACTTGAAAATAATTTCTATTTAAATTATATTTCCAATGTTATTTTCTAAAAAGTAGAAAAATCATATTAAGAAAATGTTGTTAAAAAGAAAGGCTTTTATAAAATTTGACTTTTTCTAATATGAAAGGGGGTGAACATCAGTGAAGAAATTAACGATTATATTAACCATTCTTTTTTTTGTTGCATTTATTGGAAATGTTATGGCAGTCCAACCAGGAAAAACAATTGAATACGCAGGCGGTGATGCTGGAAAAGTTATATTTAATGGTGATACTCATGGTGTAAATCAGGGAATGAAATGTAATGATTGCCATCCAAAACCTTGGTTAATGAAAAAAGGTGCATTTAAAATGACAAAAGAGGATCATGGTAAGACTGATTATTGTGGAAAATGCCATGATGGGCAGAAGGCATTCTCACAATCAACAGAGGCAGATTGTGGAAAATGTCATATGAAAGCAGTCGAAGCACCAGCTACAACTGAATCGCCAGCTCCGTCAGAAGCACCAGCTCCAGCCGAAGCTCCAGCTCCTATGCCGGCGACCGAAGAAAAGAAATAAAAAAGAGGGGTATAGATTTAGAAATCTATACCCCTCTTATCCAGCCAAAAATATTTTTATTTGATTATCGTTAGCCAGGATTTATATTTCTTGTTTTTTCCCTTCACTATTTCAAAAAATAGTGATTGAAGTTTCTTCGTTATATCTCCTGGTTTTCCTGTGCCTATAATCCTACCATCAGCTTCTTTTATCGGGGTGACTTCAGCAGCTGTGCCTGTTAAAAAAGCTTCATCAGCTATGTAAAGCTCATCGCGTGTAAATCTCTCTTCAATTGTTTCTATCCCAATATCTTTAGCAATATTAATTATGCTATTTCTTGTAACACCTTCAAGTATTGAAGTAAGAGGAGTAGTTTTAAGAGTGCCTTTTCTTAAAATAAAAATATTTTCCCCGCTTCCTTCAGATATATATCCCTCTGTATCAAGAAGTAAAGCTTCATCATAGCCACACATAATTGCTTCTTTTTTAGCAAGTTGTGAATTAACGTAATATCCACAAATCTTTCCCCTTGACATATTAGAATTGACATGGTTTCTGATAAAAGAGGATACCTTTACTCTTATACCCTCATTAAGCCCTTTTTCTCCAAGGTATGTTCCCCATGGCCAAACAGCAATCATAAAGTTAACAGGATTTTCTTTGGGATAAAGACCCATAGCGCCATAACCTATGTATGCCAATGGTCTTATATAGCATTCTTTAATTTTATTTATTTTGACAGTCTTGATTATCGCTTCTTTTATCTCTTTTTTTGAATATGGGATCTCAAGCATAAAAATATGCGCTGAATCGAAAAGTCTATCAATATGCTCATCAAGTCTGAAAATAGCTGGGCCATTTTTTGTCTCATAACACCGAATCCCTTCAAAAACACCGAGACCATAATGAAGGGTATGTGTGAGAATATGCACTTTAGCATCATCCCAGCTAACTAACTCCCCATCCATCCATATCTTTTCAGTCTTTGAAATCATAGGGTTTTATATATACCAATATGTTTTATGTATTGTCAATTACTATTTCAATAAAATAATGATGAAGGATAATTTATTGACAAATGTTTAATTTCATATTATATTATAAAGTTTTTTATTTTTTAAATAACTATCTTTAGTCTCGCCTGTAATTCTTTAAAAATAAAAGGCTTGACAATGAGAGAAGAGATATGTTCGCAAACAGGAAGAAACTTTTTGTTAGAAACATAACAATGGAAAGGAGGGATACTAATGGCAGAGAAAGGAAAATCTAAAACCGACGTTTCTGCAAGAGCAGAGGCAAAGCGCAGAGTGCAATACTGCCGTTTTTGTGGTAATAAGGTTGATATTGTGCTTGCAGTTAGCCCAACAGGAAAGAAAAAAATCAAACGTCTTTGTTGTGAAAACTAATGGATCATCTCCTGCAGTAAAATATCCTTACTGCAGGAGACAAAAACCACCCTCCGAAATTTAAATAATTTAGTCAGATCTGGACAAAATAAAAATAACTCCGATAATTCATCGAGTTAAATAAATTAATGATTAACACATATTATTCTTGAAAAATTTGGCAGATGCAGTATTTGAGCGGTTTTAAATTCTTTCGAAGAAAGAATTTTCCTCAAAGTCTCGATGGATATCGAGCCGAGAATGAGAGAGACTACTGCGTCTAATAATTATCTATAAGCTTATGAATAAAGTGGGTTAGTCTGTAAAGAAAGATGTCCTATAATTCTTCGATGAGGTTCTGAAAAATGTGAAAAGGTCATTCTTTAGAAATTGTTTTTTATAGCAACAACCATTTGGATTTATCTTTATAACCTCTGATTTTTCCCAGTTCAGAAAAAGATCAATTATGGTGTCAAGTGATTCCTTTTGAAGTTTTACAATAGTTTCCCGCATTGGAAGAGAAGTGATAAGATTATTATCAATAAAATTATTTATCTTTTCGCGATAAAAAAGGGTTAGGAATACCATCCCTTTTAATATTCTTTTATTAGTTTTGAAAGAGAATATAAAATTTTCGATTGAATTTTTAAGAAAGAGGTCATTTCTCATTTGAGTTTTTTTATCAATGCCTATTGCTTGGAACCAGTATTTTTTATTGATTATACTGTCCGCTTTTATTTCAAGTATGGAATGCCTAAAATTTTTCTTGTTTGCAGTATATACATTATGAGCAACAGTATCTGCTGCAAGATGGCTCATATAACCGTATACAAAAGCTTTCTGTTGTTTTGTTTTAGCTGCTTCCATAAGGTCAAATGCAAATTCCCAGCTATGGGAATTCTTATGGAGAGGTAAATACTGTTTCCCCACAATAATGTCAGCCATCAGATTACCATAAAGAAAATCTTTCTTATATCTTCTAATGATCTCAAAAATACTTGCTGGCAGGATGGCACCAAGAGAATACAACTCATTGCCGAGATAGATATGTGTCAAAGGACCCCATGCAAATGCATCTGATGGCAATAACAAAAATGATAATAATAAAATAAAAATTATCATTTGATATCCTTGAGCAAATTCATAATCAGCCTTATTCCGACCCCAGTAGCCCCTTTGGGTATATATGGTTTATCTTTTTCAATCCAGGCAGTTCCAGCAATATCGAGATGAACCCAAGGTATATTGTTTACAAATTTATATAGAAAATAGGCTGATGAAACAAGTGAACCATTTCTGCCACCTGAATTTTTAAGGTCAGCCACATCACTCTTTAAATATTCTTTATATTCTTCAAAAATTGGCATTTCCCATACGCGTTCGTATGTTTTTTCTCCTGCTTGTTTGAGTTTGTCCATTAAATATTTATCATTTCCCATCATTGCAATTGCCTCATTACCGAATGCTATCGTGCATGCTCCTGTCAGAGTAGCTATATCTATAATATATCTAGGCTTATAACGCATTGCATACTCAATCGCATCTGCAAGTGTAAGTCGTCCTTCTGCGTCGGTATTTGTAATTTCTATTGTTTTTCCAGTGATAGTTTTTACAACATCACCAGGTTTAGTTGCAGAACCACCTGGAAGATTCTCGGTTGCAGGGAGTATGCCAATTATATGAATAGGAATTTTTAGAGTAGAAACAGATTTCATCACGCCGAGGACTGCAGCACCACCTGCCATATCGTATTTCATTTTTTCCATTCCTTCAGGAGGTTTAAGTGATAAACCACCGCTATCAAAAGTAATCGATTTGCCGATAAGTACAATCGGTTGTTTATGAGATCCTTTGTGTTCGAGAATTATAAATTTAAGAGGCTCCTTTGAACCTTTAGCTACAGCGAGGTAAGCCCCCATCCCGATTCTCTGCACATCTTTTTTATCAAGTATTTTTACTATAAGCTTCTTATTTTTTAGAGTTAAAGCTGTATCTGCGAGACGTTTTGGTGTCATGTCATTTGCAGGAGTATTAATTAAATCCCTTGAAAAATATACTGAAGATGTAACAGCTCTAACCCATTCCAGTTCATCTCTGAGTGCTTTATTATTTTTTGAAAGAATAATAATACTTTTCAAAGATTTATTATCTTTTTTTTCAAAATATTTTTTGAAGGTATAGAGTCCCAGAAGTGCACCCTCTATGAAATCAGCCGGCTTTTGGTTTAGAGAGTTTAGAATACTTGTAGATAATGCTAAATGTTTCATCCCCTTATCACGAAGAAATCTCAGGGAATTTCCACCTGCCTGTCTGATTTTTTCTGGGGAGATATCATCTTTTTTACCAAGTCCAACAAAAAGAATTCTTTCAGGCTTTATATTATCTGGAGCTGGCACTAAAATTAGTTCACCCTCTTTACCGCTAAATTCCTTCGAAAAAATCTTATTTATTAGTTGCTGAAAAGACGGTTTGAAATGGCCATAAAATTTGTAATTACCTTCTATAAAGGGCAATATCAATGCATCACTTTCGCAGTCTTCTTCTTTGATATTCTTTATATAAAAAATCATTATTTATTTCTTAACTTATTAATTTTAGACTATTTACAGTTAAAATATCTACAATTTCCTATTTAACCCAAAAATGCATTCAATATAATGCAGATGTTGTGAAAAAATTTATTTTTCGATACCTTAGTGTACCTTTAAATAATGGTTATATGAATATTTTTATCCTTATTAACAAATACCCCCCTTTAATTCCCCCCTTGGTAAGGGGGGATTAAGGGAGGGTATCGAGTTAAATAAATTTTTGAGCAATATCTGCATTATTCGGGATAAGATATTTTCCGATAGGATGTTCTAATAGTTCCCTCTCCTTTCGGATTTATTGACATAAAGCTTAGTTTAAGGAATTATTAAATTATGTCTATTAGATTCAACCCTTCATATTCTAAAAAACTGTTACAGAAAGTTTATGGATATGGATTTTCTTTTATTGAAGGAAATGCTGTTAAACTTCTCTGGAAAGGCGTTGAAACATTTCAGACAATTTTCGATACATTAAAAAAAGCAAAAGAGTTGATCTGCCTTGAATTTTATATATTCAGAAATGATGAGACAGGAAACGAACTTGCAGAAATACTTAAACAGAAAGCCTCTGAAGGTGTTAAGGTATATATACTCTACGACCATTACGGTTCTTTTGGAACATCAAGAAAATTCTGGAAGAGTCTTAAGGAATCAGGAGTTCAAATAAAGGCATCGCGGCCATTTAAATGGACTTCACCTTTTCAGTATATTTACAGAGATCATAAAAAACTGATAATAGTTGACGGAAAAATTGCCTTTACAGGTGGGCTAAATATTGCGAATGAGTATAGAGGATATCACAGGTTAATAAAAAAGGAAGGCTGGAGAGATACAGGAATATTCCTCGAAGGCCCTGTAGTTAAAACATTGTTAGATATTTTCAAAAAGAGTTGGGAACTATGGAAAGGTGAACCCATAAAGTTTCAGAAAAATGTAGAGCCAGCAGTAGGAGGATTGCCTGTTCTTCCTATTTTTGCAAGTTCTGCGAAAGGCAGGAGAAAGATGCGGAAGTTGATGTATTACAGTTTTAATAAGGCTATAAAAAGCATTTATCTAACAACAGCTTACTTCACTCCCAGCAAGAGGATGATTCAGCTTCTCGAAAATGCTGTATTGCGTGGGGTTGATGTAAAGATTCTTTTACCTGGTAAATCAGATGTTTTACCAGCACATTATGCAGGAAGGGCATTTTATACAAGGCTCCTTAAATCTGGTGTTGAGCTATATAATTATCAGGGTGAAATTCTTCATGCAAAGACATCAATTTTTGATGGTGTGTGGAGTATTATAGGTTCAGCTAACCTTGATTTTCAGTCACTCAGGAGGAATGATGAAGGCAATGTCGGCATTATAGATGAAGGGTTTGGAAAGAAAATGACTGATATTTTCTATGAAGATTTGAAGCATTCTTTAAGGATTACACTTAATGAGTGGGTTAAGAGGCCAGTTTTTGAAAAGATAAAGGAGAATTTTTTTGCAATATTCAGAAGAAAGCTTTGATATAACATATAGTTTGATTTTATAGTGATTATATTAAGTCCTGAACTGGTTCTTCAACCTGTTGAATCTCGATTCATAAATAAGATCATAAAGATATATTTTATCCGGGAAAAGTTCTGAAATCCTTTCTTTGAGTTTCTGCTTTTCTATTTCGATATCAATCATTGGATAGTCAGTGCTGACGATAAGGAAAGCGATTCGATCAGCCATTGCTTTAATCTCCCTTATCTTCCAATCTTCAATGAATTTTGCGATTGTTTCCTCATTTAGTATTAGTTCATGTTTTATTGTCACTGTATTACCGCATACACATGTTAATGTCCTGTCGAATTCAAACAGCGTAATATCGTACTCTCTCCCACAATATGAACATCGTATAGACATATGTCTAAAATGAGAATATAAAATGTTTGTTGCTAAAAAGGTTTTTTCATATTTACTATATTATACACAGCTGACCATAGTAATTAACCCAAATAATGCAGATATTGTTCAAAAATTATTAACTCGATACCCTTTTTATTCCCCATTATCAAGAGGGGAATTAAAGAGGTATTATTTGTTATATGGATAAAAATATTCATAAAACCATCAGTTAAAGGTACGCTATGGTATAGAGCCCAATTTTCAGAGGATATAAATATTAAATACATTTACGAGCTAAATATATAGCTATATGCTGAAGAAACTCAATAACAGCACCTTAAAAATTATCCATGCAATACAAAAGAATAGAGATAAATCAGAATAAAATGTAAAAATTTTGCTGGAATAATATAATTTAATTATGCCAAAAACAGGGATTGCAACCCTACCACTTCATTATGGAAAAGTTCCGAAATGGTTATTTGATAGAATGGTTGCCTTATCGAGAGAGATTATATATGCAATTATAAGCGAATTCGGACAGAAGGCATTTCTTCAAAAGCTCTCTGACCCATACTGGTTTCAGGCATTAGGCTGTGTACTTGGCTTTGACTGGCATTCAAGTGGACTTACTACAACAGTAACAGGGGCTTTGAAAGAAGGCCTCAGAGGAATGGAAAATGAACTAAGGGTATTCATTGCAGGAGGCAAGGGGCTCACTTCGCGTAAAACTCCAGAGCAAATCACGGTTTATTCAGAAAGGTTTCTTATCAATCCCACCCCACTTGTATATGCGAGCAGGATGTCAGCAAAAGTAGACAATACTGCTGTCCAGGATGGATATCAACTTTATCATCATGTGTTTATTTTTAACGCCGAAGGTGATTGGGCAGTGATACAACAGGGTATGAGCGAAAACAAAAGTACTGCAAGACGCTATCATTGGCTTGGGAATCCTGAGACTGATTTTGTGATTGAACCACATACTGCTGTCTGTTGTGATAAAAGAGTAGCAACATTAAATCTTGTTGCAGTTGAAAGTGAAGGAACACGCCAGACCTGTACATATTTATCAAAAGAAAGACCTGAAAAAACAGTTAGAGAAATAAAAAAGCTTCAATCACTCAATCTTACAGAAAGACATCGTATTACTACGTCTGATATTGATCCGAAAAAACTCTACCGTATTCTTACAAAAACCTACGAAAGACAGCCTAAAGACTTCGAAAGGCTTCTTGGGATTAAAGGTGTAGGGCCTAAAACAATACGTGCATTAAGTCTCATTTCAGAAATTATTTACGGAACTCCCCCGAGTTATCGTGATCCTGCAAGGTTCAGTTTTGCTCATGGTGGAAAGGATGGTACTCCTTTCCCTGTAGACAGAAAAACATATGATAAGACGATTGATATAATGAAAAAAGCTATCCATTCAGCAAGCATCGGGAATGAAGAGAAAATGCAAGCGATAAAAAGGCTCGTGAGATATTTTGACTAATGTATTAATCTTGGTCTGTCTCTTTTAGCATTGACAATACAGAAAAAACCAAATGGTTTGTTATATGGGTTCCTTAATTGATGAGGTAAATAATTTCTGATATAAAGGGTATCAAGAAGTCCAATTTTATATTTTTTCTTGCCAACAATACATATGCCTTTCCCTCTTATACATATAACAACATGTTCATGCTTGTGCACTTCAAAACTACTGTATCCATTTGGGGCTATTTCAAAATACCTGACATGAAATCTTGTTGATTCCCCATGACTGCCGATTAACGTTTTTCTTATCATACCAGCCCAGTCTTTGCCATTTATTTTGTATTTTTCAGTCTTTATGTTTTTCCAGCTAAAATTGCCATTATATTTATATAGCCGAGTAGTATTATTGACAGATAGATTTTCACAAATTTTCTGCCACTCACAAAAGAGCGGTGATTTATTCTTTTTTTTCGTCATTTGAATATTATCACACTTTTCAACGAATCTTTTGCCACTGCTGTCAGTCTAAAAGCTTCTTCCGTCTTCTCTATGGGGAATCGATGCGTAACGAGATATTCAGCTCTTATTAAGCCATCAAAAATAAATTTAAGTGCTTCTTTTGTGTCATCAGGTCCGCATGAGTAACTTGTAATAATATTAACATCTTTGAAAAATAAATCATTTGGATAAAATGATAATATCTCATCTGGTTTTGCAGGAGTAAAAAAAACAACCCTCCCACCAGCTCCTGCTGCAGATATCCCCTGCTTCATAACTTCAACACTACCTGGACCAACAATAACAACATCTGCCATTTCACCTTTGGTGAGTTCTTTTAAGGAATCAATTAAATCATATCTTGATACATCAATAACTTCATCAGCTCCAAATTCTTTTGCCTTTTCGAGCCTGAATGAATTCATATCAGCCCCAATGATTTTTTCTGCACCATATTTCTTAGAAAGAAGTATGTGTAATTGACCCATGACACCAAGTCCAATGACAAGGACTCTATCACCAGATTTTATTTGGGATCTTTTTAAAGATTTTACAACACAAGCCGTGGGTTCAACGAGTGTGCCATCTTCGTAGCTCAAATTATCATGCAACTTCAGAGTATCATTATTGAGATTTGTTTCAGGTATAAGTATATATTCAGAAATCCCACCAGGGATAATACTTGTTTTTTTCCAGGTATCACACTGAACATAATCACCTCTTTTACAATACCTGCAGTTGAAACATGGTGCATGATGGTGTACAAAGACCCTGTCTCCAGGCTTGAATACCTTTACTTTTTCCCCAATTTCTACGATATCACCGCAAGGTTCATGACCGAGAACGAGTGGAGCCTTCTTCTCGATATACCACCTCATCACATCACCTGAACAAATTCCAGAAGCTCTTGTCTTTAACAAAGCATCTCCAGCTCCGACTTCAGGAATCGGGATATCTTCTATTCTTATATCATTGAAATTATATAGCTTTGCAACTTTCAGATAACAAACCCCTCAAAAATTTCTTTATTCTATCACATGCACTTTTTGTGTGTCTTTATCAAGCATAGCATGATTATATACATGATTATATAAAAGTTATCTGTATGACCATCTATTTTTGTATCCTGTAATCTGTTAAAATATTTGTGTTTATGGATGATATTTATACAATAAAAATTCCAGTATTCGAAGGGCCTTTTGATCTACTACTTCATCTAATCAGAGAAAACAAGATTGATATTTATGATATTCCTATTGCACTCATCACCAGTCAGTATCTTCACTATATTGAAATAATGAAAGAGCTTAATCTTGAGATTGCTGGCGAATTTATTGTTATGGCTGCAACCCTGATACATATAAAGTCGAAAATGTTACTCCCCCCTGATGAAGAAGCATCGCCTGAAGAAATGGAAGATCCTCGGACTGAGCTTGTAGAAAGGTTACTTGAATACCAGAAGTTTAAGGAAGCGGCTTTTGATCTCAGAAATAAAGAAGGAGAATGGATGAAAGTTTTTCGGAAAGAACCGTTATCTGATAAAGAAGAGGAAGAAGAGCTTTACCTTTTAGATTTGAGTTTGTTCGATCTCCTCGATGCATTTAAAAAAATACTCGATAAAGCACCCCCTGAAGTTATTTCCATTACAAAAGAGACACTGACAGTTAAAGACAGAATGTCATTTATTATGGAGATTATTGAAGACAATGAGGCTGTGAGATTTGAAGATTTTTTTAAAGAGAAGGTGACGCGCATGCTATTAATCGTGACATTTATCGCACTCCTTGAACTTATAAGGCTCGGGTTGATAAGGGCTTATCAGGAAAAAACATTCGGTAATATATGGATAATCAATCCTACAAAGAAAGCCACAATTTCAAATAAGGTCTGATATAGATTAAATTATGGATTTCTCTGTTTCTGTTATTATCCTTAATTATAATGGAAAGGAATATTTAGAAGAATGCATTGATTCTATTTTGCAGCAGACATACAGAAACTTGGAAATTACAATAGTTGATAATGGCTCGCAAGATGGCTCTGTTGAGCTTGTAAAAGAGAAGTATCTTGATAAAGTAAATCTTATAGAAAATGGAACAAACTTAGGTTTTGCTCTGGGAAACAATATTGGTATTTCTTCAGCAAGAGGTAATTACATTGCACTCTTGAATAACGATGCGGTTGCTGATATTAACTGGTTAAATGCCTTGATTGATTCTGCACAAAGGTCAGAAAAAAATGTTGGCATGTGGGCCTCAAAGATACTTTTTTATGATAAACCTAATATTATTGATACAGCCGGTCATCTTATGTATCCTGATGGTCTCAACAGGGGGAGAGGAAAAGCAGAATTAGATATAAAACAGTATGATAAAGAGGAAGAAGTTTTTTTTCCGAGTGGTTGTGCTGCCCTCTATTCAAAGAGAATGCTGGAGCAAATAGGTCTTTTTGATCCGGATTTTTTTGCATATGGTGATGATACTGATATTGGCCTGAAAGCAAGAATAGCAGGATGGAAATGTTTATATGTTCCTAATGCAGTTGTATACCACAGATCATCTGCAACAGCCGGAAAATACTCACCTTTGAAGGCATATCTTGTTGAGAGAAACCGTTTATGGATTTTGCTCAAGTATTTTCCAGTAAGGCATATAATAGTGAGTCCTTTATATACATTAAAAAGATTTATTTATCAGGCGTATGGTGCACTTTCAGGGAAGGGTTCTGCTGGAAGGTTTACAGAACAATACTCACGGTTTAGACTTATTTTAATATTATTAAAAGCCTATTTTGATGCATTTAAGGGGTTGTTTAAAATAATGAAAAAAAGATTAGATTTAAAGAAAATAAAAAAAACAAATAGCGACGATTTTACTTTGTGGCTTAAAAAGTTTGGCATAAGTGCAAGAGATATTGCACTAAAGGATTAGATAGGAGTATTTTTGAAAATATTACTAATTCAACCACCCCCAAGAAAAATAATGAATGAAGATATTGTTGTTCCTTCCCTTGGGATTGCCTATCTTGCTGCAGTTGCAGAGAAAAAAGGGTATGATGTATCAATAATAGATGCCTTTGCAGAAGGGCTTGATATAAAGTTACTCGAAGATAGGATTAAGACAGTAGTACCAGACCTTATAGGTATCACTGTGATGACGCCTGTGAGAGATAATGCATTCAAGACTGCAAAGATATGCAGAAAATATACAAAGTACATTGTAATCGGTGGCCCCCATGTATCTGTTGTGGGGAAAAAGATATTTGAGCAATGTCCTGATTTAGACTATGCAATACAGGGGGAAGGAGAGGTTAGTTTTCTTTCACTTTTGGATAAGATTGATGGAAATAAAGATATAAAGAATGTACCAGGGCTTATAACTAGAGACTTTGAAAATTCACCTGCTGCATTTTTAGATAATCTTGATAGTCTTCCTTTTCCTGCGAGACATCTTTTACCAAATGAAAAATACAGATATATATTGTCAAAGGGAAGAATTACGACTATGTTTACATCAAGGGGTTGTCCGTATCACTGTATCTTCTGCGACAAAGCCGTGTTTGGTTCTAAATGGAGGGGAAGAAGTGCATCTAATGTTCTTGACGAAATAGAATATGTGGTAAAGGATTTTAGGATTAAATCAATAATTTTTTATGATGATCTTTTCACGCTAAAAAAGGAGAGAATTAAAGAGATATGTCAAGGTATCCTCGAAAGGGGGTTAAAAGTCGAATGGAAATGTGAGAGCAGGGTAAATATAGTTGATCAAGATATCCTTAAATGGATGAAAAAGGCTGGTTGTTCAATGATAGCTTATGGTGTCGAAAGTGGAAATCAAAAAGGACTTGATTATCTGAATAAAGGGATAGATATTGAGCAAATTAGAAGGGCATTTAAATTAACAAGGGAAGCAGGAATAAAACCAATGGCTTATTTTATTCTTGGTATCCCTGTCGAAACATATGAGGATGAACTTAGGACAATAAAATTTGCAAAGGAAATCAAACCTGCTTTTGCTCAGTTTAGTGTTCTTTCGCCCACACCTGGCACAAAACTTTTTAATGAAGCAGTTAAAAAGGGTTGGTATAGAGAGGTTAATGCCATGAATCCATTGGATAAGGATATCAAAAGGCCGGCTATAATAAATGAAAATTGGAATGAGTACAACTTAAACAAAATTTTAAAAGAGGCGCATAGGAAATTTTATATTAACCCTGCTTATGTATTTGAAAGACTTAAAGAGATCAGAAATCCCAAAGAATTTCTAAAAAAGGCAATGGCAGGGGTGAGACTGCTCAGGTGGTATATAAGTAAAGGAAATGGATAATACTTATAAGTAGGACGAATGGCATCAGAGTTTTTTGTTTGTATACAGGAGGAAACAATCTTTTCACTCATTCTCGGTCATTCCGATCTACGAGGCTTTTGCCTCTTCATTTTAGAAAATTCTCGTTGGACTATTGGCAAAAGAATCCGCTCAAAGATAATTTCCTCCTGCATTTTAATCTTTAAATAATGGCAATCAGGGGGTATAATGTTTAAATTTATTAAGGTCTTAATTGCTTTTGCTATTATATTCGGCCTTTTATATATTAGTCATGGTTTTATTTTTGAGAAAGCAGGTAAGTATTTATATTATAAGGATGAATTAAAACCGGCTGATGTTATTGTAATTCTGGCAGGCGAAGAAAAAGAAAGGGTTGAATTCGGTGCAAAGCTTTATAAAGAGGGGTGGGCAAGAAAAGACAAAATTATAATGGCAGGTGGTCCCCTTGTATGGAAATATACATGGGCCTCTCTAATGAAACAACATGCAATTGCACTCGGTGTGCCCAAAGAAGCTATCTTGCTTGAGGATAAATCTAAAAGTACAGAGGAAGATGCAATATTTACAAGAGATATTATGAAACAATATAAATATAAATCATGTATTTTAGTTACATCTCCTTATCACAGTAAGAGGGCAATAAAGATATTCAGGAAGATTTTGGGTGATGAAATAAAAGTGATAAGCTATCCTGTAGAAACAAGTTGGTTTAGTTTTAATAAATGGTGGGAAAGAAGAAGAGACAGGGCAATAGTTTTAGATGAATATTCAAAATTTATGTGGCTCTGGATATTTGGCATCAAAAGTAATGTAGATTCCTGATAAAATCTGAAAATCTATTGACATATTTAATTATGTATGATATGTTCAAATTATGAACGTTCAAAATTTGAACGATAATAAGCATGATTTTCAGGATCCATACAAGTCTTTATTATTACTTGATGAGATATCAAAAGGGGAACAGATATCTCAGAGGGACCTCAGTAAAAAGCTTAATATAGCGCTTGGTCTTATAAACTCATATATTAAAAACCTTGTTTCCAAGGGCTACATTACAATAAAGGCAATCCCTGCGAGAAGATATGCATATTATCTCACTCCAAAAGGCTTTATAGAGAAGTCACGACTGACATATCATCTTCTTCAAGATTATACAAATCTATATAAAAATGCACGTCGTGATTTTCGTCAGCTTTTCAATTCACTCTACCTTGAAGGCATAAGGAAAGTAGTTTTTGCTGGTGCGGATGAGGTTGCTGAGATAGCTTATCTTTCCCTGCAAGAATTTGATATTAAATTTGCAGGAATTGTGGATAATGAACGTGCAGGGAAGAATTTTTTTAAACATAAGATTAAGCATTTTGAGAAGATAAAAGATTTTGATACGGATTATATAATCATAAGCACTTTTTTGAAAAGAGATGAAGTGTATAAAAGGCTTATTCAGCATGAAATACCATCAGAAAAAATTAAAAGTATTTTTCAGATAGAAGGCAAAAATTTGTAAAAGTTTAGCCTTTTATTTCATTCATATGAAAAGGATGTTTATACAAACAGGAAAATGAACCTGAATGGCGGTAGCCTATTTAGATAATTAGATAATATGCCTCAAGAATACGATATTGTAATAAAACCAAAAAAAGGCTTGATTCCATTAAATCTAAGTGAAATTTGGCATTTCAGAGAGCTTCTATATTTTCTTGCATGGAGAGATATAAAAGTTAAATATAAACAAACTGCTTTAGGGGCTGCATGGGCAATACTTCAGCCATTTTTAACAATGATAGTTTTTTTGATACTATTTGGAAAGCTCGCTAAAATACCTTCTGATGGAATTCCATATCCTATTTTTGTATATGCTGGAATTTTATTGTGGAATTATTTTTCTTCTGCTTTGAATAGTGCAGGCAATAGTCTGGTGGCAAGTTCCAATCTTATTACAAAAGTCTATTTCCCAAGGCTCATTATTCCTGCAAGTGCATCTCTATCAGCACTTTTAGACTTTTTGATTGCCTCAATCATTTTAATAGGCTTGATGTTTTTTTATCATTTTACTCCAGGCATTATTGGTATTGTAATAATTCCAATTATTATATTTCTGACTTTTATGGTTGCTATGGGCTGTGGTTTATGGTTATCTGCACTTAATGTTGAGTACAGGGATTTTCAGTATGTAATACCATTTCTTATTCAGATATGGATGTTTGTTACGCCTGTGATTTATCCAGTAACGTTTTTACCTGATAAATACCGTTGGATACTTTCATTTAATCCTATGAGTGGAATTATAGAAGCATTCCGTGCCTCGATTTTTAGACATCAAGAAATTAACTGGAGCTTACTGATTATTTCATTGGCAGTTGCAGTTGTGATATTTGTTACTGGAATGCTCTATTTTAGAAAAGTAGAACGGTCTTTTGCAGACATAATATAAAAAAACTGTT
>FWPV01004820.1_pt1 | contig 27454 bp, 26 predicted proteins | sample 2228371 | NCBI WGS metagenome assembly FWPV01 (sample SAMEA103939776, study PRJEB20133) | metagenome
ATATAGATTACGCCGCAGAGCTAGCCGAGGTTGCACTCGGGCGAAAGCTCGAGTGAGGATTGAAAGAGGATTGAAAAGAGCGAGGAATCAACAAAACCCTCATCTGACGATGGGGGATTTTTTTACAAATAAAGCCAGAGGCCCTGGTCTACTCTTCGTCGGTGGACTCCTCAGGCTCGGCCCCTTCTTTGCGCGGCTTGAGTAAAGGAAACAAAATCACATCGCGGATGCTTTGCTGGTTGGTAAGCACCATGGCCAGTCGGTCGATGCCCAGACCCATTCCAGCGGCAGGGGGCATGCCGTACTCGAGGGCCAGCAAGAAGTCTTCGTCTATCTCGGGTTCTTCGTCGTCGCCGGCCTCGCGGCGGGCTGCTTGCTCCTCGAAGCGGGCCCGTTGGTCTAGGGCATCGTTTAGCTCAGAGTAGATGGGGGAAATCTCAAAGCCAGCCACAAACAGATCGGCCCGTTCGGTCAGGTGTGGCTTGCTCTGATCGCGGTGTCGCTTGACCAGGGGGCTTATGGCCAGTGGCACGTCTACTACATAGGTAGGCTGGATCAGGCCGGGTTCCACGTAGTGGCCAAAAAGCTTGTCCAGCAGCTTGTAGCTGGGCACGCTCCGCAGTTCGGGGTGTTTGTCGTCGGCCCAGGTTCGCAGGCGGCTCAGGTCGGTGGGGTCGAAGTCCAGGCTGGCTTTTTCCTTGAGGGTCGTCACAAAATCGATGCGGCGAAAAGGCTTGGCGAAGTCTATCAGGTGCTCCCCGTAGCGAATCTGGGTGGTGCCAAAAAGGTGCTGCACCAGGCCCGAAAGCAGATCTTCGATCAGGGCCATCATGTCGTTATAGTCGGCGTAGGCCCAGTAGGCTTCCAGCATGGTGAACTCGGGGTTGTGCTTGACCGAGATCCCCTCGTTGCGGTAGTTGCGGCCAATCTCGTACACCTTCTCGAAGCCGCCCACCAGTAGACGCTTGAGGTGCAGCTCGAGGGCGATGCGAAGGCTGAACTCATGGTCGAGCGCGTTGTGGAAGGTTTTGAAAGGCTTGGCTTCGGTACCTCCGGCAATGGCCTGAAGGGTGGGGCCTTCAACTTCCAAAAAGCCCTGCCGGTCGAAGAAGTCGCGGATGTAGCGCACCATGCGGCTGCGGATACGAAACACTTCGCGCACCTCGGGGTTTTGCATCAGGTCGAGGTAGCGCTGGCGGTAGCGGGTCTCCACGTCACGGATGCCGTGCCACTTGTCGGGCAGGGGGTGCAGCGCCTTGGCCAGTGGGGTAAATTTTTGAACCTTAACGGTAATCTCGCCGGTTCTGGTGGTAAATACCGTGCCCTCGATGCCCACGATGTCGCCAATGTCGAGCTTCTTGATCAGGTCGTAGTGTTCGGTCAGGTCGCGGGCCAGGTAAAGCTGGATACGACCGCTCTGGTCCTGAAGGTGGGCGAAGCTGGCCTTGCCCATGTGGCGGAAAGTCATCAGGCGGCCTGCTACACGCACACGCTCTTCGGGCCACTCCTCCTGTGGCCCCGCCCCGGCGTGGGCCGCGAGAATCTGGACGGCGTCGTGGGTCTTGGGGAAGCGGTAGGGGAAGCGCTCGAATCCAGCCTCGACCAGGGCTTCGTGGTTGGCCAGGCGTTGTTGGGTTTGTTCACTGTATTCAGGCATAAGTACGTCCAGCGTATAGAGTCTAGGCTCTGGGGCAGAAGGTTGTCGAGGGCCTCTCTCTCACCCCAGCCCTTCTTTGTGCAAATGAGGGTCCCGGTTCAATGCTGCACAACCCTGAGAGGCATGGATGATCTGGTTCTCGAGCGTGGGCCATGCACGAAAACTGCTCACGCACTAAGCAGGCGTGAGCGCTGCTCTGGTCGCAAAGCTCAGTGTTTGACCGTCTCGACCTTGAACTCTTTTTTGCCTTTGGGGGTCTCGAGCATGACCTTAGCGCCCACTTTCTGGCCCAGCAACGCCTTACCCAAAGGGCTTTCGTCGGAGATTTTCATGGGGTGCTCGAGTACGCTGGCCTCGGCAGGGGCCACTACCTGCACCTCCATGTGGTCGCCTTCCTTGGACTTCAGACTGACAATAGCCCCCAGACTGACCACATTGACCTTAGTGCCCTCTTCTTCCAGAATTTCGGCCCTGGAGAGGGTGTCGGTCAGGGAGTCGATGCGGGCTTCGATGCGGGCTTTTTCGCGCTTGGCATCCTCCAGCCCGGAGTCGTCGTAGTCGTCGGAGGACTCCATGAGTTCCTGCAATATGCGGGTGGCATCCTGTAGCCGGGCGCGTTCTTGCTCGAGTTCGGCTACCAGACGTTCGTATCCTGACTTTGTAAGCTTAACTTCCCGTGCCATCCGGCCTCCTGAAACCTGTATCCTTGCGGCGCATGACGTCTTGCGCTAATCGCTAACGATGCTGCGCCATAGTTCTGAGATTTATATGAGATGGCCTTCCTCAGTCAAGGAAGAGGCCCGGCTCACCCTCTGCCGAGCCTGATTTTAACCTTCCACCTGCTCAGGGCAGTATACCCCTTAAAAGGATTTCTCTCAAACGGCCAGGCCGCGCAGCCCCCGAGCAGCTTTCGGTATCGCGGCACAGTGCTACGTAGCGAAAGTGACGCTCGTTTTCTCCCACCCCAAAACGGAAGAATTGCGCCGCCGTTCGCGAAACATGGCGCAAGCAGGCCTCGCAGATGATGGGGGTGGGGCTCGAGGAGCGCTCGAGGGGCTCTAAAACAAGATGGAGCGGGCTTTCTTGAATATGCACCCGCCCCTCTTTGTCCCGGTAGTAAAGCACTTCCCCCGGAGGCAACAGCTCGGGGGGCGTACCAGGAAACAGCTCCAGAATCAGCTCCCGCTCTTCAAAGACTTTTTGACCCATGTTGCGCCTAGCTTATCATGCCCTGACAAAGATTTTTAGACCCGGCAGGTCAGGTCGGTGCGGTGCTCCTCGTCCGTCTTTGTGAAAACTGTAGCGAATCCTGCTTTTGAAATAACTAAGCTCAAATAACATTTTATGCGTATGAAGTTTGCATTGGACGAAACGCTGGACGAGCTGTGGCAGCTGTCTACCCATCTGGTGTGGCAGATGCGTCTCGACCAGCAAAAAGCCTTCGAGGGGCTGGGAGTCTCTCCTATGCAAGCCTTCGCGCTGATGTGCATCTCTGAGGGCATCGACCAGCCCTCGGGGCTGGCCTTCGTGATGGATGCCTCGCCGCCGGGGGTTTCACAGCTGCTGGCGGGCCTCGAGGAGCGAGGTCTGGTGCGCCGCGAGCTCGATGCCATCAACAAGCGCAAGGTGCGCATTCTGCTGACCGATGCCGGTAAGGATTTTCTGGTGCAGATGCGCAAGAACTGGAGGGAAGTTTCGCGCCAACGCTTTTCCCGACTCAGTCCCGAGGAGATCACCATGTTGACCCAGAGTTATCGCAAGCTCACCGAACCAGCTACCGACAAAGACGCACAGCCTCCAAGGGCGGTGGAGCCATGAGAAAGAGTTCTGGAAAAATGGCCCCCGCCATCGCCATTGTTCTGGCGGTAGCCGGCGCGACCGGCGCCGGGTGGGGGCAGGGGTTTTTTGCCCCGTTGGAGAGCCACCCCTCACTGGTGCAGGCCCGGCTGGGCCTGGAAGCCGCCCAGGCCCAGCTCAGGGCTACCCAGAGTCCGGTTAGCTTTCAAGCCCAGGGAGGGGTTTCTTTCTTCGAAGTCTCGCCCCCGCCGGGGCCACCGACCTGTCCCAACCCACTCAACCCGCAGTGCATCAACCTTCCGAGCGACGGACGGCAGATTAGCCTGGGTGTCACCTTCACCCCATTTCCTTTTGGCGACATCTCGGATGCGGTCAGCCAGGCGGCCATTGGAGTGGAGCAGGCCGCCTTGGGCTTGCGGCAGGCCCGTACCCAGCTCGAGGCCCAGGCAGTGGAAGCGGCCTATCGGGTCCGGCTGGCCGAGACGGGGCTGGAGGTGGCCCGGCTGGGGGTCCGGCTGGCCCAGGCCAACCTCGAGGCCACCCGGCTGCGCGAAAGCCGGGGGGCTGCCAGCCCCAGCGAGGTGCGCCAGGCCGAAGCCAGCCTGCGGCAGGCATCGGTTCAGCAGGCCGATGCCGAGCGTAACCTGGCCCTGGCCAGACAGAGCCTGACCGACCTGATCGGCTCAGGCAGTGCCACGCCACCCCCGCTGGTAGTGCCCTCCGAGGGCATCCCACCCCAGGTGCGGCAGGCCGAGCTCCAGCTTGCCAACGCCCAGGTGGCCTTCGACCGGGCCGTACGCGGGGTGCTGCCGGTAGTGCAGGGCAGCTACACCCGCAACACCTCCGATAACGATGCCATTACACTCTCGCTCAACTCCCGCACCCTCCAGCCCACCCTCAGCTACACCAACCAGTCCCAGGGCCGCACTTCGCCGCAGGATCGGGTCAATGGCACCCTGCAAATTGGCCTCTCGGCCAACATCGCTTTCGGGGTAGTGGATGCCCTCGAGGCTGCCCAGAAGCAGGTGGACGCAGCCCGACAGGCTGTGGAAGCAGCCCGCCGCAGCAGCAAGCTGCAAGAAGAGCTGTTGCGCTCAGCCCTGCAAACCGCCCAGGAAAGCCTGGCCAACGCCCAGCAGGCCCGCGCCGATGCCGAGCGGAGCCTGAACGAGGCCCGCGAACGTGAACGGCTCGGACTCCTAAGCCCTCTCGTCACCCTGCAAGCAGAGCTGGGCCTGGCCCAGGCCCGTCTGGGTGTCGAACAAGCCGAGCTTAACCGCACCCAGCGAATTTTAGACCTTTACCGTTTCTTTGCCCTACCCCTTAGCGAGGTGAACCGATGAAACTGGCTATACCAACCCGCTTTATCCCCCTGGCCTTGCTGGCCATGCTCACCCTGGCCCAGGCCCAAAACCTGAACCTCGAGGCTGCCCTGGCCAAAGCGGTGGAGCAAGCCCCCGTAGTAGCAGCCAAGGCTGAGCTAGACGATGCAAACGCCAATCTGCAAAGGGTACTTTCCGACCCCCTGCTGACCCGTCCCAGCAAAGTGCAGGCCGAACAACGGGCCGCCCTGGCGCAGGCCAGTTACGAAAGAGCTGTGGTACAGGCTCAAAACAGCATTGTGGGCGCGTATGCCCAGGTTTTGGAGGCCCAGGTTCAGGTGCGTTTGGCCCAGAAAGCGCTGGAAATTGCGACCCGTGGCCTGGAAATCGCCCAGATTCGCCAGCGCAACGGCTCGGGCACCGCGCTGGACGTGCGCAATGCCCAGAATCGTCTCGACGACGCCCGCAGCAACGCCACCCGGGCCGAAAACGGGCTGGCCCTGGCCCAGAGCTCACTGAAGAGCCTGGTGGGCGCGTTTGAATCGCTATCTGCGCTGCCCAATCCCCCGGCCCTGCCCGATGCGCAGATAGTCCGGCAACTGCTCGGCAAAAACCCGGATGTCCTGCAGGCCCGCCAGCGGGGCGAACTTGCCAGTCTTCAGGTCGAGTTACTTGACCCGAGCTATGCCGCCCGGGCCGAGATTGAGGCAGCCCGATCGCGGGCCGAACAGGCCATTGCGGGGGCTCGGGAAATCGAGCGGGGCATCGGACTGCAATACGACTCGCTGTACCAGAATCTGCAGGCAGCCTCGCGCGCGCTGGCGGTGCAGCAAGCGGCCCTGGCCAATGCCCGAGAAGCCCTGGCCAACGACAAGAAGCGGCTCGATGCCGGGCTGATTAGCGCAGTGGCCTATCTGCAAACCGAGCTCTCCTATATTCAAGCCGAGCTGGCTGCCCAGCAAGCCCTGGGCAACTACTGGCGGGCCTACTACGGCTTGCTCGCAGGAGGGCGCTGATGCAGGTCTGGCCTTCACACAAAAGCCTGGTCTGGCTGGCTTTAGCTGCTTTGGTGCTGGCCGGTTGTGGCCCCCGCAGAGCTGCTCAGGGCGAAACACCGGCCACTCCGGCAACGGAAACCATGGCAGTTCAGCGTATCAAGGTACGGGTGGTCGAGCCCCAGGTCGGTGCTCTGACCACCACCCGCACCACCGGCGCAACCCTGGCTCCAGCCCGTGAGAGCCAGGTAGGGGCCACTGCTTCGGGCAAGGTGCTGGAGGTGCTGCTGCGCGAGGGCAGCCGGGTGGCTTCGGGCCAGGTGGTCTTGCGGCTCGATCCGGTCAACGCACAGTCGGCTTTGCGCAACGCCGAGCTGGCACTCGAGCAGGCCAGGGTTAACCTCGAGCGGGCCCAGCGCTCGACCTCAGGCTCGCTGGCACCACTGGAGGCCAGTCTCGTGTCGGCCCAGGCCAACCTTCGGGTAGCAGAGCGGCGCTACCTCGAGGGCAAACAGCTTTTTCAGGCCGGAGCCATCGCCCAGGTCGAACTCACCGGCCTCGAGGCCGCCTACAACCAGGCCAAAGCCGCCACCGATAACGCCCGCGAGAACCTGGCCCGCGCCCAGCGAGCCTCTTCTGAAGACCTGGCCCTCCTGCGCTTGCAGGTACGGCAGGCCCAGAACCAGCTGGCCCAGGCCCAGCGGGCAGTGGCCGACACCGAGGTCAAGGCACCCTTCGCAGGGGTGGTCGCCGAGATATTCCTGAACCCCGGCGAGTTCGTGTCGGCGGGGCAGCGAGCCTTTCGGCTGGCCGACACCTCGAGGCTCGAGGCCGGCTTCCGCCTGCCCCCCGAAGAGGCCGCCGCCCTGCCCCTGGGCAGAAAGGTAGACTTGATTTACGGCGGCCAGACCTATCCGGCTACCATCAGCAAAAGCAGCAAAGTTCCGGGCACCGACCGATTGGTCGAGCTTACCGCCCAGGTTGCGCAAGCACTCCCTCCCGGCGCCAGCGCCCAGGTGCGCTATACCCTGACCCTGGCCCAGGGGGTTCTTCTCCCGGCGGGAGCCCTCCGTACCGAGGGGCGCAGCACTTTCGTCTTTGTGGTGCAGGAAGACAGGGCAGTGCGGACACCCGTGCGGGTGCTGGGCGATACCGGCACACGGGTCGCTGTAGAGGGCATAGGCAAGCAGCCGGTAGTGTTCCCGGTGCCCTCGAGCCTCGCCGATGGCAACCCGGTGGAGGTGGTGCAGTGAGAACACCCCCGACATCCTGGCTTCCTGATGGGGGGGAGATGGTATGAGCGACCCTGCAAACAAATCTAACCAACCCGACCCAAGCGGCTTACCCGAAAACCCGGCCATCTCGTTCTTCGTCAAACGCTTTGTTTTCTCCACCGCCGCTTTTCTGGCCATGGTGCTCTTTGGCCTCATCTCGGGCAGCCGGGTCGGGGTCGACCTGCTGCCTCGCTTCGAAATACCGGTGGTGGCGGTTACTACTGCATATCCTGGGGCCGGGCCTGAGGAGGTTGAGCAGCAGATTAGCCGGCCTATCGAAGACGCCGTCTCGACTCTTTCCGGCCTCGATCAGATCGCCGCGCTTTCGGGCGAGGGCTTTTCGCAGGTCATCGTCTCGTTTGAGTTCGGTCAGGATATCAATCGGGTCGCCACCGATGTCTCCCAGCGGGTAGCAGCGGTGCGGGGGCAGTTGCCGCGTGAGGCCCAGGCCCCGGTGGTGCAGCGCTTCGACCCCGCCGCCTCCCCCATTCTCTTCATCGCACTTTCGGCAGGCGGACGTGACCTGCGCGAGGTTGCCAAATATGCCAACGACGTGCTCAAACCCCGGCTCCAGCTCGTCTCCGGTGTAGCCGATGTGCAGGTGCAGGGTGCCCCCGATCGGCAAATTCAGGTTTTGCTCGACCCATTCAAAGTAGCCTCCTACAACCTCTCTCCCGCTCAGGTCGTGGGGGCCATCCAGGCCTCGGCCCTGGCCGTACCTGCGGGCACCCAGAGCGACCAGGGGCAGCGCCTGCTCTTCACCCTGCGCAATACCCCAACCACCCCGGAGGAGGTCGGTCGCATCCTGGTAGACCCCACCCGTGGCCTCGAGGTGCGTGACCTGGGGGTGGTGCGCGATACCCAGGCCGAGTCTACCCGTCTGACCCGGCTGAACGGACAGCCCGTTATCCCGCTGGCGGTGCGCAAAACCCCCGACTCCAACGCGGTTGCCGTGGCCCAGGGCATCAAACGCACCCTGCAGGAGGCAGGGCTGCCTCAGGGCTACCAGGCCCGTATTGTGGGCGACACCACCACTTTTGTGGAAAACACTGTCAACGACACTTTCCGCGAGGTGTTGCTGGTGGCCCTGATCGTCTCTTTCATCACCCTGATCTTCCTGGGCAAGCTGAACTCGGTGTTCAGTGTGGTGCTGGCCATTCCCATCACCATGTCGGGGGCGCTAATTGTGTTTGGCCTGCTGGGCTTCACCTTTAACGTCATCAGCCTGCTGGCCATCATTGTGGCGGTAGGCATAGTGGTCGACGACTCTATCGTGCTGGCCGAGAACATCGAGCGCTACCGCAAAATGGGCTACGACAACCTGCAAGCGGTGCTCAAAGGGGCCACCGAGGTACTCTCGGCGGTTTCAGCCGCCACCCTCTCGCTTTTGGCGGTGTTTTTGCCCATCAGCTTCTTGCCAGGCATCATCGGTGAGTTTTTCCGCCAGTTTGGCATTGTACTCGCAGCGGCCATTGCCGTGAGCTGGCTCGAGGCCCTCTTCTTCCTGACCGTGCGCCTGGCCTACTTCCCCGACCCCGAGCCACCGAGCTGGCGACAGCTTGGGCAACGTTTTCTGGGCCTGGGCCAGGACTTCCGCTGGGGGTTGCGGTTGCACGTCTATCGGCAGCCGGGCTTGAGCCTGGAACGCCGGCTGCTAAACATCCTGATAACCCCCCTGACCCTGCTTCTGGCCCCGTTGCGCTGGCTGTTCTCGGTGATCTTTGGCCTGGCTGGGGCTATTACCGGTAGCCTCCACGGGGTTTCCGAGGGTGTCTTCCTGACCCTGCGTGAGCTCTATGCCCGCTCTCTGGCGGCGGCCCTGCGTCGTAGCGGGCTGGTGCTGCTGGTGGGCCTGGGCTTCTTCCTGAGCATTGGCTATGTGGCCCCCAGAATTCCTTTCAACTTCACGGCCAAAAACGACAACAGCCAGATGACCGTGGATCTGGTGCTGCCCAAGGGCACGGCCCTTTCCGAGACCGATGCCCTCACACGGCGGCTCGAGGGCTGGCTGGCGAACCGGCCCGAGGTTCGGGCCGTGCTCAATACGGTCGGCAGCTCACAAAACATTCTGGGCACGGGCAACCCCGAGCGAGCCCGTATCGTGATCGAGCTGGTACCCAAGAACGAGCGCGAGAACGTCTACGACCTGCTGCCGCTCTACCGCGAGGCCCTGGAGAAGCTGGTGGCCGACCGACCCGAGGCCGACCTGCGGGTAACCGTACCGGAGGGTGGGCCGGGGGGTGCAGCCGACCTCCAGTACACCTTAACCGCGCCCAGTCCTGCATTGCTGGCCGAAAAGAATCGTCTGGCCCTTCAGGTCATGCGCAACCTGCCCTACCTGATCGATGTGCGCAGCAGCCTCGAGGAGACCGCTACCGAACGGGTGCTGGTGCCCAATCCCAACAAGCTACTGGGCACCGGCCTGACTTCAAGCGACCTGGCACAGACCCTGCGCATCTACAACGCCGGCACCGAAGCGGGCAACCTGCGCTCGGGCGGCGACGACATTCCCATCGTAGTCAGGGCCGACCCCCGCTTTGTGCCCGACCAGACCAGCCTGCTCTCCCTTCCAGTTACAGCTCCTGCCCTGCGCAGTACGCTGCCTTTGGGAAGCCTTGGACAGTTCGAAAACCGGCAAACTCCAGCCCAGCTCGCACGCACCAACCAGGCCTTTTCAACCGGCATCACTGCCAACCGGGCACCGGGCTCGGAAATCGGTACCTTCCAGCTTTCCAATCTGGTGCGTCAGGAACTGGAAAAGGCCGGGGTTTTCACCGATGGGGTCAGGCTCGAGACCCAGGGCTCCACGGCTTTCGTGGGTGACCTGGCCCGAAGTGCGCCCATCGCTTTTGGGCTGGCACTGTTGCTTAACTTCCTGGTGATTTCAAGCCAGTTCAACACCTTCCGCTACCCCCTTTACCTGCTGCTGCCTGTACCGCTGGCGCTGGTGGGGGCCTTCTGGTTTTTGTACTTCTTCAAGAGCGGTCTGGACGTAGTCTCGGTGCTGGGGGTCGTAATTTTGATTGGCCTGGTCACCAAGAACGCCATCCTGCTGCTCGACTTTGCAGTGCGTCAGGCCCGCGAAAAACCCCTCTACGACGCCCTGGTCGAGGCGGCCCGTCTGCGTTTGCGTCCCATCCTGATGACCACCCTGACCGTACTGATGATCTCCATCCCCCTCATCGCCGCAGCCGGTGAAGGCTCGGAGTTCCGCCGACCGCTGGGCATCATCATTCTGGGCGGGGTCTCGGTCTCCATGCTGCTCACGCTGTTTGTGGTACCTGCTGCGTTTTATCAGTTCGAGCGCAGGCGCTACGAAAAGATGCGGCAGGCCTACCAGGGGCAGGCCAGCACCGCCCCGGCGGTGGGCGACTGAGTTTAGCTTTGGCCCTGGATAATGAGGGCTCGTATCGAAATCATCACACTGCTGTTTCCGGAGGTCGGATGCCAGTCGAACGCCAGGTGCCAAAAGCGGTTCGCATAAACACCCTTAGCGACGTTTGCTCTGTCGAGGGGTTTGCATCTGCTTTAGTTCAACGCCACCTTCGACCCCCTGGTGGGAAATGCAAAAGTCTCGAGGCAGGGCTTCTGGCCCGAAAGCCACTACCCCGACATATGGCCATCTTTTCAATGCTGGGCTGAGTTTTATATATGAGCAAATACCGTGTTTTTTGGCTCGTCTTCTTTGGAGGGTTGCTGCTCTTCGCCGGAGCCATTGTATGGTACACCCAGCGCGCCCTGAAGCCCTATGCTCCCAACGAGGCCGCGCTGCAGGCTATGCAAGCGAGCTCCGGGGTACAAGTTCAGCCCACCCCCTATGGCTGGGTGTTTATCCCCCAGGAAACGGTCAAAGGAGGCCTGGCTTTTTATCCGGGTGGGCTGGTCGAGCCAGAAGCCTACGCCCCGGTGTTGCGGAAAATCGCCGCCAGCGGCTACCGCGTAGCCTTGCTGCGGGTGCGCTTCAACCTGGCCGTTACCGAGCAAGGAAAGGCTCGCCAGGCCATCGCCGATGCGCCGCAGTTGCCCTGGGCCGTCGGTGGGCACAGCCTGGGGGGGGTGGTCGCCTCCAACTTTGCCGACAGCAACCCCAGCGTCCGGGCCATCGTGATGTGGGCGGCCTACCCCCAGAACGACCTCTCAGCCAAAAACTTACCGGCCCTGGCCCTCTATGGCGAAAAGGACGGCGTCATTCGACAGGAGCAGCTGGCTCAGAGTCTGAGCAAGTTTCCCCAGGGCACCATCCACCAGACCATACCCGGTCTAAATCACGCTGGCTTTGGCTCCTACGGCCCACAGCGCGGCGATAATCCTGCCAGCCTTCCCCCTGAAGCAGGCTGGAACCAGGTTGCCCAAAGAACCGTAGCCTTTCTGGATCAGGTGCTGAAGAAGCCATAAGCGCTATCGCGCTGGTGTGGTTGGCTGCTCGAGGCCCTTCAGACAGCTTCGCTACGTCTGTCCAACCCTTCGACGGATAAAGCGATCCACCCATCGGTCGGGCAAAAAGCGGGCCAGCAACGCGCCGGCCCTGGCATCCCGTCCCACCACATAGCGGGTTTTGGGGCGCCCTGTGGAAAGGGCCCGCTCCACTACCCTGGCCACCTCGTCCGGGTGCAGACCCTGGCCATCCCGCGCCGAGATGTAGTTCAGGATGCCGTCTATTGCGCGACCATAAAGCTCGGTAGCGCTGGGCGAAAGTTGTTGTTTGAGCTGCTCTCCCCAGGCCACCCCTTTGCTCCAGATGGGCGTCTGGATGCTGCCCGGCTCGACGATGGATACCTCGAGGCCCCAGGGCCAAAGCTCCCGCCTGAGGGCGTCGCCAATAGCTTCCAGGGCAAATTTTGAGGCAGCATACGGCCCCATCATGGGAGCCGCTACCCGCCCACTGATGGAGCTCATCAGCACGACCCGTCCTTTTGCCTCCCGAAGCAGGGGCAAAAAAGCCTGCGTAACGGCCACCTGCCCAACCACATTGACCTCGAGCACCCGCCGCAACTCCCGGATGGGCAGAAACTCCAGCGGCCCCGCCACGGCAATCCCCGCGTTATTGACCAAGCCATCAAGTCGGGGGGTCTGGCAGCCAACAAACCTGGCCGCCTCGAGGATAGAAACCTCGTCCGCCACGTCCAGGAAAACCGGCATGAGGTGGCCTTTGGACTTTTTCTTTATGGCCTCGGCATCGGCCTCTTTGCGTACCCCTGCAAAAACCCGGTAGCCTTTATCTTGCAACCACAAGGCACAGGCTTCCCCAATACCGCTGGAGGCACCGGTAATGAGCACGGTTTTCAAGGCGCCATCCTTTCCAGCACCACCACCGCCAGAGCATGGCTCTTTTCATGTGAGAGCGAGAGGTGGGCTCTGAGATAGCCCACCTGCATTTGGGCCTGGAGTCGGGGTGCGAAGCGCAGTTCGGGCTTGCGACCCTGCATCTCCACCCAGACCTCGAGCCAGCCAAAAGACTCCGGCCAGCATTTCTGAAAGGCCTCTTTGGCTGCGAACCGAGCCGCCAGCGAGGGCAGCGGGTCGGCCTTGCTAAGGCAGTACTCGAGTTCTGCCGGGCTAAAGTGCCGCTGCAAGAAACGCTCGGGATGCCTCTGCCAGACCGCTCGCAGGCGCTTGAGTGCGACGAGATCGGTTCCAATTGCAACAATAGCCATCGGTTAGCATTGTAATCGTTGTGCTACCCAAAGCTTTTCTACAACGAATGGCCGAATTGCTGGGAGAGGAATTTCCCCTGTTTTTGCAGGCCCTCACGGCTGCTGACCGAAGCTACGGCCTGCGGGTGAATACGCTCCGGTTGCATCCCGAACAGCTCGAGCAAATTAGCCCCTGGCCCTTGGAGCCCATTCCCTGGGCGCCGGAGGGCTTCTACTACCCCGCCGAAGCCCGACCCGGGCCGCATCCTTATTACTATGCCGGCCTGTATTACATTCAGGAACCCTCGGCCCAGGCGGTTGCAGTACTGGCCGACCCCAGGCCAGGGGAACGGGTTCTGGACTTAGCCGCCGCTCCCGGTGGAAAAACCACCCACCTTGCAGCGCGGATGCAGGGCCAGGGGCTGCTGGTATCCAACGAGGTTGATAGTGGGCGGATGCGCGGGCTGCTAGAGAATGTAGAGCGCTGGGGGGCCAACCTGGCGGTGGTCTCGGCTTCCCTCGAGAAACTGTCCCTGGCCTGGGGGGCCTTCTTTGACCGGGTGGTGCTGGACGCACCCTGCTCGGGTGAAGGCATGTTCCGCAAAGATCCCGAGGTAGTGCGCCACTGGGGGCCAGGGGCCCCCGCCCGGGCCGCCCGGATACAAAAAAGCCTGATTGGGGCCGCCGGGGATCTGGTACGTCCGGGTGGGGTTCTGGTCTATTCGACCTGTACTTTCGCGCCGGAAGAGAACGAGCAGGTTATTGCGGAATTTCTGCGCAACCCTGGTTGGGAACTCGAGGATGCCTGTATCCACCCATCCTTTGCACCGGGGGTACCGGCCTGGGGCGATGGCAACCCCGTGCTGACCCGAACAGCTCGGCTCTGGCCTCACAAGCTGCGGGGAGAGGGGCATTTTCTGGCAAAGTTGCGCAAGACCAGTGGTCGGGAAAGCAACCCCCCCAAAGAGCGCATTGCCCCACTTTCCCGCGAGGTGCGCACCGTGTGGGAGGCCTGGTGTGCAGAGCATCTGAAGGTTGTACTGGAAGGCGATATCCTCGAGCGCTCCGGCCACCTCTACCTGCTGCCCCCTGGGCTGCCCAGCCTTGCCGGTATCCGGGCTCCTGCACCGGGTCTTTATCTGGGCGAGGTGCGGTTGGGCCAGCGCAAGGATTCGGGGCGGTTTTTGCCAGGGAAGCCACTGGCGCATCATCTAAAACCTGCCCAGGTTGGGCCCACACTGCTCCTGAACCCAGACGACCCCAGGGCTCTCGAGTTTGCCCTGGGCCAACCCATCCAGGCCGAAAGCACGGCTGGTTGGCAGCTGGTGGGGCTTCGGACGGGCGTGGGGGATTTTAGCCTGGGATGGGGAAAGCTAAAGGGCGGTGTTCTGCGCCCAGGCAAAGCTGGTTTGTGACAAGCTTGCGAGCTTCCTGGATCGAAGCGAGCGCCCGATGCCAACTAAACAGCAAAGGTCTCTGGAGGCAGAGCAAAACCCAGGGTTTCCAGCAAGGCCGCCAGGTGGAACTTGAGGAACTCCTCTGGCGGAACATATTCGCCAATCAGACGCAGGGCTTCGGAAGGGAGCGGTTTTAGTGCAATCACGCTGTGATAGGGCTGTAGCAGGGCCAGCGGCAGGTTGCCCCCGGCGTACAGGATTGCGTCGGCCTGGCGGGCCACCACCGTAGCCTGCACTTCGGCAGCCGCCACCACCCCGCGCTGGGGAGCGGGTAAAAGCTCTAAAAAACCCTCTCCCTCCGGAAAGCTCCGGCTCAGCACCGAGACTTTGGTCAGACCGCGTAAGCCCTGGGCCAGTTCAGGGCGGATAGGGCCAAGCCAGAGCGCCCTGTCGCCAAAGGCATAGCGGCGAATCAGGTTGGCCAGGGCAACGCACTCGAGGTAGAAGCCTCGAGTGCCCGTTACCTCTGGCAGCACCAGGTCTACCCGTCGGGCCTGGAGCGCCTCGGGCTCGAGGTTCTGTACAGCATCCAGGGCCAGGGCTTGCAGGCCGGGGTCTTCCAGAACCGCACCCCGAAAACCAAGGGGCTTTAGAGCCATGAGCGCAGCCTCGAGGTTGATTCCGGGCTCACTGGCATAGACGAACAGGGGCAGGTTATGGTGCAAAGATGCCGTCAACAGAGGCTGATACCAACGGCTTTGACCCCGGTGCAAAATAGACAGCGGGCGGGTGGCGGCGTAGTGAGATTGCATTGCCGATAATCTACAGCCAACCCGGGGTTCTACGCCATAAACCCCTGGCCAGGGATCAAGAACGGTTCGATCGACCCGCGTTGCCCTGTAGCGGGCGACCCCAGTTAAAACCCCTCGACAATAAAGCCCACGGTGAAGCGCTGGAAATTCTCCGAGCCAATGACCTGACTGACCTCGAGGTAAGGACGGTAGCCACGGTCGGGGAACTGGATTCCCGCCGAGAAAACTGCGTAAAATCGTTCGCCAAAGCGCAAGCGTAGCTCGTTTTCGGCAGTATAGCCGGTGATGCCGAGCGCCAGGCCACCGGCCAGATAGGGCCGCACCAGCAAGAAGAAGGGTAAGGGATAGACCACCTCGCCGCTCAGGTAGAGGCCACCCGGAGAGCCAATCACCAGCTGAGAGCGAAAATCAACGGGAAAGCCATCCAGATAAAGCCCCAGATGCCCCATGAAATTTCCGTTAGGGCCGTTGCGCACCGAAAAACCAATATCGGCCCCGCCGGCCCATGCCATACCCATCGCCACAAGCACTGCGCCCAAACGTCCGAGGTGCCTTCGCATAGTTCCACCCTACACGGTAAAGCCCGCTTTGGGAGAGCTAAATCTAAAGGCCCGCTTAGACAGGTCTAATCAATCGAGCCTTTGCAGTCCGGCAAACTTCACCGCCAGCTTCTTCAGGCCCAGGCCGGGAAACATTACTGTAACCTCGCCGCCCATCGCGGCGACCACCGTCCCACTGCCAAACTTGGGGTGTTTGACCTTCTCGCCCCCCTTGAACTCGGTTACATGGGTTCTGGGCTTTTGCTCCGGACGGCTGTAGGACAAGACCGGCACAGCACTGTCGCCAAAAGCCCCCACTTCCTTGAGCAAGTCTGGCGGGATATCTTCCAAAAAGCGGCTTGGCCGGGTGAACTCGCGCTTACCGTAGGTTTCTCGTTCTTCAGCATAGGAAAGGTAAAGCCGGTCCTGTGCCCGGGTGATGCCCACATAAAAAAGTCGGCGCTCCTCTTCCAGGTCCTCCAGGCGATTCAGGCTATTTCGGTGGGGGAGCAGGTTTTCCTCCAGGCCCACCAGAAATACCGTGGGGAACTCGAGGCCCTTGGCATTGTGCAGGGTCATGAGTGTAACCGCCTCCTGCGGTGCTTCACCCTGGGGTTCTTCGGCTTTAGCAGTGAGAGCGACCGTATCGAGGAAGTCGGACAGGGTTCCGCCTTCTTCCTCCTCCCAGTCCCGCGCTGCCCGAAGGAGTTCTTCCACGTTTTGCAAGCGATCTTCGGCGTCCTGTTCCTGCTTGAGCGCATCTCTGAAACCCGTTTCGTCCAGCACCCGCTCAAAAAAGGCGGCTGGACCTGTTTCGAAAGCGGCCTCGGTCAGCTCGTCTAGGAGCTTTACAAAAGCCTGTACCTGCTGGGGTCTGCTGATCACCTCTTGGGCTTTGCGAAAAGCATCAAAAACGGTGGTGCCCATCTTTTGGGCATGCTCAACCAGCCTTGCCACGGTGGTCGCCCCAATGCCCCGTGGCGGGGTGTTCACAATCCGGCGCAGGTTGATGGAGTCGGCCGGATTGATGGCGACCCGTCCGTAGGCCAGCAGGTCCTTGATTTCGCGCCGCTCGAAGAAACCCACCGCCCCGACCAGCCGCGCTGGAATCTGGGCACGCCGCAGGTGTTCTTCAAGAAGGCGCGACTGGGCGTTGGTTCGGTACAGCACCGCAATATTCTGGTAATCGCCCAGCCTGACGATTTCGCGCGCTACAAAAGCGGCCTCCTCGCGGGCGTTGGGGGCACGGTACAGACGTACCGGTTCACCCCCTTCTTTGGTGGGGCGCAGAATTTTTTCCAACCGCAGGGCATTTTTTTCGATGACCGCATTGGCCACCTGAAGGATGGCATGGCTCGAGCGATAGTTTTCTTCCAGTCGGATCACCCGAGCACCAGGGTAGTCCTTGCTGAAGTCGAGGATGTTGTTGATGTCGGCATTGCGAAATCCGTAAATCGATTGGTCGGGGTCGCCCACCACCATCAGATTGGGCTTTTCGCCAGCCAGCAGGCGGGTTAGCCTGTACTGGACGGGGTTGGTGTCCTGATACTCGTCCACATGGATAAAACGGGCTCGCTGGCGCACCTTGTGAAGCACCTCTGGCTGCTGCTCGAAGAGCTCGATGGTCAGGAGCAAGAGGTCGTTGAAGTCCACTGCTCCTTGCATCCGCAGCCCGCTCTGGTATTTGCGATACACCTCGGCGGCCACCTCTTTGGGCACCCCCCCAATAAAATCGTGAGCCTCGCGCATGAACTCCAGGAGTCCGTCGCCCCGGTTTTTGATGCGGTCTATCATGGCCCGGAAGGGGCCTGGCTTGGCCTCGACCTCGAGTTCCTTCAAAATCTCTTTCAGCAGCGTGTTCTGGTCGTCGTCGTCGTAAATCACAAAGCCGGAACTGAGACCCACATACTCACCATAAGCCCGCAAGATTCGCACCGAGGCCGAGTGAAACGTTGAAACCCAGAGATCCCTGGCTGCACGTCCGACCATCTTTTCCAGCCGCTCTTTCATCTCGCCGGCGGCCTTATTGGTAAAGGTCACGGCCAGTATTTCAGCAGGGTAAACCCGGCGTTCCCGCAGCAAATAGGCTATCCGGTGTACCACCGTCCGGGTTTTGCCAGAACCGGCTCCGGCAACCACCAGCGCCGGGCCTTCAAAGTGTTTTACGGCCTCCTGTTGGGAGGGATTGAGAGCGGAAAGGAGGTCGGACATAAGGCCTCAGAAGTCTATCACCAGGCCCGCCGAGGGGGGGTGAGTCGGCTTACTGGCTATGCCCGATTCGGTCAGTGCAGCGCCCGATGTAGCCGCTCCTGGTCGCGGCGAGCCGACCCACTGGAGTATCTGCACAAGAGCGCTGCCGCCCCGTTTCGGCTTGCACCTTCAGCACCCGGATTTGATGAGTATCTGTGTCGAACCAGCCATCGCTCGATAAATCTGGACTAAAGCCCCCTCCCCTACCCTGCACCCCCTGTATAGTGATGCAGGTATGGATATGGCAAATAAAACCGCCACTAATCAGTCGAAAGCAGGCATCCAGTTTGGCACCGATGGCTGGCGGGCAGTTATTGGCGACGAGTTTACCTTCGACAATGTAGCGCGCGTGGCCCAGGCCTACGCCGAATATTTGCTGGAACAGCAGGGCAGCAAAGTGGTGGTCGGGTACGACACAAGGTTCATGGCCGGCAGGTTCGCCCATAAGGCCGCACAGGTTCTGGCTGCCAATGGCCTCGAGGTTTACCTGTCCAAATCTTATGTCCCTGCACCTGTGGTTTCTTTTGCAGTGAGGCATCTGCAGGCCGATGGGGGGGTGATGATCACAGCCAGCCACAACCCGCCCGAATACCTCGGACTCAAGATCAAGGGCAAGTACGCAGGCGCCGCCACCCCGGCGGTGGTGAAGGCCGTAGAGAATCACCTTGGCACCGAGCCCAAACACAGCAGCGCAACCGTACAGAGCTTCGATGTACGCACGGCCTACTACAACTTCCTGGCCAGCCAGCTGGATATGGAGGCCCTCAGCGCGTATGAGGGGGTGATGTACCACGACAGCCTGGGTGGAGCTGGGGCGGGCTGGTTGGCTGGCTTTGTCAAACATGCGGGACTGAAGCTCGAGCTGCGAGAACTGCACGCCGTGCCAGACCCGATGTTCTATGGCGTGAACCCTGAGCCCATTCCACAGAACCAGTTCACCATCATGACCGTGCTTAAAGCCGAGCAGGATCCCACCTTCGCTGTCGTCAACGATGGCGACGCCGACCGAATCGGGGCCGTTCTGGCCGGGGGGAGCAACTTCAACAGCCATCAGATTTTCGCAGTGCTGCTCAAGCACCTGCACCGCAAAGGGCATACCGGAAGGGTGGTCAAAACCTTCTCGACCTCCCGAATTGTGGACAGGCTGTCCCACCAACTGGGCCTCAAGCTGGAGGTCACACCTATCGGCTTCAAGTACATCACCGAAGCGATGCTGGGCGGTGGGGTTTTGATTGGAGGCGAGGAGTCGGGCGGCATCGGCGTAGCCGGACACATCCCCGAGCGCGATGGGCTGCTAAACGCCCTGCTGCTTCTGGAGTCGGTGGTACAAACCGGTAAAAGCCTGGGGCAGCAGTTCGCCGAAATCGAGGCCGAAGTGGGGTTCAGACACGCCTACGACCGACTGGATCTGCAACTGCCTTCGATGGAGCACATCCAAGCAGCCAAGACCAGGCTTCAAAGCCCGCAGAGCATCGCAGGGCAGCAGGTTAGCGCTACCGAGAATCTCGACGGCATCAAATGGCTCTTCGGCGATACTGGATGGCTGCTCTTTAGAGCATCGGGCACCGAACCGGTTTTGCGCATCTACTGTGAAGCCCAGGACGACAAGACCGTAAAAGCCGTTCTGGCCGAGGCCCGGAAGCTGGTGGGCGCATAGGTGTGAAAGGCCGTCCCTGAGCAAAGAGGTATACCTGTTGGCCCGCATTCGGCCTGGATTTTCTCAGATAATGCTGCGTTAATCTTGTGGAGGCATGGCTATGATCCGGCTGGTACTGCTGGTGGGTCTGTTGGCTTCCTGGGGGGTTGGTCAAAACCTTCGCGTGGTCGAGCAGCGCGTAGGTGCCCAGGGCGGCACCTTGCAGTTACCCGGTATTCAGGTGGTGGTTCCCTCCGGGGCTCTGGTTTCCTCGGTTCGTTTTCGCCTCGAGCGCTTGCAGGCGGTGCCCACTTCCCCTCCTCAGGATGAGGTTTTCTTTATACAAACCCTGCCAGAGCGCGAGGTGGTGGGCATCTACAGGCTCTCCTCGAGCGCTACCAACTTCCTCAAACCCCTGGATATTGAACTGCGGGTTAACCCACCCTACCGCCCCGGTAACCGCATTATTCGGAGCGCGATTTACACCTGGGATGGCGAGGGTTACGTCAGCACTCAGGTGCCCAGCAGCCGCGAAACCTTCAGCCTGAGCCGCCTCGCGCTGGGGCTGGGCGCCGGTGCGGGTGGCTATCCGGCTGGACTCGTGCTGGTGGTGTTGCGGGCCCCCGAAGAAAGCCTGCGGCGCGAGTGCCAGACCCGTGGAGGCCGCTGGACCGGCTCGAGCTGCGAACGAAGGTAGCCATGGCCCGCTCTCCCTACCTCAAGGGCTGGCGACTGGCAGATGTGATCGCAGCCCTCTCGGTGATGGGCCACTACACCTATTCCAGTCGCCCCGCCAAAGACTGGGCGGATCGTCTGGATGCCCCCCGGAGTGCAGTTACCTGGCGACAGGTTTTCGATGAGCATCCGGAAATCTTCCGCGTCAGCAACGAGCCAGAGGGCTGGGCCTCGCTGAGATTGCGCCATGGCTTTGACCGTACCTATAGTGTTGTGCACCGGCGCGAGCTTTCTTTTGAGGAGCTCAGCCAGATTGGCCCCGAAAGCGACGCCTACAAAGACCTCACCCGCCGTCCCCTGACCCCCGACGAGATCGAGTCCCTCACCCAGATTGCCATCAGTCTTCACGCCCGCGCCATCGCCCACGAAGGTGAGCGGCGCTGGCTAACCCCTTTGCTCTTCGCCTTGCTGGGAACGGTCCTGGGCGTAGTGCTGCAAGCTGCCTTGCGGTAAGAATGAACTCGAGGACCAGGTCCGACCATAAGCCAGCTTGCACACTGTTGTCGGCGTCGCGCTATGCTAGGGCCAATGTCCCCTTATCTGGCGCTGGGCTTCGCCCTTTACGTGCTGAACCTGCTGGTAGGCCTGGCTGCCCATCTGCGACTGTGGCACTTTGGCATCTGGCACCATTTGCTCTATTTTGTGGTCTTTATCAGTGCGCTGGCAGCCCTGGTTCTGACCAGAGAATGGTGGCTTTTGCTCACCGTGGGCAGTCTGGCCTGGTTTCCCAGGGCAAAGCCGCGTACCTGGCTTCATCCCACATTGGGTGTGGTCGGGTTGGTGGGATACTTACTGGCAGTGAGGGGATGATATGGAGTTCCTGGACGTTATCCGAAGGCGAAAAACCACCAATGGCCCCTTTCTGGACAAGCCTGTATCCAAGGAACACCAGCATTTGCTGATGGAAGCTGCCAGCCGCGCTCCCAGTCATTTCAACTCGCAGCCCTGGCGATTTATCCTGATTGAAGACCCAGCCAAGCGGGAGAAAATCGCCGAAATCGGCGGTCGAACCATGCAACAGCTCATCGCCGATGGTCAGTTCTTCGAACGTTACCGCCCCTACTTCCGCTTTAGCGAAAAAGAGATGGAAGAGCGGCGCGATGGAATTCTGATTGACCAGCTGCCAGGCCCTTTGCGCCCATTTACCCGGCAGATTACGAGTCCCTCTGCCCTGGGACTCCTGCGGGCCTTACGGGTTCCTCAAATCCTGGGCGAGGATAACCGCAAGCTGGTCGCGGGCTCTCCGTTGTTGCTGGCCGCTTTGCTGGACAAGGAGGAATACCGCCCCGGACAACTCTCGGGCTTTTACAGTGTGCTGGGGCTGGGCATGGCCATCGAGAACATCTGGCTGACCACGGTAGAGCTGGGCATGGGGATTCAGTTCGTCTCCACTCCGATGGAAATCCCCGAGGCCTGGGAAGAGCTGAAGAGGCTCCTGGAAGTACCCGACAACCTCGAGCTAATGGCCATATACCGGCTGGGCTACGTGCCGCCAGAAAAACCTCGTCCACGTATCGACTGGAAGTCCGACCATCGCAAGCGTATCTCGCAGTATGTCTTCCGCGACTCCTGTGCCACTCCCGAAAGCGATACCTGAGGCTTTGTCATGCCCGAGCATCCCAGTATTCTCAGCATTGCCACCGCCAACCCGCCCTACAGGGTTGGACAGTCCGAGGTGCGTGACCTGGTGCGGGTTATGTTTGCGCGTCTGTCCGGCCTCGAGCGCCTTATATCGGTTTTCGAAAACACCGGCATCGAGTCTCGCTACATTTCGGCCCCACTCGATTGGTTCACCGAACCCCATGGCTTTGCCGAGAAAAATCAGCGCTGGTTCGCAACAGCCCTGGATCTGTGCGAGAGGGCCTGCCGCGAAGCCCTGGAGCAAGCCGGGGTGGCCCCTGAACAGGTAGGGGCCATCGTCTTCATCACCACCACCGGCATTACGACCCCCAGCCTCGAGGCCCACCTCGTGCAACGCCTGGGCCTTCCGCTTTCGGCAGTCCGCCTGCCCATCTGGGGCCTGGGTTGTGCAGGGGGTGCAGCCGGGCTGGCCAGGGCTGCCGAGCTGGCCCGGCATCGCCCCAACCAGTACGTGCTGATGGTAGCAGTCGAGCTATGCAGCCTGACCTTTGTGCAGGGCGACCTCAGCAAGAGCAACCTGGTCGCTACAAGCCTGTTTTCCGATGGGGCAGCAGCGGTGGTGTTGGGTAAGCCCGCCAGGCCCGTGGCACCTGCTGGCCCTGCCGTACTGGGCGGATTTAGCCGGCTCCTTCCAGATAGCTTCGAGGTGATGGGTTGGGATATTGTTGCTGACGGTCTGCAAGTTCGCTTTGCCCAGAGTATCCCGGCCCTGGTCGAAGGCGAACTGGGGAACCTGATCCGGGATGGACTGGCAGGCTACGGTTTACAAGCCCAGAACGTGGCGACCTGGGCCTTGCACCCCGGTGGAGCCAAGGTGCTGGCGGCCTACCGGAGCGGGATGGGGGTGGACGAAAAGAGCCTCGAGGCCTCTCTCTGCGTGCTTAGAAAATTCGGGAATATGTCCAGTCCCACCGTACTTTTTGTGCTGGCACGCCAGATGTACCAGCTGGAAAAGCCCCGGCCTGGCAGCAAGGGGGTGCTGCTTGCCTTGGGACCCGGCTTTGCTGCCGAAGGAGTGGTTTTACAGTGGTAGCCGTCTGGTTCGCACTGGCTTTCGTCGCCCTTCAGCGGTTATTTGAACTACGTCTGGCTCGAGCCAACCTCCACTGGGCGCTTTCCCAGGGGGCTAAAGAGTATGGACGCGAACACTACCCGCTCTTTTTTTTCCTTCACATCGGCTGGATGCTGGGGTGGCTGGTAGAGGGTCTGGCACGGAACCAGCTTTCGCCCATCTGGGGGTTCTGGCTGGCAGTTTTTCTGCTGGCACAAGGCCTCCGCTACTGGGCCATTCGCAGCCTGGGAAGGTACTGGAACACCCGCATCCTGATTGTGCCCGGTGCAAAAAGGGTCACTACAGGGCCTTACCGCTATATGCCCCACCCCAACTACGTAGCAGTTGCGCTGGAAATTCTCTCTTTGCCGCTCATCTTCAATGCCTGGATGACCGCTCTGACGGCTTCCGTCCTGAATGCAGCCCTCCTGCTGGCCATACGCATCCCAGCGGAAGAACGGGCGCTGTTGCAGTACAAGCCGGAAAACCGGGACTAGCGCATGCAGTTTCCTCTATCTGGTTACGCCCGGCGATGGTCGGGTTCTTTCCAGGAGCCACGCCTGCAAAAAAATCAGTCCTGGGGTATGGGCTGGCTCTTGATCAAGGCGTAGGCATAGCCATCGGTCAGCGCCTTGAGCGAGGCTTCCAGGTTGTTCTTGCTGGCCCCCACTGTGCTCCAGCGTTCCCCCGCACGGTGCATCTCGATCATGACGCGCACCCCAGAGGCCGTACCGGCTTCCTGACCGGACAGAATACGAACCTTGTAGTCGCACAGCTCGATCTCGCCAATTTCGGGATAGAAAGACTCGATGGCCTTTCGAAAAGCCTTATCCAGCGCCGAAACCGGCCCGTGCTGGCTCTCGGCAGCGGTGTGCTGGAGTGTCTCACCCACCTTAACCCGCACCGTGGCCTCGGCCCAGGTAGGGGTCTCGGGGTTGGCATCGTTGACGTGCACAAACACGGTAAAGCCCTCCACGCTGAACGGCAGCTTTCCTCCCCGCAGTTTGTGCGCCAGCAGGTAGAAGCTGGCCTCGGCGCCTTCAAAGGAATAGCCGGCATGCTCGAGCTGCTTGACCTCGTCCAGCAAAGCGCCTGCGGTCTCTTTGGGTACGTTGACCCCCGACTCGGCCAGCTTGGCCAGCAGGTTGGAGCGGCCCGACAGATCCGAAACCAGCACCCGGCGGCTATTCCCAACGGCCTCGGGCGGTACGTGCTCGTAGGTGCGTGGGTCTTTGAGCACTGCCGAGACGTGTATCCCGCCTTTGTGGGCAAAGGCGGCATCGCCAACGTAGGGCGCACGCAGGTTGGGTGCCAGGTTGGCGCGCTCGTCCACAAAATGCGAGACTTCGCGCAGTTCGGTGAGCTTTTCGGGCAAGAGCCCCTTGAGCTTCTGCCCAAGCTTCAACATCAGATTGGGGATGGCACTGGTCAGGTTCAGGTTGCCGCAACGCTCCCCATAACCGTTGATGGTGCCCTGCACATGGGTAACCCCGGCCCGCACCGCTGCCAGCGCGTTGGCTACTGCTAGCTCGCTGTCGTTATGGGGGTGAATGCCAATGATTACCTGCGGGAAGGCATCTCGCACAGCCCGGGTGATCTCGTAGACCTCCTCCGGCAGGCTGCCCCCGTTGGTGTCGCAAAGGCACAGGGTATCGGCGCCCCCATGTACGGCGGCCTCGAGGGTTCGCATGGCATAGCCCCGGTTGGCCTTATAGCCATCAAAGAAATGCTCGGCATCGTGGATGACCCGCCTCCCCTGCCTCACCAGGTAGCGGTAGGTTTCTTCAATCATGCGGAGGTTTTCCTCGAGGGAGACCTCGAGCGCGTGGGTTACATGAAAGTCCCAGCTCTTGGCCACCACCGTGACCACCGGAGTACCGGCCTCGAGCATGGCCACCACCGAGGCGTCCTCCTCCGGCCTCACCCCTTTACGCCGGGTGGAGCCGAAAGCGCAGAGCTGGCTTTGTCCCAGGTCTACCCCCTTCATCCGGGCAAAGAACTCGGCGTCCTTGGGGTTAGAGCCGGGCCAGCCGCCCTCAATGAGGGGAATCCCGAAAGCTGCCAGCCGCCTGGCCACGGCAATCTTGTCATCAGAAGACAGGCTAACGGCTTCACCTTGGGTTCCGTCGCGTAGGGTAGTATCCAGGATTTCGATCATGCCTCACTCCCCCTCAGGTCGCGCCATCCGTAGGCGTGCTCCAGGAGCTTCTTCCCACCCACCTCGAGTTCCCTTTCCTCCACCTTCACCCCGCCCATGCGACGGTAGAACCCCACGGTCGGGTTTTCGGCCAGCACCCACAGGAACATCGAGACGTAGCCCCTCGAGGCCATCTCCCCCACGAACCGTGTGAAAAGCTGCCGTCCCAGGCCCATTCCCTGGTGCGCACGCAGCACGTAGATGGCCCACAGCTCGCAGTCAAACGTCTCCGGGGGCTCCTGCGGTGGGCCGCCGGCCGCGAAGCCCACCACGCCGTCGGCGGGGTCGTCGGCAACAAACATCGTGCCCTGCCAGTCGGGGTTTTCCAGGCCGCCCCGCCACATCTGCTCGCGCCGCTGGTAGGACAGCCGGTCCAAAAATTCATCGGGGACAATGCCCCGGTAGGTCTCGGGCCAGGAGTCCACGTGAACCCGGGCCACATTGGGAGTGTCAGCGGGGGTGGCCGGGCGGATCATGGCTCTGCCTTCCACACCCGCTGCACCAGCATCAGTGCCCCGCCCCGCGAGAGGAGTTGGTCGCGCTCGCTCTCGAGGTCGGCCCGAAAGCGGGGCACCAGCTCGGCGTAGTGACGCATTAGGCGCTGAATTTCGGCGTCCTCGAGCCCACCCAGCCGCCGCTCCATGCGAACGACTGTGGCTGTCAGCTCCTCCAGGGAAACCACGCCTTTGCCTCCCGCTACTTCCCCAACCCCGAGCGCTGCACCTCTTCCAGCGATTTCGGATGCCGCGCCGACTGCCCCGCCGCCAGCTTGTTGGCAGCATCCAGATAGGCCCTTGCCGAGGCTTCGATGATGTCGGGTGAGATTCCGTGTCCGGTGGCCATCACCTCGCCCAGCTTGAGCCGAACGGTAACCTCGCCCAAAGCCTCGGTGCTGCCGGTCACCGACTCTACCCGGTACAAATCCAGCTCGGGCTTAAGACCAATGGCTTCCGAAAGGGCTTTATACACCGCATCTACGGGGCCATCGCCAATGGCGGTGGTGGTCACGATGCCCCTGGGCGTCTCGAGGCTCACCGTTGCGGTGGGCAGCATCCCGTAGCCGGAGAAAAACTGGAGCTTCTCGAGGGCAAACAGATGTGGTGTAGAAGCCGCCTCGCTCTCGACCAGGGCCCGCAATTCCTCGGTCTCGATGGGGCCTTTGCGCTCGACAATCTCGCGGAAGCGGGCAAAAATCGTCCCGATTTGGGCATCATCCAGCTTGTAGCCCAGGTCGGCCAGGGCCTTCTTGACCGCAGCCCGACCGGAGTGTTTGCCCAGCACCAGTACAGCCGCCTGACGGCCAACCAGTTCGGCGTTCATGATCTCGTAGGTTTCTTTGTTCTTGATGACCCCGTCCTGGTGAATGCCCGACTCGTGGGCAAAGGCGTTATCCCCCACAATGGCTTTGTTGGGCTGCACCACCATCCCGGTGTAGCGCTCCACCATACGGCTCATGCGGTAAAGCTCGCGGGTGTTGATGCGGGTGTGGGCCCGGTAGTGGTCGCGGCGCACATAAATGGCCATCACGACCTCTTCCAGCGCGGTATTGCCAGCCCGCTCTCCAATGCCGTTGATGGTGCACTCAATCTGGGTGGCCCCGTTTTCCACCGCAGCCAGGCTATTGGCGGTAGCCATGCCGAGGTCGTCGTGGCAGTGGGCCGAAATATGCACGTCCCGCCCCCGCACCACCTCGTTGTAAATGCGCCCAATCAGGCTCCCGTACTCCTGTGGGGTGCCGTAGCCGGTGGTGTCGGGGATGTTGATGGTGGTAGCCCCCGCGTTGATGGCGGTCTCATAAAGCTTCATGACAAAGTCGAAGTCGGCTCGCATCACGTCCTGAGCGCTAAACTCCACATCGTCGGTGAACTGCCGGGCATAGCGAACCATCTCGTCGGAAAGCTCGAGAATCTGCTCGGGGGTCTTCCGCAGCATGTATTCAAGGTGCACCTTCGAGGCGCTGGTGAAGACATGAATCCGCTTTTTCTCGGCCTTCTCGAGGGCGGCCGCCGCCCGCTCGATGTCGAGCTTATGGGTGCGGGCCAGACCGCAGATGACGGGCCCCTTGACCTCGGCGGCGATACGTGACACACACTCAAACTCGCTGGCCCCATTGACCGGAAAACCTGCTTCGATAATGTCCACGTTAAGCCGGGCCAGCCCGTGGGCAATTTCCAGCTTTTGCTGAAGCGAAAGGGCTACCCCAGGGCTTTGCTCACCGTCCCGCAGGGTGGTATCAAAGATTCGGATGTGGCGCATAGAACCTCCGGTTTTGCCGACAGACAACCGATGGCGACTTGCAGGCGTTCGGCTATCGGCTCTGGCTGCTTAGCTACCGACCTCTTCCTTCGAGAACCTCGACTTGAGGAAAGGCATCATGGCCCGCAGCTTGGGCCCCACCTGCTCGATGGGGTGGTCTTTCCAGTAGTTGCGGTTGGCGTTCAGGGTGGGCTGGTTGACCGCGTTCTCGAGCATCCACTCCCTGGCAAACTCGCCCTGCTGAATCTGACGCAACACCTCG
>FWPV01004915.1_pt1 | contig 27452 bp, 20 predicted proteins | sample 2228371 | NCBI WGS metagenome assembly FWPV01 (sample SAMEA103939776, study PRJEB20133) | metagenome
TGTTATGAAACACTCATGCAACACACTTGCACTAACAGGCATGAACAAAAAATGGGTATTACATCCCTGAAGCTTCAAAATAAATAAATGTAAATCAATGAATATTAAGATATTTAAAATTTTGTAAGGATGAAACGAACCACGATAATGAGTTTAACACATACGATAATAATTATTGGTCGGGTTCCCTGCCTGGCAGGATGTGACTATTAATTAACAATTTCAGACACATGAAACAAACAATTAAAGTCTGGCTTCAGGCATTCCGGTTAAGGACACTTCCTCTGGCTCTTTCAAGTACTTTGCTGGGCAGTTTTCTTGCTTATTCAAAGGGAAAATTCAGCCTCGCGGTATTTCTGCTTGCATCGCTGACAACATTGTTTTTGCAGATACTTTCAAACCTGGCTAATGATTACGGTGACGGCATCAGAGGCTTTGATGATGAGAACCGTCTTGGGCCCGAACGTGTAATTCAATCCGGAAAGGTTTCCCTGAAGGCCATGAAAAGAATGATTATTTTATTCGTTTTACTTTCTTTGATATCAGGCACTGCTCTTATTTTAACAGGACTTCCGCAATATCCGGTATATAAAACAATTGTTTTTTTTGTTGTCGGCTTTTCGGCAATTATAGCAGCAGTTAAATATACTATTGGCAAACAACCTTACGGATATGTCGGACTGGGCGACATTTTTGTTTTTATATATTTTGGAATCGTTGGCGTTTGCGGAACATTTTACCTGCATACAGGTTTCTTTGACCCATGGGTTTTGCTTCCGGCATCAACAATAGGCATGTTTAGCTCAGGCGTTTTAAACATTAATAATTTGCGTGACATCAACAACGACAAAAAAAATGGCAAAAAGACGCTGGTAGTGAGGCTGGGCGTAAAAGGAGCAAAGATTTATCATGCGGCTTTGGTTGGTATTGCCGTTTTGCTTAGCGTGTTTTATACCATAATTTTTTTCAGATCACCGGTTCAGCTTTTATTTATGGTTACACTGCCTTTTTTGATGATTGATGTAAGAAATGTTTTTCAAAACTCAATGCCTGTTGACCTGAATGTGGAATTAAAAAAACTGGCTCTGACCACATTTGCCTTTTCCATCACCTTCGGACTTGGGCTAATATTGTAATATGATAAAAGCCTCCTATCTCAGAAAGACACTTCATTTTGTCCGACCTGCCGGCACTTCCAGAGGAATATTGTATAGTAAGCCTGCATGGTATTTTTTTTTATATGATAGTAATGACCCCCTGATTACGGGTATAGGAGAATGTTCCTATATCCCCGGATTAAGTGAAGAAACCGAAGAGAAACTGGAACAAAATATACAGGAAATCTGCAGCAAAATCAATAACGGGACCTTTGATGTCAGAACAGAAATACCTTCATGTCCATCAATGGGTTTTGCCATTGAAGCGGCATTATTAGACCTGAGCCATGGTGGACAGAGGATATTATTCCCGTCGGGTTTTGTGTCGGGGCATGGTAGTATTCCGATAAACGGGCTTATCTGGATGGGAAACATGAACAGTATGCTTAAACAAATAGATGAGAAGATTGCTCAGAATTACCGTTGCCTTAAGTTGAAAATCGGTGCACTTGAATTCAGTGAAGAACTGGAAATAATCAGTTATATACGTCGGCACTTCAGTGCAAAGGAGCTTGAACTTCGGGTGGATGCCAACGGAGCATTTAAACCTGATAATGTAATGAATTTTTTATATGAGCTTGCCCGGTTTGATATTCATTCTATTGAGCAACCTGTTGAAAAAGGACAATGGGACCAAATGGCAGAAATATGCAGCGAATCACCTGTTCCTGTCGCTCTTGACGAAGAGTTGACAGGTTTTTACTGTTTCAATGAGAAAGAAAATTTAATCAGAAATATCAAACCACAATACCTTGTATTAAAACCCGGACTATTGGGTGGATTTAAACAGGCATCTGAGTATATTAACCTTGCTAAAGAAGCAGGCATAGGATGGTGGGTTACTTCGTCCCTTGAGTCAAACATCGGATTGAATGCCCTGGCACAATGGACATATACTCTCGGGAATAATATGCCACAAGGTCTTGGCACAGGGTTACTTTATAAGGAAAATGTTGTTTGCCCGCTTGAGTTATCGGGTGACAGGCTTTGTTATAATGTTCGGAAAAAATGGGATTTATCTTTTCTTGATATGCAGTCGTAATGAATGAGTTAATAAAAGGTATAGTAATAAAGGATAATTTTTTTGAAGCGCAAGAGTTACCGTTGTTATGCAGGGAAAAATCGGCCAATATAAAACTTCCTGCGTGGGAGAGGAAAATATTTTCATTTATTGCCGATTTTTTGAATGATTCGGATCATATCATTCAGGAAAGCAGTGGCACTACCGGAAGGCCAAAAAAATACAGGCTTCCGAAAAAAGCCATGATACATTCAGCACAGCAAACCATAAAATTTTTTGGATTACATGAAAAGCAGACTGCCATGCTGTGCCTGCCTGTTGACTATATTGCCGGTAAGATGATGATTATCAGAGCTTTGCTTGCCGGAATGCAACTGGTCTATGCCAAACCTTCATCCTTTCCCGAAATTAAGAAGGCCGGCAGAATAGATTTTTGTGCCATGGTTCCTTTACAGGTTCTTAATTTGATGACAAATGGCTTTGATTTAAGCCATATAAAAACATTAATTATTGGAGGGGCTGAATTGTCGCCCGAAACAGAGCTGATGCTGCATGACATCAGTACTTCGGTTTACGAAACCTTTGGTATGGCCGAAACATGTTCACATATTGCATTAAGAAAGGTAAACGGAGCAAAACCCGAACGTTTTTTCACTACATTGCCGGATATAAGCATTTCTTCTGACCAGAATAATTGTCTGGTTATTGAGGCTTCATATCTGCCTCATCCGGTTGTAACCCATGATATCGTTGAGATAATTGATCAACGACATTTCAGATGGTTAGGGCGTTTGGATAATTTAATCAATTCGGGAGGTTTTAAAATTAGTCCCGAAATCATTGAAAAAACCATATACCAAAAGACAGGTCAGCATCTGTATTTAGTGGGATTACCGGATATTGCCCTTGGACTGAAACCCGCACTGGTCTCCGGTAAAGATCTTTCAGATGAAGAAAAGCAGACTGTTTTAACAAAAATAAAAGATATCCTGACGAATAATTATATCATTCCTGAAATATTTTGTGTCCCCTCTTTACCGGCAACATATTCAATGAAGATAAACAGAAAAAAGCTTGCAGAATTGGTTATTAATTTATAAATTAAGATAGAATCTTCAAAAAACAGAAATAATAAGAAGAATAAACATAACAAATTCTTTCTTTTAACGTATAAAAATAAATATCATTAAATATCCAACCTAAAACATAAAATTTAAATTGTATGAAAAACATCAGTAGAATTTTGATTTTGTTTCTTGCAGTATTAGCTATGGTTGCGTGTGAAAAGGAAAAGAAAAGTACCAAATCCGATCCTTTTAAAGCAAACTATAGTCCTCTTTCTGTGGAAGAAAATATTGCAAATGTTGAAAATGCTTCAATTGATCTGATTCAGGAGTTGAAATCGCTTGAAGGTGCCAATGCTTTTAAGGTATTATATCGACTGTCTGAATTGATGGGAAATGAAGGAGATTTAAAATCAACCCGTGAGGTTTTAAAGCCTGCATTATTACTGGCTACATATAAAAATAAACCGGTTAATACCAGCGCTGTTTTCACAACACTGAAAACTACAGCTGAAGATCCTGCAAATCTCACAGAAGCATGGAATCAGATAAAGGCAAAATACACATGGAACTTTAATACCGAGCAGTTTGACAGCACAGGGTCAGCAGATGCCTTGATCATTGAATTTCCCGGAAAGGAAGGAGACGTGACCAATACGGCTGTTCTAACGGTTAATGGGTTCAAAGTATTTGAAGTTACTGAACCACGTGAAAATTGGCCTTCTGAGTTGTCTGAAATGCTTGCAGGTCTGAAAATGACATTAAAGTATAACGGCAATGTAATTATGTCGTCTGAATTTTCGGCTTCATACAAAGCTGACGGAATTCCTGCTTCATTTACCAGTTCATTAACAATAGAAGATTTTAAATTTACTTTTAATGCAAAACATACACCTTATACCAATGCATCAGTTACCTATAACCTGAAACGTGGCAGTAAGCTGCTGATTGAAGCCTATCTGAGTGCCACCGGTGATTGGAGCAATGAGTCTGTTAATGAACATCAAATAACAACTTATGATACGGTTTATGGCTGGGTTTGGGATGAATTCGCCGGAGAATTTGTATGGGGAATTCAGTACATTGAAGAAAATACTGAACCGGAAATTGAAGAAATCATTCAAAATGCCAATGCACATTTTATCTTCATGAATATTAAAATTGCTGGCAAGATAAACATGAAAGCGTTGGGAGATGCTGTAAGAGAGATTGAAGATAATGAAACAATGAATGAGGAAGAAAGAGTTAATGCATTGGTTGCTGCTATTAATGCAAATGCACAATTGGTTGTTGTTTATACTGATACGAATAAGAAAATTGCCAGCGCTGAAGCATATGCCTATTATGATGATGTTGAAGAATACTGGTCGCCTATGTTTCGGTTTGTATATGCCGATGGAACAAAAATTGATGCTGTTACCTATGTAAAAGATGAACTTGAAAATTTCTTCAATGAGCTCAACGAACTCATTAATGAAATAAATAATGATTATGGTGTTGAAATAGAACCGATTGACACTTCAAATTTATAATAATAGTCGGAGATATCTCAATTTTATAGTCTAAGAGAATTGAATATCTGAAAAACTTCTCAGGCGGGAGTTCAAATAACAAGAGGGAGTTTCATTCTTTTGAAACTCCCTCTTGTTTATACCGGATTAATCAATAGAAGGCCTGAAAAATTCGCAATATTGATTATCACCGATTGATAATTTGTCTGAACCTGAAATACAAATTTTTATCGATTACACATTTTAAATGCGTAATTGGGTTTAATTTTTACCAGCCACCACTGTATAATAAGTTGCTCCGTAGCCTCCCCAGATACCATATCCTCCGTTTATGTTTGATTTAATTTTAGCATGGCTTGAAGCAAAAGGGTTTGATGAGGTAATTATTTCAGTTTGCACAGAATTCCAGAATTCATAATGCTCACGGTCGAGAGTACAGAATTTAATATTAATGGTATCGCCTAACCGGTAAAAATGGTTTTTATTTATATCAAGAATACTACTCATTCCTCTCAACAAACCCATTTTAAATGTTTATCCGCTAATATACCGGTCACTGAATGTTGAAGTATAACAGGGAATATATTTTTTGTCTTTCCCTTTAACCTGAGTCAGCACCCTATAATAATCAGTAGTTACCGGATTATCAGTAAATTGAATCCAGACTTTGCCAAGACTGTCATAACCCGGTTCAAGCTCAAACCATACACTATCCAGATAGGCAGGTTCGGGGATGCTGGTTAGTGCATTCCATGTCATACCCCGGTAATCTATTGTGAGCTGATAGCGCCGATTCACAACGCCTTTCATCTCAATACTATTATATACATACGGAGGGAAATAGGCAATATTTGGAATAAGGGTTAAAATTTCGTGTTCTGTTTCTGATAATAATGTTACTCTGGCTCTTGTAATGGGTATTTCCATAAGAGAACCTGAGTCAAGTTCAGAGAAAAAAGGCACGCTTTGTGTAAGTATCACTTTTGCTGATTTACCTTGCTCAATCCAACCCTCAACTACAAGTTTTGTATCAGGCTCAGGAATATCAATACTGAGTTCTTTTGTACATCCCTGAATAATAATATCTATAAAAGCTATTATCAGGGCCGTTAAAAATGTATTCCTAATAAAGGTTTGTTTCATGCTGTGTACTAAAATTTAAATGTCCAGCTGAGTGATGGCATTATCGGGAAAACACATATTTGTTCAGCTTTAACTGAAAGGTTATAATGTTCAATATCACCATTAACTGCATAGTATATGTAGAATGGATTCGGGCGGTTATAAACATTAAACACTGAGAACACCAGCTCAGATTCAAAACGGTTGGTTTTTTTTAATTGTTGCGTTACTGACAGATCAAGCCTGTGATAGGCCGGCATCCTGAATGAATTAACAGCACCCCAGCTTGTTAGTATATTTCCATCTATTATATATTTTTCATCAGGTAGTGTAAAAGCATTACCTGAAGCATAGGCAAATAAACCTGAAATCGATAGTTTTGGATTTACCTGGTAAATAATTGCAAGTTTAAGATCATGTCGCCGATCGTATTTGGCCGGATAGATTTTGCCTTCATCAATATCATCAAATTTACGTATATGGCGTGAAAGTGAATAGCCAATCCATCCCGTAAGTTTGCCTTCATTTTTTTTACAAAACAATTCTATTCCGAATGACCTTCCTATCCCAATAACAATGCTTTGTTCAAAAAGATTATCAGAGAAATTATTAACCAGACCATTTAATAATTCAATCTGGTTAAACATTTCTTTAAAATACAAGTCAACATAAGTGGAAAAAATTTTGTTTCTGACATCCCTGAAATAACCAAAAGTAAACTGGTATCCTTTCTGAGGTTTTAAATAAATTGAACTGGGTAGCCATACATCAGCAGGAATAGTAACTGATGATGTAGTTGCCATATGAAGATACTGGGTGTTATATAAAAATGATAATTTCAGGGATGAATGCTGGTTGATAATAAGACGTCCGGAAAATCTGGGCTCAGGAAAGGCATAAACTTTCAGCCATTCGTTTTTTTTGTGGTGAATAGTATCATCTATTTCACCGGCTGCATTCTGAATATATTGGTCAAAAGGGCCTGTATGAATGAAACCAGTAATCCTTATTCCTGCATCAATTCGAAAGGTTGGGATAACATCCGATTCAACAGCAACAAATAATGCCCCTTCATGACTATATAGTTTTTGATTAGTACTTGTTTTTAGTTTTGTGTCGCTGATAGTTGCATTAATATTATTGGGTCTGAACAGATGTCTGATATATTCATAACCATATCGGATACGATGTATATCATTGGTTTTGATAAAACGAGATTTAACTCCTATATCATCAATTCCTGAAAATAGCCCGATATAGGAATTGCGCTGATTAGCATTAAAAACGAAATTATAACCGGTGTAATAAATACTTGTAATTGAATATTGGCTGTCAGAAAAAATGTGATTCCAGTTTATTATGCCGATACGATTTCCCCAATAAAGCTTATTCCCGTAACTGAGAGAGATATCATTTAACCTGAAAATGTCTTTGCCATAATAAAATGTGAATGAAATCCTGTCATTCGATGTTACCTGTGCAAACACTTTTGCATTAATATCGTAAAATGAATATGATGTTTTCTGGTATAATGCAGCAGTATTGTCTGATATTTTTAAAATCAGAGGCTTCATAAGCTGGTCGATATATGACAAACGCATTGCGAGATAATATCTGCAGTATTGTCTGATAAGTGGTCCGCTTATTCTTGTTTTTGATGAGATAAGCCCCAAATTACCGCTGGCTCCGTAATGTTGAGGAATAGAATCAGGCCCGTGAATGTCAATAACCGAGGATAAACGATTGCCATATTCTGCAGGAATACCAGATTTGATAAGTCTGACCTTGTCAACCATGTCATTGTTAAAAACCGAAAAAAAGCCCAAAACATGAGATGGATTATAAACTACCGCATTATCATAAAGAATAAGATTCTGGTCAGGCCCTCCTCCTCTGATATAATAACCCATATCTCCGTCTGAAACAGTCTGAACACCTGGTATATATTGCAATGCCCTTACGGGGTCTTTTTCGCCTAAAAGGGCTGGTAATGCCTTTATTTCTTTACTGTCAATAGTCGCCAGACCTGGCTGTATTCCCTGAGTAGCCATATTATATTTGCCGGCACTGATAACAATCTCATTTAAAATGAGGTTAGTTGGTTTTAAATAAAAAACATGAATAGTATCACTGATTAAATTTAATTTTTCTTCTGCTTTCTGATATCCAATATACGTTATTGTAACGTGATAAATACCTTTGGGTAAAACAAATTTACATTTGCCTTCGCCATTACTCACGCTTCCTTTGGTAAGCTCTTCGAGATATATTGTAGCCCCAATCAGGGGCTCATGAGTTGCACTGTCGGCAATGATAAATATAGCATTGTATTCTGTTTGTCCGGCAACATCATTGCTCATGATGAATGGCAATGATACAACAATCGCCTGCAAAAAAAATAAAAGATATTTAAGCATATAAGTTCAGCCTGCTGAGCATAAAAATCAAAATATTTTATTACAAATCTAATCAGTATTTTTTGTATTATTAAAATAAATTGTATTTTTGCACTCCGCTTTTAAAGGGTGAATTGTAAAATCATTGATTATTAATTAAAAAGAATAATATAAAGTGGAAACGCTTAGTTATAAAACGGTTTCGGCAAACAAGGAAACAGCTGACAAACAATGGTTTGTTGTTGATGCCACGAATCAGGTATTGGGGAGGTTGTCATCAGTTGTTGCAGCTGTTTTAAGAGGAAAGCATAAAACCAATTTTACGCCGCATGTTGATTGTGGCGATAATGTTATTGTTATTAATGCTGAAAAAATAAGGCTTACGGGTAAGAAACTGACCAACAAGGAATATATAAGTTATTCCGGTTATCCGGGCGGACAGAAAGTAAAGTCTCCAAAGGATATTCTTACTAAGAATCCTGCCCGTCTTATTGAGATGGCTGTTAAGAAAATGCTCCCACGCAATCGCTTAGGTAATGCAATTTTTAACAACCTTTATGTTTATGCGGGCTCTGAACACCCTCATACAGCCCAGCAGCCAAAAGAACTTAAAATAAATACCAGATAGCAAATATGAATACAATAAATGCAATCGGACGAAGAAAGACCGCCATTGCGCGTATTTATCTCAAAGAAGGAAAAGGAAACATTATAGTCAACAACAAATCTTTTGAAGAATATTTTCCTTTACAACAGACACAGATCGACATTCAGCAACCATTAGTATTGGCTGAAGCAAATAATAAATATGATATCACTGTAAATTTGCAGGGCGGTGGTATTACGGGACAGGCTGAAGCTTTAAGGCTGGCTTTGGCGCGAGCTATGGTTAAAGTAAACCCTGAAGTTAAAGAAGTCTTAAAGTCAAGTAAACTCTTGACACGGGATCCGCGTGAAGTTGAAAGAAAAAAGGCCGGAAGACCAGGCGCGCGTAAGCGGTTCCAGTTCAGCAAACGTTAAAATAATAAAACACATGTTTAGTATCTAAATTGGCAGGACTCATTGCGTAAACGAAATGGCTACCTGTCAATTGCCAAAATAAGAATGTAAACAATTTAAAACATGCCAAGAACAACAATTCAGGAATTATTAGATGCAGGTGTTCATTTCGGGCACCTAAAGAGAAAATGGAATCCAAGTATGGCTCCATATATTTTTATGGAGAAAGACGGAATTCACATCATTGATTTGCAAAAAACACTGGTAAAGCTCGAAGAAGCAGCTGCCGCTATTAAACAGATTGCAAAATCAGGAAGAAAAATACTCTTTGTAGCTACCAAAAAGCAGGCAAAAGAACTGGTGGCTGAACGTGTGAAAAAAGTAAACATGCCTTATGTTACTGAACGCTGGCCGGGGGGAATGCTTACCAATTTCCCTACCATACGCAAAGCAGTTAAAAAAATGGCTGCTATCGACAAAATGTCATCAGACGGTACTTTTGCCAACCTTTCAAAACGTGAAAAACTTCAGATAGCACGTCAGCGGGCAAAACTCGAAAAGAACCTCGGTAGTATTGCCGATCTTACCCGACTTCCTGCTGCTATGTTTATCGTCGACATTATCAAGGAACATATTGCGGTTCGCGAAGCCCGAAGGCTCAATATTCCTATTTTTGCCATGGTAGATACCAATTCTGATCCGAAACTGGTTGATTTTCCCATTCCTGCCAATGACGACGCTTCAAAATCAATTGACCTCATTGTTGACATCATCACCCAGGCAATTCAGGAAGGATTGGAAGAAAGAAAGATAGAACGCGAAAAAGAAATGGCTGCTACTGATAAGAAGGGCAGGAAAGACAAAGAAGATGTTACAGACGAAGATCATGAAGAAATAGAGGAAGAACCGGAAGAAATTATCGAATCAAAGGTAAAATCTACTGTTTCGAAAAAACCTGTTCCGATGAAATCTGCTGCCCGGAAAGGAGCTAAAATTGATATTGATCTCGACGATGATGAAATTTAATAAATAACTTAACAGAGTATATGGCTATTACAGCAGCTGAAATAAGCAAACTCAGGCAAATGACAGGGGCTGGCATGATGGACTGCAAACATGCCCTTGAGGAAGCTAATGGCGATTATGATAAAGCCGTTGAAATTATTCGTAAAAAAGGACAACTGGTTGCGAGCAAACGTGCCGACCGAGAAGCATCAGAAGGTGTGGTTCTTGCAAAAGTTAACGATGAAGGCAACAGAGGTGTTATTATTGTATTAAACTGTGAAACTGACTTTGTTGCCAAAAATGAAAATTTTATAAAATTCGCCCGGTCGATTATTGACATGGCACTGGTTAAAAATCCCACTGACCTCGATGCGCTGAAGCAGCTTCCTATGGATGGAAGAAAAGTAGGCGAGCAGGTAATGGAACAGGTGGGAATTATAGGTGAAAAAATCGACCTGTCATATTATAACAAAATTGAAGCAGCAAAGGTAGTTGCTTATATACATCCCGGCAATAAGCTGGCTACGCTTGTAGGGTTCAATAAAACTGTTGATAACCAGGTTGGCAAGGATATTGCCATGCAGATTGCCGCCATGAGCCCGGTAGCTGTTGACAGGGATTCGGTTTCTGCCGAAACTATTGCCAAAGAAAAGGAGATTGCGCTTGAACAAACAAAGAATGATCCGAAAAATCAGGGTAAACCTGCCAATATTCTTGAAAAAATTGCAGAGGGAAAATTGGAAAAGTTTTTCAAGGAATCTACACTGCTGAACCAGGAATTTACCAAAGACAGTTCAAAAACCATCAGGCAGTATCTGCAGTCGGTTGATAAAGACCTTGTAGTTACCGGGTTTTTAAGATTTTCTTTAAAATAAATCTGACATTTTTGCATCAGATTACAACACAAGAAAGTAGTTATTAATTTAAAACGATAATAAAATAAAAAGCCGCCTCTTTTGGGGCGGCTTTTTATTTACTGCACCTTATTATTGATTTTTTTCCTTATATTTTCCGGTAATGGTAATTGTTGTGCCACTTGTATTTGTTGTTACTGTTGAATTGGTAACATGAATTAAAAAGTATGCATCGCCTTTTTTGGTGCCTAATACAACATCATAGGTTTTACTGGCCTGTGTGGCAGAAACACCTGTCCATTGTGTCATATCAGTAGCAGCATCAACAGCAGCTTTTAATGCTTCAAAAGTAGTAATTGAAGTCCACTGGCTTGATTGAAGCTCAACAAATTTGTCAGCATCTTTTTTAATTACAGCAGCAGTGGCCGTATTTGATGTCCATGAAAGTCCGAACTGTGATAAGCCTGTTCCTGCAGCCGAACCAACGCGTTGCCATGTAAAATCTTTTTCAGCTGAAAGAGGAGTAGTAGTAGTAGCTGATTGAACTTTTATCTTGACTGACACTTCAGCAGTGTAACCATCCTTATCAGTTACTTCAAAAGTGTAAGTATATTCTCCTTCATTCTGGGGAGCAATAAGAGTATCAGCACCAGTATATGAATCACTCTGGCTGTTCGGAATTTCATACTGATTCCATTCAGGAATAATGGCGCCGTCTTTGTAAATTGTAAAGGTCTCTAACTTTGCATCTCCTTTGGTTGCTGTCCATTTAAAAGGCAAATCTGCTCCGGGTTCAACAGTTTTATCAGCTGATATAAATGCCCCGCCAATAAGATCAATAGTAGGTTTAACAACGTCAGTGTCATCAGTACATGACACAAAATAAATTAAAAAAAGAGGTAATAATAGTCCAAAAACACTAATTTTTCTCATAATTACTAAATTTTAGTTAAACAAAATCTGAATAAATTTTTATCTTCAATAATTGATAGATTTCAATATCTTAAAGTTACGACTTTTTTTAAGAATTATTTTATGCCAATTATTTTTTTACAAATATCAGGCCATTTCTTTTAATAATGGTTAAATAATATTAAAAAAAAAGAAATACAGACAATTAAGATTAACTGATGAGAAGTTTGATATAATTTATATCATATACTTCATGTTTGATTCTTTTATTATAGCTTTATAGCTAAATTTAAAACAACTATTATGTCGCTAAAATACAACCGAATATTATTAAAACTCAGTGGTGAATCACTTATGGGTGAAAAAGGATATGGATTCGATGAGAATACACTCAGCCAATATGCTTTGCAGATAAAAGAGATTCAGGATTTGGGGGTTCAGGTAGGCATTGTCATCGGAGGCGGAAATATTTTCAGGGGGCTGAAGGGAATCAATACGGGATTTGACCGGATTTCGGGCGATTATATGGGAATGCTTGCCACGGTAATCAATGGATTAGCGTTACAGACATTTATCAGAAACATTGGAGGTAAAGCAAGGGTATTAACTGCTATTGAAATGTTGCCTGTTGCCGAACGCTATACCCGCACTTTAACTCATCAGCTGCTTTCGCAGGGATTTGCGGTAATCTTTACCTTTGGAACCGGCAATCCGTTCTTTACTACCGACACAGCGGCATCCTTGCGAGGAGTTGAAATGAATGCTGAAGTTTTATTAAAAGGTACCCGGGTTGATGGTGTTTATTCTGCCGATCCCGAGAAAGATAAAAATGCTGTCAGGTATGATGAAATAACGTTTGAACAGGCCTACTCAAAAGGACTTAAGATCATGGATCTTACTGCCTTTACTATGTGCAAAGAGAATAATCTGCCTGTTATTGTTTTTGATATGAATCAATACGGAAATCTGCTTAAAATTGTTCAGGGCGAAAAAATAGGAACAATTGTAAAAAATTAAATGGACTTGCATCTGATAATTTTAAAAAGAGCCTTGCTGATTATATTTACCCTGTTTTCATTTTCAGCATCGGGACAGTATCAGGTTCAGGGTTTTTGTGACTTGCCTGCACCCTGGGATAAAATTATTATTTCACAGGATTCAATACCTGACACTTTGACAAAAATGCTGATTGTTACCAACCGGCCTTTTGTTCTCGATGCCAGAAATCACGAAATCTTTCCAAATGATATAGCGGCTTTCAGAAAGGTGTCTTACCTGATTGCAGCCTGTGACGGTATAAAATGGTATTTTTCTTTCACAGATAATTTCACCTCAGGGATGAAAGCGATAGATAATGGAAGGGATATACTGCTGTTTATTGAAGGGCATGGAAAAACATTGCCAATGGCTTTAAATCGCGCATTCCAGGTTCAGGCAAGATATGATGTTACGATAGTTGTATTTGACTGGCCTTCAAAAAACAGCAATTTTAATTTGTCACTGGCACGCGTTCGCCGGTGCGCCGATAATTTTTATAATCTGTTGCTCATGTTGCGCAATTACAAACAACAACAGATGAATGAAGATCAGCATTTAAGCCTTCTTGCTCACAGCCTGGGTAATTACTTTCTTAGTTATCTGGTGGTGTGCGGTGATGCCCAGTATTTGCGGGAGCCTTTTCTTGATAATGTTGTCATGAATGCACCGGCTATCAGGTCAAAAGAACATGGCGAGGTATTATCTCAGCTGAAAATACAGAAAAGGCTATTTATTATGTTCAATAAGAATGACTGGGTACTTAAAGGCGCCAATATGCTTACATCGGGCAGGATGCTGGGCAATGGTGCAATTGAGCCTCTGGTTGATAGCGCAATGTATTTTGATTTTACGGAAGTGGCCGGCAAAGAACATTCATATTATTTCGGTTATCATTCCTTTGAACATACCAATAAGGCTTTCTATTACCTTTATTATAATGCTGTTCATGGCAATAGCGTGAACCTACATGATGAAAATATGTTTATGCCCGGTAGCGCTGAAAATGTCTTCTATATAAAAAAATAAAGTGTATTGCTATCTGAATGCATTTTTCTATATTTGTTTGACCATAACCATTAAAACTTTGAACTATGGAAGAAGATGTAAGATTCCATATTGATCTGGCAAAAGAAAAAATGGAAAAAGCCCTGAAACATCTTGAAGATGAATTATTACGAATAAGGGCAGGAAAAGCAACTCCCAATATTCTTGATGGAATTACCGTTGAATACTACGGTTCGGTTATGCCGCTAAATCAGGTATCCAATATCGGTACGCCCGACCCGAAAACCATTGTCATACAACCATGGGATAAATCCATGTTCGAAGCCATTGAAAAAGCTATTCTCGCGGCAAATATCGGCCTTACACCAATAAATAACGGCGAAGTCATACGGCTTAACATACCGCCCCTTACCGAAGAGCGAAGGAAAAACCTCGTTAAACAAATAAAAACAATGGCAGAGAACACAAAAGTAAGCGTCAGAAATGCCCGCAGGGAGGTGCTTGAAGATTTTAAAAAGCTTCAGAAAGATGGCCTTGCCGAAGATATAGCCAAGGATGCCGAACATAAAGTGCAGGAAATGACGGATAACTATACCAAAAAAATTGATACCATTATTGCTGCTAAAGAAAAAGATATTATGACGGTATAATATGGCAAATGATTTTCAGGTTTCATATAACCTGTTTATTTGTTAATCCATAATGCACAATCTCAGCATTACATTCTGAATGGCACTTCCTGCAAAGGTTGTGCAAAAAAGAAATAAATACAGTGCATGAGAATAATGATGAATTTTACTGCTGATTTCTTAACAGCCTTTTTGCCAATGGCAGTTTTAATTCTCTTATTCCTTCAATAAAAAGTGTAGCCATCATGCGGGCTCCGTATTCCGAAAAATGGGTATTGTCTTCTTTACCTTCAGGTAATGATGCATATTCGCCTGGCTTAATAAACAGAAATACTTTTTTTGAATCTTCTGCACCTAATGACCTGATTAGTTGTTCGCTTTTACGGTGCATATCAACCAGCGGGACTTTTAGCGAATCGGCAACTTTCCTTACGATATCCGGATAAACACCGTGTGTGTCATAAAATTGTCCGTTTTCATCAAAACGGCGGCGCATTATAGGAGTGCATAATACAGGAAAGGCTCTGGCAGCTCTTGTTTCATTGACAAAGCGGACAAGATTGGTTCGATATTCCTCGGGCGTAGTATAACGCTCCTTCTTCTCCCTGCTTTCATCATTATGTCCAAACTGGATGATCACATAATCGCCTTTCTTAAGTTTATCAACTATCGGTTGCCACCGGTTTTCATTCAGAAAAGAACGGGTGCTTCGGCCGTTAACAGCATGGTTTTCAATAATAACTGAATTGTTGAAAAATTCATGCAGCATCATTCCCCAGCCTCTTTCAGGATTATCTTCCAACGGTTTGTCAGCCATTGTCGAATCGCCTATCATAAATACGGTTAACGGGGTCTGCCTGCAGATAAATCCGGCACAAACAATAACAACTGCTAAAAGACTTTTATTAAATATCTTCATGGCCGACTATTCTATGAGCTTATACAAAGCCTCAAGTTTCGGCGACAGAATGATTTCAGTCCGCCTGTTTTTTTGCCTGGCCTCGGATGTTTTAGCAGGGTCGAGAGGGAAAAATTCGCCATGCCCCGAGGCAGTCAGTCGTTTGGGGTCAATTGAGGAGCCTTGCAGCAAAATTCTTACAACCGATGTGGCACGAAGCACGCTTAAGTCCCAGTTGTCCTTAAAACTCGAACCAGGTTTAACCGCGACATCATCGGTATGTCCCTCGATCATAATGCTGATATCGGGATTTTTTTCGAGCACACCGGCCAGTTTTTTAAGTGCAGCAGCACCCTTGGGATCGACTATAGTACTGCCGCTCGGAAAAAGTAGTTTCTCTTCAAGTGAAACATAAACTTTACCGTTTTTCTGACTTACAGTTAACCCTTCGTTTTCAAAACCTGTTAAAGCATCTGACACAGCTTTTTTTAAAGCAATAACGGTGTTTTCCTGTTCTTTAAGCACTTTTTCAAGTTCAGAAAGCCTTGCATTTCTTTGTTTAAGTTCGGCTTCTGTTATTTCGAGGTTTTTCTTTTTTTCATCAAGTGTCTTCGAAAGCTTATTCAATTCTGATTCTTTTTCCTGTAAATTTTCCTGGGAAAGCTGCAGGTCGGCCATCAGCCTGCGTATTTCCTGTTCGCTTCCTTTTAATAACGCTTGCTGAGCTTCACGTAGTTCGCTGTAGTCTTTGCTGATCTGGTTGTATTTTAATTCAAGATCAGAATAGTTTTCTTTAATGGCCTTTTCTGCATCAGCTTTTTTATTATAATCCTGCTGAAGTGTTTCCATAGCCGATTTCATTTCTTTATTTTCGGCTTTCAGATCATCATTTTCAGCTTTCAATCTTTCCTGTTCCTGAATACAGTTATCATGCTGCTGCTGCAACGTCTTAAATTTCATCGGAGGGACACATCCCGAAGACAGCAGTGATAAAATACAAAGAAGAATAAAGAAATTTTTCATAATGTTCTGAATGAGTCAGGCAAAATTAAAGCGTGGGAGAATAAATAAGAATAAAATAAATAATTAATTATTAACTTTGCATCGCATGATATGTTAAGAACATAATATTTTTCATGGCATTGATTTACCTTTCTCATGATAATTTTCAATGAAAGAGAATTACAATAGCATATTAAGCAATGTAAATTATCCGGCAGATTTAAAGAAATTATCGGTTGATAATCTGGTGGAATTATGCAGTGAACTCCGTGAATTTATTATTGAACAGCTTTCCGAGAATCCGGGGCATCTGGGAGCAAGTCTTGGGGTGGTTGAATTAACTGTTGCATTGCATTATGTTTTTAATACACCTGATGATATTTTAATATGGGACGTTGGCCATCAGGCTTATGGACATAAAATACTTACTGGGAGAAAGCACGTTTTTCATACAAACCGGAAATATAAAGGAATAAGCGGGTTCCCAAAGATGTCAGAGAGCCCCTATGATGCTTTCGGGACAGGGCATTCGTCAACTTCTATTTCTGCAGCACTTGGCATAGCTACGGCTGATCGTCTTAAAGGTATTCAAAGGAATGTTATTGCAGTTATCGGCGATGGATCAATGACCGGAGGTATGGCCTTTGAGGGGCTTAATAATGCCGGTATGGCAAAAACCAATTTGCTGGTAATCCTGAATGATAACAATATTGCCATTGACCCTAATACAGGCGCTTTAAAGGAATATCTCGTTGATATTACCACATCGCGCACTTACAACAAAATGAAGAATGATATATGGCAATTGCTGGGAAAAATAAATAAAATTGCACCTCATGCCCGTGATTATGCCCAGAAACTTGAAAATGGGCTTAAATCTATTCTCTTAAAGCAAAGTAATCTGTTTGAATCACTCGGATTCAGGTATTTTGGCCCGGTTGACGGACATGACCTGCTTCATTTGGTGAGAATATTATCAGACCTGAAAGATATTCCGGGGCCAAAATTATTGCATATTCTTACAAAAAAGGGGAAGGGATTTCCACAGGCCGAACAGAACCAGACAGCTTTTCATGCTCCGGGGAAGTTTGACAGGAAAACGGGAAAGATATTAACCAAATATTCTGAAAAACCTGAACCTCCGTTGTATCAGGATGTTTTTGGGCACACTTTACTCGAACTGGCCAGGGTTAATGAACGGATTGTAGGAATTACACCGGCAATGGCCAGTGGCTGTTCAATGAAAATTATGATGGATGCCATTCCCGAAAGGACATTTGACGTAGGAATTGCCGAACAGCATGCCGTAACATTTGCAGCAGGCCTTGCAACGCAGGGATTAATTCCTTTTTGCAATATCTATTCATCATTTATGCAGCGGGCCTATGACCAGATTATTCATGATGTAGCTATTCAGAAACTTCAGGTAATACTATGTCTCGACAGGGGAGGTCTTGTTGGGCAGGATGGTGCTACCCATCATGGAGTTTTTGACATGGCCTACCTGCGAAGCATACCCAATATTATTTTAGCCGCCCCCATGGATGAGATAGAGCTCCGAAATCTGATGTTTACCGCTCAATTACGCAATCAGGGACCGTTTGCTATCAGATATCCCCGTGGAAGAGGAGTAAAACCCGATTGGCAGAAGCCTTTTAAAGAAATAGAGATTGGTAAATCAAGATTGATAAGTAAAGGTAAGGATATTGCAATTCTTTCAGCCGGACATCCTGGTAATTTTGTCGTTGAAGCCACTGAACGGCTTAACGCAGAAGGCATCACTGTCGAACATATTGATATGCGCTTTGTGAAACCACTGGATGAAGAATGTCTGCATAATGTTTTAAAGAGTTTTAATCATATAATAACCGTTGAAGACGGTACAATTGTCGGTGGTTTTGGTTCAGCAGTAATAGAGTTCATGAGTGAACACGGATATAAGGCAGATATCAGAAGACTGGGAGTACCCGACCGGTTCATTGAGCAGGGTACACAACAGGAATTATATAAAGAATGCGGATTCGATGCCGAAAGTATCTACCGGATGGTTAAATCAATTGTAAAACCCAGGGTTTTATCAAAGGTAAGCTAAACGTAATTTCAATCCGGAAAGTCGTTATACCAACCTATTTATCCCAAAAAATTCATCAGACTTTTTCCCCGAAAGGCGGGCGATTAATATTTTGTAAGGTTTTCTTATAAGCTAATAATTCACGAAATCCTTACAAAATCATAGTCGCTAAAAGTCTAAAGACCTTTTTGGGTTAATAGCATAATGCACTCAGAAAAACATTGCAGGTAAAAATGTATTATCAGTCAGACCCGAAAATAAACCTTCTGCCTACAATAAGAATATCATCAATTTGTTCATGTGTGCCGCGCCAGTTCTCGATAGTAGAATCGAGTACCTGTCTTTGTTCATCCATTGGCATAGAATGAACAGAAACAAATAATTCCTTAAGATTGGCGGTTTTGAATTTCTTACCCTCGGGGCCGCCAAACTGATCGGCATATCCGTCGGAGAACAAATAAATAACATCATTATTTTCAAGCGCCAGCTTGTGATTGGTAAATTCTTTTTCCCTGCCTGTTGAACGCCCTATAGCAAAGCGGTCGGCTTTTGTTTCGATGATTTCGCCGTGGCGTATAATGAGCAGCGGATTGAAGGCCCCGGCATATTCAAGTAAATGATTTACAGGGTCATAACAAACCAGGGCAATATCCATGCCGTCGTTTACGATATCCTCACCTTTCTGATGCAATGTGTGAGCCACCTCTTCATTTAAACGGTTTAAAATGGCAGCTGGCTGGTATATTCCCTGTTCAATTACAATTTTGTTTAGTGAAGTATATCCGATAAACGACATAAATGCCCCGGGCACACCATGTCCGGTGCAATCAACAGCGGCAAGGAATTCTTTGCCTCCTGCCGTTGTAAGCCAGTAAAAATCACCGCTGACAATATCCTTTGGTTTAAAAAGTATGAATGTGTTGTCAAAAGGAATATCGGGAGGAAGAATAGAAAACTGTATGCGTTTGGCGTAGTTTATGCTGTCGAGAATATCTTTATTTTTACGTGCCAGTTCATCGTTAGCAACCGATAATGCCAGTGTCCGTTCTTTAACTTTTTCTTCAAGCACGCTTTTTTCGTATATAAGATTGCGCTCACGGATTTTTATATAGCTGATGATAGAGGCAAGGATAATCAATATCAGCATTATGATAAACCATGCCCTTTTATAAAACGGAGCCAGTATTCTGAAACTGAATTGAGCAGGAACACTATTCCAGATACCTATATCGTTGCGGGCGATTACGTTGAAAGTATAGCGGCCGGGTTGTAATTTGTTAAAAGTTATTATGGTTTCTTCCCCTACATCCTGCCATTCATCATGCAGGCCGTTAAGTAATATTTTGTACCTTACGGCATCAGGATTGGTAAGGCATATACTTATATATGCAAAACTTATGTCATTATTATGACTCGGAAGCCTCATATTTGCTTCCATTGGCATTGTTTCTCCCTTTACTTTAAAATTGGTAATTTGTATTATTGGTTCGCTGAATGATTTTCTAATAACAGACGAATTACACAAGAAAGCCCCGTTTACTGACCCAATCCATATATTTCCGTTATTGTCCCTGAAGCCTGCGTTGTTTTTTGTTTCAATTCCGGTAAATCCGTTTTTTCTTGTGTATGTATAGATATAATTGTTGAGAACATCAATAACATTAAGTCCCTTATTTGTGCCTATGTATATATTGTTGTCACTATCTGCTATAATCAGGTTTATGATATCTGAAATCAAACCATCATCAGTAGTGTATGTTTTTATTACTGAGTCGGAGTAAACAATTATTCCTTTTGATTCTGTCCCGATCCAAATGTTTCCGTTTATGTCTTCGGTTATGGTTGTAGGGGTTATATTACTGATCTGATTAATCAGCTTAACAGTGCCATTAATGATTTTGCCAACGCCTTTTCCACGGGCGCCAACCCAAAGTATGTTTTTTGAATCAGCAAACAATGCTGAGATGTCATTACCTGGAAGGCCTGCGGTACCCTGGTCATAAGTTTGCAAATACTTTTTTAAATTAAGGTCAAATTCCATTAGACCGTCCCATGTGCCAACCCACAAGTGATTATTTTTATCAATTTCCAGTGCCCTGATATCGGGATTCTGGCCTAATTTGCTGTTAAAATCCGAAAGGCTTACAAATCGCCTGATGCGTGAATCAAACATTAATAAACCCTGATCAGCAGTGCCTATCCAGATATTATGGTTTTTGTCTTTTTTCAGAAAACGTATCTGGTTACTGATAAAATTTGTGCCCTGATTATAATTAATGAAGATTTTATTTTTCGGATTATTATTAAACACAGTTATTCCTTCATTAGTGCCAAACCATATCTGTCCCTGATTATCCTGTAATATCGACCATACCTGATTATTTTTCAATCCGTCTGACACTGAGAAAGCGACGAATTGTTCACCCTTGAAAATATCGAGTCCGTGTTCGGTGGTACCAATCAGTATATTGCCTTCGGCATCCTCGGTAATACACCATATCTGATTGTCATGTAATCCGTTGTGTGTATTAAAGACCTTCAGACCGTCAGGACTGATTTTGGTAATGCCCCCCGTTCCTTTATCCTTGTGCCAGTGTCCTACCCAGATATTATGATACCGGTCTTCGGTAACAGAGGTTATCCAGTTTGCCGCCAAACCGCTTTTAATATCATAATATGTAAATTTTTTTGTCTGATAATCATGTTTGTATAGTCCTCCGTTATAAGTACCATACCAGGTATTTTTATGACTGTCTTCAAACATTACTGTAAAAGGGAAATATCTGAAAATACCTTCGGGCATATAACTGTCAAAATCATTGGTTAGCGGATTATATCGTTTAATATCAAGGCCGATAAGGAAAAAAACCGAGCCATCGGAGGCAACAAAACTATTGAAAACTCTGTCTCCCAACTTCTTTCCTTTCAGAAAATGTTCGTATTTCAGTTGTGATAAAGGGGTGTCGGGATTTTTTATCCTTAGTGCACCGTTTGATTCGGTAGTAATCCATAATTGGTTTTCATGGTCTTCAATAATTGATGTAATGTTTGAATTTATTACAGAATCAGGGATTAAGAGTTTTTCAAATTTGTTGTTTTTGTATCGTGTTATTCCGCCTTCTTCATGGCCCAGCCATAGTACATGCCTTTTATCTATGAAAAGTACTCTTACTCCCATAGGTGCAAGGCCGTCTTCGGTAGTATATGTTTTAAAAGTTTTCCCGTCAAATTTTGTCAACCCGGTTTTTGTACCCAGCCACACAAAGCGGTTTTCATCCTGAACTATAGAAAAAACCTTTGATTCAAGTCCATCGGAAGCGCTGTAGTTTTCAAAATAATAAGTTTGTGAAAAAACTGAAGAGTTGAATATCAGGAGGTTAAACAGATAAAACAAAAATGAGAAAAAAGTATTAAATCGTGCTTCTTTTAATGAAGCCTGATTATTTAACGGAAACAATTTCCGGCAGGTCACAGTGTTGATTATTTTTTGGAAATGAAAAAGAAAGTGCCATTTTCGTCAGTAAGCCCCGTTATTTTACCAAATTTTGGTTTTTGCTGATTATTTTGTGTAACAGCAAGGGTTACTTTCGACACAATCAGCTCAATGGGAATACATGCATCGGGATTATTGGCCAGAGTGTTGGCAAAAGTACGGGTAAATTGTGAGTTATCTACGGCAAGTTCATAACCGGCTGAGGAAAACACCTGGGAGGATTTAAATTTTACTGCTTCCCAGTCGTTACAGGTTCTGATTTTCGGAGTTTCACGCATGGCCTGATAAAAGGTAGGCCCCGATTCGCATGCATCGGTAACAACAAGCATATGGACAACATAGTTGCTGTATGATTGCAGCGAAGCTCTTAAAGCATTAAGGTTATAATATGTGAATTCATCATCGCGTTTGGCATCAACAGGAATCCAGTATCCGGTTTCATTAATGAATTTGCCATGACCTGCATACCAGATGAGTAATGAGTTAACACGGTTACTGCGGATAAGGTCTCTCAGTTCAATAGAAAAGAATCTTTCCATTTCTTTTTTGGTCATGTCCTGCTTATGAATTATCTTCTGCACATCGTATTTTGCAAGTGCCGAACGCATCAATGTAACATCTTTTGATGGCCCGTCGAGGCTTGGAAAGGTTTCATAATTTGAATTTTCAACAAAAATAACCCATGTACGGCCCATCGGATTAGCTTCAAGCAATGATATTCCCTCACGGTTCAGTGTGAAGGTTTGCATGGTGTCATTACCATATATATCTGTGGCATGGACAGTAAATTTATTCCTATTTGCAATATTAATAGTAGCTGAAAATTTCGGATTCAGCTCATTAAGCATGAAACTTGCCGAAACCCCGTCAATAAGGATTGATTTAATCAGGCTTTCATCAGTAATGTTTCCCTCAACATACAGATTTGTATAATCGGTATCGAGGTATATTTCACCATCATCAGAAGCATAGGGGGCAATGATGGCTATTTTGGGAGGGTCAATTTCGGTGCGTTCAATGGTAAAAGTAATTTGCTGAATGTTGTTGTAAACATCTTCGGCTATTACTGAAAACAAATCAAGCCCTGAGACATCAATATCAGTCAGGAACTCATACGTATCGTTATTTTTCACAAGGGTAACGCCGGAATCATTGATTTTTAAGGAAATTATTTCACTTTCGTCTGCAATTTTCCCACGTAATGTAAGTTTTGATTTGTTTTTAGGAAGTTTAACAACATTTTCTCCTGAGGGTTGAGGGTCGAGCAAAGTAATTACCGGCTTGTTGCTTTCCCTGTTGAGTTCAAACAATCTCTTTTTTGCTTCATCCAGATGCTTTCGGGCATACATATCGTATTCCGAAAGGGTTGTAATGGTAGTATAGTCTTTTACTGCTGCTTTGTAGTCGCCAATTTGTTCATAAGCAAAAGCCCTTTTGTAATATGCTTCAGAATTTTTCGGGTCGAGCATTATGGCTTTTGTAAAATCATTGATTGCACTCTGATATTGAGTAAAATCGTGATAATAAGTTCCACGTAAAATATATGCTGCCGGATCATCGGGGTTATTAAAAATAACTTTTGAGATATCATCAATGGCTTTGGGATATTCTGTGAGTTTAACGTACACCTGGCTGCGGATTCTGTATGCATCTTTATTTCTGGTGTCCATAGCCAGTACCGAATTACAGTGTTCCATAGCCTGGCTGAGTTTGTTTAATTGCAGCCTCAGGCTGGCTAATGCAAGATATGCTTTTATGAGCTTGCGGTCTTTGCTGATGGCTTTTTCATAATCAGTTTCTGCCTGGTTGTAATTTTTCATATACTCAGAAACCAGTCCCCTGTAATACAGGTTCTCAGCATTTTCTTTAAGTGCAAGGGCTTTATTTATCGAAACAAGAGCATTGGAATAATCTTCTTTGCCAATTAAAATGTTACATTGCAGACGATATGCTTCATCAGATTTCGAATTGAGTCTTATGGCTTCTTTCACAAGTTCAAGCGCTCTGTCATGCCGGTTTAGTAATAAATTAACTGCCGAGGCATCGAGGTAAAGCTCCTTTTTCTTTTTTTCAAAAATTAATGCCCGTTCATAATCTTCGGCAGCCTTTTCGTACTCATTAATTGCCTGGTATGATTTTGCCCTTTCGATATATGCTTCTGTATAATCGGGGTTTATTTCAATGGCTTTTGAAAACTGAGTAATGGCATCCTGATAATTACGGGCTTCAACAAAAGTCAGGCCGGTTTTAAAAAATTGCTTTGCATTCTGCGCATTGATGTTAGCAAAACCTGCCATGAAAAATGCTGAAAGAAATATATATGATAAGTATTTCATCCTAAAAATATTTTGGTCATTGTAACAGATTTAAACAAGTAGTTCAAAATTATTAAAATATGTTTACATTGGATATAATTAATTCCTATTTATTTATACAATCAGATAGCCGGATATGTAACCCAAATTTTTTAAATCCCAATTAATCGTCAGGAATACTGTTTACTTATAATTTCCCATATAAATTGTGACAGCCTGCTTTAGAAAAACTTAAACCCGGATTAGTCATTAGGAGTCACGCGGGGCGTGACGAACTAATTACTTAGCCGGGTTTAACCCTGATTCAGATTCTATCCGGTTGTCTTACTTTTATGAAAAAGAAGAAAGCCTCACAAGATATTAATCGCCCGGCTTTCGAGGAAAACGTCTGATGAGTATTTTGGGATAAATTTATCTGATATGAGGAATAAACCATTAGAAATCAACAATTATCAGCTTCATGTAATTGCGGAGGACGAATTCTTACAATGAATCTTTTTTCTTATCCTGATTATAAATATTTTTACGTTTTTAAAATAAAATGTTCTTTTTGCCTGTTTAATATACGAATAATTAAAATGATGCATTTTGGTGTCGACACGTAAAATAAAAGTAATAATAAAGATTATCCAGCCGCTTCTGTTGATTACATTTGTGGCCTGCAGTACACAGAAGAATACGGCCCTTACCAGGGGTTATCATAACCTGACTGCAAAATATAATGTTCTTTTTAATGGTAAGGAAAGCTTTTACAAAGGCTTAAGAAACATGGAAGATAATTTCAGGGACAATTTTGCAGAAATTCTGCCTGTTTTTCAGTATAGCGACCCTGCAGTAGCAAAAACAATAAGCGGTGATATGGACAGGACGGTAAAGAAGTGTTCTAAACTCATTAGTCTTCATTCAATTACCGCCAAACCCAAGGTTAAGGATACGAAAACCATAAGCGAAAGGAAACGTGAATATTTTAACAAGAAAGAATATAATCGTTATGTTGACGATGCATACATGTTGATGGGGAAAGCACATTTTTACAAGCACGATTTTGGTCTGGCTGCCGAAACATTCAGAATACTGATTAATGATTTCAAAAACGAACCTGTGGCATATGAGGCTCAGCTTTGGCTTGCAAAGGTTTATATAGAAAACGGTGAATACAAAAATGCTGAGGAGCTCATAAATTCGCTGTTATCAAAAGAAAAATACCCTAAAAAATTAAAAGCTGAATTGTATTTAACTTATGCCGATTTTTATTTGAGGCAGAATATTTATCAGGGCTCAATCGATTATCTTGAAAAAGCTCTATCGATGAAGATTCAAAAGAAACAAAAGATGCGCTGTACATATATTCTGGCTCAGTTATATGAACGGACAGGCTACCCGAATAAGGCTACAGAAGCGTATAACCGTGTGATTAAGATGAATCCGCCATATATTATGGCATTTAACGCGCATATTAACCGTGCACTTACTTTTCAGCAGGGTTCGGGCAGGCCTGGTGAAATTGAAGCTGAACTGATAAAAATGCTGAAAGACGAAAAAAATGCTGATTATCTCGACCAGATATATTTTGCTCTTGGTAACCTGGCTTACAAAGAAGGTAATAAAGAAAAAGCCATATTGCAATACAGGAAATCAATAAGGCATAGCACACAGAATACCGACCAGAAGGCAAGAACTTATCTTACCCTTGCCAATTTATATTATGAAGAGCCTGATTATGTTAACGCCCAGGCTTATTATGACAGTACGGTTGCACTCATTGACCCTTCCTTTAAAAATTATGATGTTATTTATGCCAAGTCATTGAATCTAACAAGACTTGTTGAAGAAATTAATACATTCAGGCTTGAAGATAGCGTTCAGAAGTTATCAAAACTTACAGAGCCCGAACTGCTTGCCTTGATTGATAAAATCATACAGGATGTAAGACGGGAAGAAGAGCGTAAAAGGCAGGAAGAAGCCGAACGCATACTCAATGAGCAATATGGAAGAGATATTGTCGACCAGAACTATCAGGCTTCGTTTAATCCAGCAACAGGTGCCAAGTGGTATTTTTATAACGATGCGGCCAAAAATATGGGATATAAGGAATTTAAAATGAAATGGGGCAATCGCAAGCTTGAAGACCACTGGCAAAGGCAAAACAAAACTGTGGCTATGTTTGTTTCCGGAAATGAAACGGAGGAGGAGACTGCAAAAGAAACAATCAATGAAAAAGAAGGGGATAATAAAAGCAGAGAATATTATTTACGTAATGTTCCGCGCAATGATTCAATGATGAAGGCTTCTCATGTGCGCCTTGAAAATGCTTTGCTTAATATGGGGTTTATATATAAAAATGACCTGAAAGACTTCACAAAAGCCAAAGAATCGTTTAAAGAGTTGCTTAAAAGATATCCCTTATCTGATAACCGGCTGATAGTGTATTACAACCTATACACTATTGCAAAAGATGAGGGTGACCAAGCCATGATGCAATTTTACAGAGATAAAATAGTCACTGAATTTCCCGAAAGCACCTATGCCCTGATTATGACTAACCCCAATTACATCAGGGAGATTGAAGCCGAAGAAAAGAAAGTTGAAAAGGAATATGAAGAAGTGTACAATTTATATAAATCAGGTCAATATTCGCAGGTAATACTCAAATCAGACGATGCCATAAAACGTTATCCGGGCAATAAATTATTACCCCAGTTTGATTATATTCGGGTACTTGCAATTGCCAAGACATCTGATACAAAGGTATTCAGGGATGGGTTAAATGATATCATAGCCAGATATCCGAATACTGAAGTATCTGAAGCTGCCAGAAATATTATAGCCTATCTGAATAAAGAACATCCTGCTCTGCTTGAGGAAGAAGAAAAGACAATCGCTGAAAAGCTGTATCAGTTATCTGAAAATTCAGAACACTTTGTGGCTTTGGTTGTGGATAAAAAATCTAATAACAATCA
>FWPV01004916.1_pt1 | contig 27451 bp, 21 predicted proteins | sample 2228371 | NCBI WGS metagenome assembly FWPV01 (sample SAMEA103939776, study PRJEB20133) | metagenome
CTCACCCCCGGCCCCCTTCGACAGGCTCAGGCTTCGCCCTGAGGCTCAGCCCGAAGGGGCGGGCCGCTCCAGCTTCGCTGGAGAGCCTGCGCTGAGTCTGTCGAAGCGGGGAGACCGGAGCCGCGCGCGGGGGTGTTCCGATGCGGTATACGCCACGCTGGCTCGGATGTTCTGTCCGCGCTTAAGCCCGCCCGGGCGGAGGGTTCGAGCAGGCTGCGCCCGCCAAGGAGTATCGCTGGTTGTTCCCGTGGCGGGCACCCCCCCGCCTCTCCCCCAGAGCGTGAGTATGACCACACCGAGCGCAGCGCTGCCGCTTGACCAGGTTATCCAGGGCGAATGTGTGCAGGTCCTCGAGGGCCTGCCTGAACGCTCGATTGACCTGATCTTTGCCGATCCGCCCTACAACCTCCAGCTTAGCCAGGAACTCTGGCGCCCCAACATGACCCGCGTGGAGGCGGTGGAGGATGCCTGGGACCGTTTCAGCAGCTTTGCCGAATATGACGCCTTTACGCGCCGCTGGCTCACGGCCTGCCGGCGCGTGCTCAAGGATACCGGCACGCTCTGGGTGATCGGTTCCTACCACAACATCTACCGCGTCGGGAGCCTGCTGCAAGATGCGGGGTTCTGGATCCTCAACGACATTGTCTGGATCAAAACCAACCCTATGCCCAACTTTCGTGGCGTGCGCTTCACCAACGCCCACGAGACTCTGCTCTGGGCGCAGAAGATCAAGGGCGCTCGCTATACCTTCAATTACCAGGCTATGAAGGCCCTGCACGACGGCACGCAGATGCGCAGCGATTGGGAACTCCCGCTGTGCACCGGCAGGGAGCGCCTCAAACTCAACGGTATTCGCGCCCACTCAACCCAGAAGCCCGAGGCCCTGCTCTACCGCGTCATTCTGGCCAGTTCCAACCCCGGCGACGTGGTGCTCGATCCCTTCTTCGGCAGCGGCACCACTGGCGCGGTGGCAAAAAAGCTTCGCCGCCACTGGATCGGCATCGAGCAGGACCCCGACTACGTGGCCCTGGCCCGCGCCCGCATCGATGCCGTTGTTCCTGCGCCCGAACAGGAAGACCTCCTCGTGCCGGGTAAACGCGATCGCCCGCGCATTCCCTTCGGCGCGCTGCTGGAGCACGGTCTGCTGGCGCCCGGCCAGACCCTGTACTTCGGCAAGACCGGCGACCGCGCCGCTACGGTTCTGGCGAATGGCCTGCTCCGGTACCGCGACATGGTGGGATCGATCCATCAGGTCGGGCGGGCCATCCAGCAGGCCCCCTGCAATGGCTGGGAGCACTGGTACTACCTCGACGCCCATACCGGCGAGCGGCGGGCGATCGACACTCTGCGCGAGCAGTTGTACGCCGAGGCGCGAGCGTTGCCTCTCGCCGGCGAGGAGTGATACCATTTCAGATTTTGGATTGCGGAAGGCGCTCCCCTGTCAACGGCCCAACATTTCGCCGCCCCTCGGCGTATAATGGAAGAAGCACTCCACAGCAAAGGGGAAGCGCGCCATGTCCACTGAAACGTTCCGCGACCGCACGCGGCAAATCCTGGAGAATCTCCTGAACGAGACGCCCAAGGCCGATCGTTTCGAGCTGATCGAGGTATACACCGACCTGATTACCCGGTTGCACGCCGCCGAGGCCTACTCGCTGCTCAACGAGGTGATTAACGACGCCCGCACACGCCTCGACGCGCGCCTTTCGCCCGATCCCGTGCGCCAGACCATCGCCGGCGTGCAGACCACGTTGCAGGATATCTGGGATGCCCTGTGGCGCTGAGCGCGGGCGCAACCACGCTCCGCCCCTGCCTGCGCGCCCTGGCAATGCACGTTTACCCCGAAAGGAGTCACGATGCCCGAACCATTGCTGATCGCCCGCAGCACGCAGGATGTGTACCTCCTCCCCGCCATGGCCAACCGCCACGGTCTGGTCGCCGGGGCCACGGGCACCGGCAAGACGGTGACCCTGCAAGTGATCGCCGAGCAGTTCAGTCGCATCGGCGTGCCCGTCTTCGCCGCTGACATCAAGGGCGACCTCTCGGGCATCAGTCAGCCCGGTGTGGCGAAGCCTAAGATTGTCGAACGCATCGAGAAGTTGGGGTTGCCCGCCTACACCTGGGAGGGCTGCCCGGTGACTTTCTGGGACGTGTTCGGCGAGCAGGGCCACCCGATGCGCACCACTGTCTCGGAGATGGGACCGCTGCTCCTCGGGCGCCTGCTCAACCTGAACGAGACCCAGGCCGGCGTGCTCACCCTGCTCTTCCGCATCGCCGACGATAACGGTCTGCTGCTGCTCGACCTGAAGGACCTGCGGGCCATGGCCCAGTTCGTCGGTGACAATGCGCGTGAGTTTACTACCAGTTACGGCAATATCTCCGCGGCGAGCGTCGGGGCCATCCAGCGCAACCTGCTGGCGCTGGAGGAGCAGGGCGCCGAGGCGTTCTTCGGCGAGCCGGCGGTAAGCCTGGACGACCTGTTGCAGACTGATGCCCGGGGGCGCGGGGTGATTAACATTCTGGCCGCCGACAAGCTCATCCAGGCGCCGCGGCTCTACGCTACCTTTTTGCTCTGGTTGCTCTCGGAGCTGTTTGAACAACTCCCCGAGGTGGGCGATCCGGAAAAGCCGAAGCTGGTCTTTTTCTTCGACGAGGCCCATCTGCTCTTCAACGATGCCCCTGCGGCCCTGCGCGAGAAGATCGAACAGGTGGTACGACTGGTGCGCTCAAAGGGCGTGGGCGTGTACTTCGTCACCCAGAGCCCCGGCGACATCCCCGAGACGGTGCTCGGGCAACTGGGCAACAAGGTGCAACACGCCCTGCGCGCCTTCACCCCCAACGACCAGAAGGTGATCAAGGCCACCGCGCGTAGCTTCCGCCAGAACCCCGACCTGGACCTCGAAACGGTGCTCACCGAGCTGGGTGTGGGTGAGGCACTGATCTCCTTCCTGAATGACAAAGGCCAGCCCGAGGTGGTCCAGCGGGCCATGGTGGTTCCGCCGCGGAGCCAGATCGGGCCGATCACACCCGAGCAGCGCCAGGCGCTGCTGAAATCCAGCCTGGTGGCGGGGACCTACGATACGCCGGTGGATCGCGAGTCGGCCTACGAGATCCTGAAGGCCCGCGCCGAGCGGGCCGCCGAGGCGGCGGAGGCAGAGGCGGCGCGCAAGCAGGCAGAGAAAGAAGCCGAAGAGGCGCGGAAACTGGCGGAGAAGGAAGCTCGGGAGGCCGAGCGGGCGGCCCGGGAAGCAGCGAAGGAGGCTGAGCGGCAGCGCCGCGAACTCGAGCGCCAGCAGCGCGAGCAGCAGCGCCAGATCGAGCAGATGGCCAAGGGCGCCTTCAAGTTCCTCAACAGCCGTAGCGGCCAGTCGCTGGTGCGCGGGATTCTGGGGAACTTGACCAGCAAGAAGTAATGCCAGAGCATAAGGCGATTGCTGTCAGGGTAACACCGAATCTTAGCAAGAACCAACCCCGAATGACGCCTGCCGCTCCCCCGATTGCCATCCACCCTGGCGCGCTCCTGGTCACCGCCGCCGCCACGCTGCTGATCGAAGACCTTAATGCGGCCCTGGCGCCCCACGGGCTGTGTCTGCCGATCGTTCCGCTCACCCCCGGGCGCAGCCTGGCCGAGCTGGTGGCGCGCAACGCCGGCGGACGGCGCATGCTGCGCTACGGCCCGATCGGGCGCTATCTGCGCGCCGCGGCCCTCGATGCCGGCAGATCCGAGCCGCTGCTGCTCGGCGGTCCGATCATCAAGCATGCCACCGGCTACGGGCTGCACCGCGCCCTGGCCGGCGGGGCGCTCGACCCCGGCGCGCCTCGGGAGCTGACCTTCAGCCTGCGCCCGCTCCCCGTGGCGCGTGAGGCGCGCCTGCTCCGCTGCGCCGACCTGCCCGCCGCCTGTCGCCTGGCTGCCCATCTGCTCGCCGAGGGTCTGGCCCTGAGCGCCCTGGCCGTCAGCGATGCTGGCGACACGGGCCTGCTGCTGGCCGAGCTGGAGGGCCGACCGGCGGTGCTGGCGCGTCAGACGGCGCTGATCGAGCGTGTGGCTGCCGCGGCGGCGGCGCAGCCTGTGGCCGAACCCGACCCCTGGGCGCGCTGGGAACGGCTCGCCGCCGCGGGCGCCGACCTGGCCCTGAGCCTGCCGCGCGCCGCGCTGCCGGCCTTTGTGGATGAGGCCCGCGCTCTGGCGCGTCGCTACCGCGCCACGCTGACCCTCTGGGGCGACGCCGGGGTGGGGCGCCTGTGCCTGCGGGCAGCGACGGCGCATCCCGGCGAGGCGGCCCAGCTTGTGACCCTGCTGCGGGCGCGCGCCGCTGCTGCCGGCGGTAGCCCGGCGACCGAGGAGGGGCCGCTGCCGGCCCCCGTCTGGCGCTTTGCGCCCGGCCAGGCGCCAGCGCCACCTCCGCCCGCGCCCGTTCTCGGAGGGGCGCGTCGCGCGGCGTTCCTCGAAGCACTCGCCGCCGTGGTCGGCGCGCGCTACCTGCTCACCCGGCCCGAGGATACGGCCTGTTACGAAACCGACGCCTCTATCGCCCGGCCCGCTGGCGTGCCGCTGGCAGTGGTGTTGCCCGCCTCCACGGCCGAGGTAGCGGCCCTGGTGCGCCAGGCCGCGGCCTACGGTGTGCCCGTCGTCACACGGGGCGCCAGCAGCGGCCTGGCGGGAGGTGCGACGCCGACGCCCGGCGCTCTGGTGATCGGGTTGAACCGGATGCAGCACATCCAGATCGACCGGGAGCAGCAGGTTGCCAACGTGGGGGCCGGCGCTGTCACCGCCGAAGTGCAGCGCGCCGCCGAGACTGTGGGCCTCTTCTACCCGCCCGACCCGTCGAGCCAGAGTGTCTCGACTATCGGCGGCAATCTGGCCTGCAACGCCGGCGGCCCGCGCTGCGTCAAGTACGGCGTCACCGCAGACTATGCCCTTGCCGTTACTGCCGTGCTGGCCGATGGCCGCGTCGTGCGCTGGGGCGATGGGTTGACCGGGCAGGCTGCCGACAATGGGCTGGCCCAGCTCCTTGTCGGCTCCGAGGGCACGCTGGGGATCATCACCGAGGCCACGTTGCGGCTGCTTCCCCTGCCGCGCAGCCGGCGCACCACGATGGCAATCTTCTCCAACCTGGAGACAGCCTGCGCGACCGTCGAGCAGATCATGGCCGCCGGTGTCGTCCCGGCGGCGCTGGAGTTGATGGACGATACGACGATTGCCGCCGTGGAGGCCTACCTCCGGATCGGGCTGCCGCAGGACGCGGGGGCGCTACTGCTGATGCTGGCCGATGGCGAGCCCGAGGAGGTGGAGGCTGATGCCGCGCGCCTGGCTGACCTGGCGCGCGCTGGCGGCGCAACGCGCGTGCACGTGGCGCGTAGCACCGCCGATGAGGCCCGGCTCTGGCAGGCGCGGCGCGCCGTCTCGATCGCGCTGGCGCGCGTGCGCCCCAACCGGCTTGGCGAGGATATCTGCGTGCCGCTGCCGCAGATCGCCGCCTGTGTGCGCCGGATCAAGGCGGTGGCGACTGAGTGCGGCCTGCCAATCGTCGTCTTCGGCCACGCCGGCGACGGGAATCTGCATCCCAACATCCTCTTCGATGCCAACGACCCGGCGGAGATGGCGCGGCTCTGGCCGGCTGCCGAGGCGATCTTCGCCGCCGCGCTGGAACTGGGCGGCACCCTGTCGGGCGAGCACGGCATCGGCACGCTGAAACGGCCCTTCATGCGCCAGGCCCTCGGCCCCACCGCCCTGGCCGCGCAACGCCAGATTAAAGCCTGGCTTGACCCCCTGGGGTTGCTCAATCCAGGGAAGGTGCTGCCGGACTGAGAGCCGGGGGCACCTGTCCACCTACCGGGAGGGTCTGGGAAGGGACAGCCCTCCCAGGAATAATACCAATTACCGTTGATGATGCCGCATTGCTTGAAGCGATTTCAGGCGTTGTGCTGCCCAGCGTGGCAATTCACAATCCAAAATCTAAAATTGTATAAAACCTGTTCTGATCGTGTCCACATGCGGCGCAGCCGCTCAGGCGCCTGACTCCAGGCTAAGTGGCGCCGCACTGCCGCAGCAACTCGTAGAGCATTACCCCCGTAGCAACCGCCAGGTTGAGCGAGTCGCTGCGGCCGCGCATGGGTATGGCAACCATCAGGTCGCAGTGGGCCTGGTGTTCGGGCGCGAGGCCCGCGCGCTCGCTGCCCATCAGCAGCACTGCCGGTTGAGGATAGACGACGGCCTGGAAGCTGGTAGGGGCCTTATCGGAAGTGCCGATCAGCGGTAGACCCGTGGCCCGTTTCCAGGCCACAAAATCCTCCCACGACGCGCGGACGATGGGCAGGGCAAAGACGGCGCCCATGCTGGCGCGCAGGGCCGCGGGGTCGTAGGGATCGACCGCCGGGCCGAGCACGATCACTCCGGCAGCGCCAACCGCATCGGCGGTGCGAATAATTGCGCCCAGGTTACCCGGGTCGGCCGGTTCGAGGAGCGCGACCGGGCCGGGGCGCCGGTCGCGCGGCAGGTCCACCAGGCGGGCGAAATGGCGACGCACGACTGCGGCAAGCCCCTGAGGGTCTTCCTTCTGCGCCAGGCTGGCAAAGACGTCGGGTGACAGCTCGAGGATGGAAGTTCCGGCGGCAACCTGCGCGGCGACCAGGTCACGGGCGAAGGGGCTGGTCAGCAATACGGGAGCGACGAGTAGATGCTCCACCCCGGCGCCGCACTGCACGGCCTCGGCTACCAGGCGAATGCCCTCGACCAGGCACAGCCCGCTCTCCTCGCGGGCCTTGCGCTGCCGCAGGGCGCGCAGGCGCTTGATGGTCGGATTGGTGACGCTGGTGATCATGGTCACTGAGGTGAAAATAGCCCGCCCGCGGGAGGGTTTGGGAGGGCTGCGCCCTCCCAAGAACAAATATTTTCATTCCAGGAAACAACCCGCCAGCGGGGAGGGTTTGGGAGGGCTGCGCCCTCCCAGGAAAAACCCAACTTGTCGTTATGCGGCGCAGCCGCGTGGATGTCTGATGTGAACATACGGGGAAACCGGGTTCCCCAACCCCCTCGCGCATGGGGCCTGAGGTGAAAATATGGGGAAACCGGGTTTCCCCATCCCCCTGCCTGTGGGGCGCCGGGCGCTCCCAACACCGGGGGTTGGCCAGGGCGCCCTACCTTGCGGGCCTACGGGCTTCCTTCCAGCAGGGCAGCAGCGCACTTCTCGCCGGAGATCATCGCGGCATTGATACTACTGGCCTCGGTGAACTCGGCGGCGAAGAAGAGGCCGGGTCGCCCGCTGCGATTGTCGGGCAGGCCCGGATGCAGCCCCGGCGGCTGGGCGAACTGCGCGTAGGGGATGCGGTAGATGCGCAAGGGGCGGTAGCTGTCGAGGGCCTGCAGGGCGGCGCGGTCGCCGGCGAACATGCACCGCAGATCGGCCAGCGCGCGCCTGAACAGCTCATCATCATCGAGGGGCGGCACGCCAAGCACGCTGGCGCTGAGCAGGTGCATACCGGGGGGCGCATAGCTCGGAGCCACGTTACTGATCAGCACCGCGTTGTTCACAAAAGCGTCGGGGGCGGCGTTGAGCAGCAGCTTCTTGCCCCGGTAGAGCTGCCGCGTGCCGGCGAAGTAGAGGTTGGTCGTGCCGACGAAGCCCTCGGGCATTGGCAGGCCGCTCAGGCGAGCCGCCTCGGGCGCGGGCGTCGCCACCACCACCGCATCGCCCATCACCGGGCTGCCATCGGCGAGGGTGATGCCGGTAACCCGCTCCCCCTCGGTGGCAAGCGCCACGACCGGGGTGTTGAGGCGAATGCAGCCAGCCGCCTGTAACTCGGCGGCGAGCTGCCGGCTGATCGCCCCCATACCGCGGGCTGGCACAGCCGTGTCGCCATCGCTGAGCATCTTGAAGTCGAACTTGAAACACTTGGCGCTGGTGGAGAGCGACCGGTCGAGGAAAATGCCCCCGTAGAAGGGGCGGAAGAAACGCTCGATGGCGGCGCGGCTGAAGCCGCGTTCGCGCAGAAACGCCTCCGTTGGCTCATCGGGACCGGTAAGCAACTCATCCACGCTGCGGCCACGGAACTCGGCGGCGAGGGCCAGCGTGCGAAGCTTATCGGCCGGGCCAATAACCAGACTGAGGGCCGCGCCGAGAACCGCGGCAGGGTCGTGGTCACGCAGGGGATCGGTAAGAATGGCCCGGCGGCCACCCTCGCAAATGATCGCCCCCGGATCGAACGGCTGGAGATCAAGCTCCGGGTAGACGATCTGGCGACGGGCCGCGGGGTAGGCGGTAAAGAGCACCTGAAAGCCCCGGTCGAACGTAAAGCCATCGTAAGTGTCGGAGCGAACGCGCCCACCGACATCATCGCCCGCCTCAAAGACCGACACCTGATGCCCGGCGCGCAACAGTATCCGCGCGCAGGTGAGACCGGCCAGGCCGGCGCCGATAACCAGAGTGTGCATGGGTCATCTGGCACGCCCGTGTACACGTCGGCGACGCCACGGACGCGATAGGGCGGAGTACGGAGCCCCCGCCGGGGGATCATGCGTGTGGGAGTATACCACACGGCAAGGGCGCACAGCGCCAACCGTAGGGCCGAAGCATTCGCGCCCACCCTGCCGCGGGGACAATCGCCGCCCACGCCAATGCTTCGGCCTTACCCCCGCCAGGGTCGCCCCGCCCGCCCGACGCCGCTACCGCCCGCCCTGGCCATGCCGCCGGCCCCCGGCGTCACCGCATCACGCCTCTCGCGGTCACGATTGCTTGACGTATCCTTTCAGAACGTGCTAAGATGTCAGCAAATGATGGGCCGAAAACCCTGTGCGCCTTGCCGCACCGTCCAGGGTTTGCCTACTAACTTTTCAGGAAGGGCCGACAGATGATACGCGTCGTCGTAGATAGTATCCGTGTCAGCCTGCTGACACAACATCGTGTCGTGGTGCTGCGCGAGACCGACAGCAAGCGCTATCTCCCGATCTGGATCGGGCCGTTCGAGGCTGACGCAATCGCAATGGCAATCCAGGGCCACGAGCCGCAGCGCCCGATGACCCACGATTTGCTCAAGGCGACGATTATCGATCTGGACGGTCAGATCAGCCATATCTTCATCAACGATATTCAGGACAATACTTTCTTTGCCCGTATCGTGATCGAGCAGCGTGGGCGCACCGTCGAGATTGACGCCCGCCCGAGCGATGCTATCGCCCTCGCTGTGCGCACCGACGTTCCCATCTTCGTCGAAGCGCACGTGCTCGATCAGGCCGGGGTCTTCTTTGATGAGGAAGAACAGGCGGCCTCCTCCGAGACCACCTCTCGCGAGCCGGTTGAGGAACCCGAGTCCGAAAATGAGCCTGAACTCAACGACGATTCCATGTCCATCTTTCGGAACTTCATCAATACACTGAACCTCGATAACCCCCCCAAGGGCGGACAGGAGAACTCCTGACCCCTCCCGGCTACAGATGTTCCGGGTGCGCTCCCGTGCGCCGGGCGTACTCCATCCTGAAGCGCCGGACACCTGGAAGGTGTCCGGCGCTTTACCGCGCTGTGCCTCTCCTCCGTTTTGCATTGCGTCATTGCGCTGCTGCGCCGTAGGGACATGTGATTTGTGGATAAGTAGCCGATATTTGTGGATAACCAATGCACTTTGTGGATAAGCCGGCCCATTGTTCGTGGAAGGGCTGTGTACGGAGTCGCGCTTCCTCCACTCTCTTGACCGTACTTCGTGGTTTTGTGGACGCTCTTCCACACTCTCTCCCCCGTCGTTTCAGCGCGTCCTCAAGCATGCTTTTATCGTCTTTCCACGCTATCCACAGCCCTACGGTGAGTGCTACATATCCTAAACCTTTTTCATCATTTTGATGTGAACATGTGGTAACCCCGGTCCCCATCCAGCAGAGAGATAAACACCCGCGGCACCGGTTTGTTGGAGGGTTTGAGAAGATCACACTCGCCCACGCAAATCGCTTTGCCAGTGTGGTATAATAGCTGTTGGCACCAAAGAACGGCAGATACTTGCTGAACCCCGCCAGGGCCGAAAGGCAGCAACGGTAGGTGAGTTCCTCTGGGTGTTCTGAGGTGCCCCCTTCATTTGTGTGCCGCTACGCGGAGAAGGATCGGGAATCTCCGGTCCCTCCACCACCTTCAGACGATACGTGGGAGGGCAATGCCCTCCCACGGCTTTTTCGCGCCTTGCGTAGCCCGGATCACACTGCCGGGCCATCGCGCAGCCGGGAAGATGGTTCGTTCTCGCCCGCTCTCCCCTTTCCCGGCAACAATTCTTCCGGTGTGGTGATGCGCTGTTTGCCGTCAATGCTCAGCAGCACCACGGTGCATCCCGGCGCCAGTTCGACCAGCACCTGGCGACACATCCCACACGGGCTGGCCACGGTCACGGTGGGGGTGACGACCGCAATGGCGGCGATTGCGCGCTCGCCGGCGGCGTAGGCGCTGAGCAGCGCGACGCGCTCGGCGCACACGCTGGCCTGGATGGCGCGGTTCTCGACGTTGCCACCCCGAAAGATCGCCCCTGAGGCGGTCAGCACCGCGGCGCCGACCCGGAACTGCGAGTAGGGCGTGTAGGCCAGATCACGCGCTGCGAAGGCTGCGGCGACGAGATCCGCGTAGTCAGGTTGGTCCATGGGCCTTCTCCGTGGCCAGCACCCCGTTGGCGCCAGGATCAGGGGCCGGCTTGCGCCGTTCGATGCGCAGTTTGTGCGCGCGCATCCCCTTGATTGATTGAACCGTCACCAGCACCTCGCCCAGATCCACCTGATCGCCTGCGCGCGGCACGCGCCCCAGGTGTTCGTAGACCAGCCCGCCGATCCGCTCAGCACTCTCCGAGGTCAGGTGCGTATCCAGCAGGTCGTTCACGTCTTCAATCGGCAGGCGCGCGTCAACAACGAACTCGTTGTCGCTCACCGGCTGCACCGACGGATCTTCGGTGTCGTACTCGTCCTGGATCTCGCCGACGATCTGCTCGATCAGGTCCTCGATCGTCGCCAGCCCGGCCGTACCGCCGTACTCATCCACGATAATTGCCATGTGGACCTTGCGTCGCTGGAGATCCTCGAGCAGCGCGTTGACCTTCATCGTCTCGGGCACAAAGTGGGCCGGTCGCAGCATGGCCCGGATCGGCATGCTCCTGTCGTTGTGGCGCAGCGCGGGGATCAAGTCCTTGGCGTAGAGGATGCCGACCACCCGATCAATCGTCCCCTCGTAGACAGGGATGCGAGAATGGCCACTGGAGCTTACCACGTCGAGGGCGTGTTCGAGAGTACTGTCGCTCTCCAGGGCCACGATGTCAACGCGGGGGACCATGATCTCGCGCACCAGGGTGTTGCCGAAGGCGATGACACCCTCGATCATCTCCCGCTCGTCCTGCTCGATCAGCCCCTTTTCCTCACCAACGTTCATCAGCAGCCGGAGTTCCTCCTCGTTCACCAGAGACGCCGCGGGGGCGGCCTGCCCGCTGACCAGACGGAACCAGGCCCGCACCAGGGCCAGCACCGGCCACAGCAGGGTTGAGATGACCACCAGCGGGCCGCCGAGCAGGCGCACAGCACGCTCAGGGTCGCGGCTGGCCCACGCGCGGGGCAGCAACTCGCCAACCACCAGCCCGCCGATCAGCAGGCTGGCCAGTCCACCGCCCAGCGCCCCCGCTCCCTGGCCGGCGCTAAGCCCGATGGTGAGCGCCGTTGCCGTGATCAGGGTAACGGTATTCAGAAAGATAATGGTAGCGTTGAAGAAATACGTATCGTCAATCAGCCGGGCAAGTGCTTTTCGAATATGCTTATTGCCCGGCGATTCGCTCAACAGCGTGCTGAGCCGGTGGCGCCCGAGCACGTTTACCGCGGCATCAATCGCCGAAGCACACGCGAGCACCAGCAAACACAGTGCAATGCCAATGATCATAAAACCAGGTTCGGGTTCCTCCAAGGAAGCACTCCTCCTGATACGAATATGGGGAAACCGGCTTTCCCCAACCCCCTGCCTGTCGGGGTGGCACGCTTTCCGCACCGGGACGGTTTGAAAAGGCGCAGTCCTCCCAGGAAACAACCCGGGTTCATCCGGCGCGGGATGGAGGGTGGGGTATCCCGGTTGCCCCACCTGCGGTGAGCCTGTCCAACCGTGCCCCTCGCGGCGGGGCGGGTGTGGGAGGGCGTAGCCCTGCAGACAGTCCCCGCAGCCGGCGCGGGAAGGTTACGAGAACAGAGCGCTGAGGGAAAGATCTTTGTGGATGCGCATGATCGCCTCTGCGAACAGGGGCGCCACGCTGATGGCGCGCACGCGGGCCGTCGCTGCAGCCGCGCTCTGGGGAATGGTATTGGTGACGATGGTCTCGATCAGGTCCGATCGGGCAATCAGCTCCAGCGCGTTGGCCGCGAAGATGCCGTGGGTAGCACAGGCGTACACCTTCCTGGCGCCGCGCTCGACCAGGGCCTGTGCCGCCTCGATCAGGGTGCCGCCTGTGGAGATCATATCATCCACAATGATCGCCGTCTTGCCCTCAACCTCGCCGACCATCTCGATCACTTCAGCCGTATCCGGTTCGGGTCGCTGCTTGGCGATGATCGCCAGCCCTGCGCCGATCCGCTCACGAAAGCGGTTGGCCCGCCCCACCCCGCCTGCGTCCGGTGAGACAACCACCGGGTTTTGCAGGTTCAGACCGTGGATGTAGTCGGACAGCAAGGGAGCGGCCTGCAAGTGGTCCACCGGGATGTCAAAAAAGCCTTCGATTGCCGGCGCGTGGAGATCCATGGTCAGCACCCGGTCGGCGCCGGCGGTGCGGATGAGATTGGCCACCAGCTTTGCGGAGATCGGCTCGCGCCCGGCGGTTTTCTTCTCCTGCTTGGCATAGCCGTAGTAGGGGATGACCGCGGTGACCCGGCGGGCCGAGGCCCGTCGCACGGCGTCGATCATCAGCAGCAGTTCCATCAAGTTGTGGTCAACCGGCGTGCAGGTCGGCTGAATAACAAAGACATCGCAGCCGCGCACATTGTCGTGGATCTTGATCCGCGTCTCGCCGTTCTTGAATTCACCGACCATGGCGCGGCCCAGGGTCATGCGCAGGTTTGCCGCAATCTCTCTGGCCAGAGCAGGGTTGGCATTGCCACTGAAAATGAGCAGACGACCATCCATAGCTGGCATTCCCTATCGCCGGCATCGAAAACGGCAGTGAAGCCACGCCCCACTGCCGCTCGTTCCGCCGGTGGTACGGCAAACAGGCGTTTTCACCCTGTTCATTGCCTGGTACTCGTTGTGTGGCACTCAACCGCGATGGTGGCTGCCGGGCCAGGACTCGAACCTGGACAGACGGATCCAAAGTCCGTAGTGCTACCATTACACAACCCGGCAATGCCTCTTCATTATACCACATATGCTGTGAGCATTGGGGCAACGTGCGTGTTCACACGTGGGGTAGGGCGTCACCCCGGGAGCGCGGGCGTCTCGCCCGCAAGGGCCTGGATGCACCCCGGGAGCGCGGGCGTCCCACCCGCAAGGGCCTGGATACGGGCAAGCTGCCCGCGCTCCCAGGCGAAGTGTGAACACGTACTGCTCGCCCCGACTGCCTGCTCGCCAGGGTGTCGCGCCCATACCCTCCCGGTGGGGGGATGGGGAAACCGCGTTTCCCTTCCCTTGCGCGAGGGTTCGGGGTTCGTTGCGCGTGCTATAATCGCCCGGAGACTGTATGCGAGAAGGAGGAGGTTTGTTGTGCCGCTTCGGAACGATCTGGGGGTTGCGTTCCACACCTTACGCGAAATTGATGTTGCGGCCATTCGTGAGGAGTGCGAGCGACCGGTCACGATTGCCTGTTCTGGCGCCTACGCCCTCTGGACGCGCGCCAGCGCCGCGCTCCGCGAGCAGGCGGGGCCGGGCGCCGGCCTCGCCACGCCCGATCCGCTCCTCTACCGGCCGCTTGCCCCTGCCACGTTCGAGGACTGGCGCCTTCCAGCCGATATGGCCCTGGTCCTGATTGACGCTCGCGCGCCCCTCACCAGCGCAGAGGCGGCGGCCCTCAGCCGCCTGGCCACACTGTCGTTGCCCACCACCGTGGTGATCGCTGGCGTTGATGGCAGCGCCGGGTTCCGGCCGCCTCTCCCTCATCTTCCCCAGGCCCACGTAGTCACGCTCCCGGATCTGGACGCGCCATCCGCGCGTGAGGCGCTGGCGGCGGCCATCTTTGAACGCCTGCCCGCCGATAAGCGTCTGGGGGCGGCTCGCGCCCTGCCGGGCTTGCGACAGGTTTATGCCACCGAGTTGATCGGTTCGGTCTCGTTCGCCAACGCCACGTATGCCCTGGTTTCGGCCATCCCCGAACAGTTTCCGCTGCTCGCCGCGCCCTTTGCCGTGGCCGACATTGTTATCCTCACCAAGAACCAGGCCCTCATGGTCTATCGCCTGGCGCTGGCCCACGGTTTGGCGCCTGACGATTACGCCCGCATCGGCGAACTGCTTCCCGTGATCGGCGGCGGATTCCTGTGGCGACACCTCGCCCGCACCGTGGTCTCTCTGGTGCCCCTCTGGGGCATCGTCCCCAAGGTGGCCATCGCCTACGCCGGCACGTATGCCACCGGCGTCAGCGCCTGGCGCTGGTTTGCAGCCCGCGAGCAACTCTCGCCGGAACGGCTGCGCGAGGTGAGCGCCGAGGCTCTGCGTCTCGGGCGCGAGCACGCGCAGGCGCTCATCGAGTCCTACCAGCAGCGCAAGGCCGCCGACGCGCCCCCTCGCACGAACCCGCGCGACGCACGGCGCCCCTGAGCGGGTATGCTTCGGCAGGCAGGGGGGTGGGGAAACCGGGTTTCCCCGTTTCCCAACCGCTGGTGGGAGCGGCTGGCGCTCCACAGGCAGGGGAATGGGGAAACCGGGTTTCCCCGTTTCCCAACCGCTGGTGGGAGCGGCTGGCGCCCCCACAGGTAGGGGGATGGGGAAACCTGGTTTCCCCGTATGTTCACCTCAGACGGTCATGCGCATGGCGCACAACGCCCAGAATGAAAATAGTCTTGTTCTTGGGAGGGCGCAGCCCTCCCAAACCCTCCCGCGGGCGGGCTATGTTCACCTTAGACGGTCATGCGCATGGCGCACAACGCCGCAATGAACATGGTATCGTTGGGGGGGGCCGCCCCCTCCCTGGCCCTCCCCCGCTGGGGGAGGGAAGCGGGCGCCTCCCCACAGGGAGGAGGATGGGGAACCCCGGGTTCCCCATGTCCCAATCAGAGTCAGCCACGCCGCTCGCATTCGTTTATTCGTTTCCCATTCGTTGGCCCATTTCCCCCCGCGTCCCAGGAAGCCCATTCCAGAACCGGTGAAACCCTTTGAAGGGTTTCACCCTCCCATACACGGCCTATTTTCACCTCAGTTACTTCTCATCCGGATCCAGCCGTGTGGTCTCACCGGTTGTAGCAGACTCGTCAGGGGGAGGCGGGGCCTGCTCACCGGCGCGTATGCGGTTGACAAAGCCGGCCAGTTGTTCGTTGAGCATGGCCACACCGCGGGCCAGGGTCTCCTGGAAATCCTGCGCTACCTTGCTTTGCTGGGCCTGGCTCACCGCCTGCTCGCCGCGCTGCACCAGTTCCTTCACCTGCGGATTTTCCTGGATCGCCTTCATCGCGTTCTGGAGCTGGGCGCCGATCTCGCGCAGGCCCGCAGAAATGTCGGACTGGAGTTGACGGGCGCGATCGCTTTCCAGGGCGCTGCGAATGGTCTGTTCGATCTGGTGGCCCAGCTCGCGCAGTTCGTTGGCCAGGTCGCTTTGCGGCTGCTGCGGCGGTTGGTGCTGATCCTCGGGCTGGCTCATGTGTTTGTTCCTTTCCACCTACGTCACCGGTGCGGCTATACCGCCCAATATCGGAAACGAAACGGGGCATTCAGGGAAGGCGCAACCCTCCCCGCCGACGGAGCGTGGGCAAGGCTGTCGTCTCGGGCAGGCAGGGGTAGGGAGCAACCAGGCTGCCCGACCGTCAGAAGCGGACGTAGCGCCGTCGCAGCATCCACAGCCCGCCGGCGAGCAGCAAAAGCGCGCCGGCCTCGAGCGCCCCGCGCGGGCGCGTGGAGGAAGCTCCCGCAACCGGGACCTCGGCGATCGCCAGGCCGCGCTGAAGGGCGGCTGCGTACAGATCTGCCGGCACGGGCGCATCGGGCCCTTCAGGCGCCAGCAGGTCGCGCAAGTCGGCGCGGATCAGGAACGTGCGCAGGAGCGGATCGCGCGGCAACGGCCTGCCACGGGCGCGCAGGGCGGCGGTGCGCAGCCAGGCGAACGGGTCGCGCGGCGACTCGACGCGGTAGCCGAATACGGCGTCGTAGTCCGCGGCGATGGCCAGCAGCCGCGCCACTTCTGCCCCGCCGGCCAGACGCTCCTGGTCAAAGGTCAGAATATAATCGCCGCGGGCAACGCTCCATCCCTGCCGCAGGGCAGTGCGGAACCCCGGCGGTCGTGTAAAGGGCAGCGCCGAAACTCGCCAGTGGGTCGCAGCCAGCCGTGAGACCGTCGCGCCGACGTCGGTATTGCGCGCTGCGGTGAGTATCAGTTCGTAGTCGTCAACGTAGCGCGCGGCAACCGCGAGGCACTCCGCCACCAGGCTGTCAAGCCCTTCGCTGCGATGTACCGGCAACACGATTGATAGACTGTACTGACCCACGCTTGTGCCCCCTGTCCCTCAGATATTTGCCATCAGTATAGCACACCCGCCGTGGAACTTGCTGGCGCTGCGACGTTCCTGAGGTGAAAATAGCCCGCCCGCGGGAGGGTTTGGGAGGGCGCAGCCCTCCCAAGAAAAACCTGGTTTTATCTTGGCGTTGTATGGCGCAGCCGCGTGGATGGCCGATGTGAACAAATGGGGAACCCGGGGTTCCCCGGGCCCCTGCCGGTGAGGAACTTGCTGGCGCCGGGCGACGTTACTAATGTGAACATATGGGGAAGCCCGGCTTCCCCAGGCCCCTGCCTGTGGGGTGGCAAGCCATCCGCCCTGTGTCGTGATCAGTCAGGAGGACCCTATGCTGCTTGTATCTACAGCCAGGCGCTGGAAGTCCTGGATCGTCCTGCTGCCGAGTGTCGCTATCTTCCTGTTAATCGGCGCCTGTGGGGCCGCGCCTGCGCTCCCCGGCACCCAGGCGCCCGGGGCCACCCCGAGTGTTACGCCGATGCCGGGTGGGGCGTCTACGGCCTACCCGGCGCCGCTCGGGGCGCCTACGGCCTACCCCGCGCCGCCCGGGGCGCCCACCCCTGCGCCGGGGGTCAGCCCCTCTCCTGCCGCTCAGGCTTCTCCTCTCGTCCCGACGGCCAGCGTGGCGCAGGCCCGGCCCACGCCGGCGCGAGTCACGCCGACCAACACCCCGCCGCCGCTTGCGGGCTCGGGCGAGGTGCCCGCGGATAAGGTTGCCGCCGCCATCGCCGATCTTGCCCGACGCACCGGCGCCGATCCCGCCGCGATAACCATCGTCTCCGCCGAGGCGGTTACCTGGAACGATGGCGCCCTGGGTTGCCCTCAGCCGGGTATGGCCTACACGCAGGCCCTGGTTGATGGGTATCGCCTGATCCTGAGCCTGAACGGCGTTACCTACGCCTACCACGCTGCGGTCAGGGGCGATGTTTTCTACTGTGAACGACCGGCGCCATAGGGCGGGCTTCAGACGGGCCTGGCCTTCAAAAGGCGTCACGCCGGGAGCGCGGGCGTCCCGCCCGCTAAGGGTCTGGATGCGGGCAAGCTGCCCGCGCTCCCAGGAGAAGTGTGAGCAAGTACCCGGGACCTGCCCGACGCGCCGCTCAGGGCCAGCGGTAGTGCATCCCCGGCGGCAGGCGCAGCGTTTCGTCGCCAAGCCGGCCCAGGGCCGGATCGCCCCCTCCTGGCGGGCGCTCCAGACGCGCCTGTTCGGTCCACTGCACGATCCAGCCGTTGCGGAGGATCTCGCCGCTCAGGGCCGGGCCAGGCTCCCCAAAGCGCTCGGTGGCCGGAGCGAACCCGGGGCACACGGCGCCAGCGGCTGCGCTTCCGTCCAGGCAGCGATCACCGCGGATGGTCTCGGCCAGGTATAGACGCGCGCCAAGGGGACGCATCTGCACCGTTCCTTCCCGCAACTCCAGGCAGACGCGCTCGAAGCATTGCAGGTGCCCCCAGACGAAGGGCACCACCGGGGTCAAGGGGTATCCGGCGTGCTCCACCGCCCCCAGCTCGGCCCAGACGCGCCGCAGCGTCGCCGGCACGAACTGCCCGGTCTCGCTCATATAAGCCCCGCCGGCGTCGGCCAGCGCCAGGCGTATAAGGGTCCGCGGGGCGAACGTAGCGGAGTTGCTGCTCCGCAGCCCCACTGCCAGGAGGTAGTCGCCCGCCGGCAGTTCGGGCGGCAGGGACAGGGGCTGCACGTGCTGCACCTCCGCATCGGGTGGCCAGTCTGCCGGCGGAAACACACCGTAGAGCAGCGGTCGCTCGGTTTCGAGGATCGGCGTGCCCCCCGCAGTGAGGAGACGTGTGACTACAGTCAGCGGGGCGTCGGGGGCGCCGTCGGCAACTGCCCACACCAGGCCGAGGACCAGCACGGCGCCCGGCTCGTAGACCGCGCCGGGGGGCGGCGCCAGGCTGTAGCCGGTCAGTCGCAACGTGCCGCCGGGTACGGAGAAGGACAGATCGGCATCCCGCGGCGAACCCAGATCCACTGGCCGGTAGAGATCGAACGTGCCGAGCGAGCCGTCCTGGGCATAGCGACGGGCCAGGATCTCGGTAACGCCCGGGGTGAGCCAGTTGCCCAGGTAGTCGAGCACAGCCAGGGGAATGTCGCCATTGGCCAGTTCGCGCAGCAGGGGGCGCTCATCGCTCAAGCCCTGATCGAAGAGCTGGCGCGCCTCGAACACCTGCAACCGCGAGCCAACCCCCGCCGCGGCGGCGACCCCCGGCATATCGGTGAAGATCAGCGGCCCCGCAGCGCGCACCTCCGGCATCAGCGCATCGCCGACGCGGGTCAGCGCGGCGAGAATCTGTCGTTCGCGCGCGGCGTCGGCCCACAGCCCGTAGCGGCCAACGGCCAATCGCGGCGGAGAGGGTGCGATCAGCCCCGCCGGGCGCAGGCGGTCTGCGTCCCACAGGGGCGGGTAGTAGAGCAGCGCCGCGGCCAGCAGAGCGTAGAAGATGCTGCTGATGACCGCGGGCGCGCGGCTCGATGCAGGCGCAGAAGCGCCCCTGGCCCGAGGCAGGCGCGCCGCGGCCCACGCGGTCAGCCACACCAGCCCGGCGTACAGCTCCAGAAAGTAGTTGCTGTAGGCGCCCACTTTGCCCACGCCGAGGGCTGTGACCACTCCTCCGGCAGTGTACAGCAGCGCAGGCAGGGCGGGGTCGGCCTCGGGTCGGCGCCGATTTTCCACCGTTATCCACAAGGTTCCCACAAGAGCGGCGCCAGCCAGGGGCCAGCGCAACGCCATCTGCTGCTGCCAGAAGCCGCGCGCCAGGTGCGCCTCCCAGCGGTTGGCGTTGGCGGCAACCACGTGGAACCAGAACCAGCCCTCGCTAGCGATCTGGAGCAGGGCGAGGATCAGGCCGCCTCCCAGGCCAACAACGCCGGCGAGCAGCAGGGCGGCGCGCTGCCAGGCGCGGCGCTCGGCAGAAGGCCCTCGCCAGGCGTTCCACAGGAGCCAGCCGCCGGCAGCGACAGGGGCAGCGATCAACGAGGGCTTGGTGTACAGACAGGCCAGCAGCAGCAATCCGGCTCCGACGACGCGCCGTGGCGGTGGGGCGCCCGCGCCGCTGTTGAGCGCCACCAGCCCCCACAGCCCCAGGGCAATGCCGGGCATATCCACACGCAACAGCGCCGCCCACTCGCGAGCGACCGGCACGCTGAGAAAGAGCAGTGGAAGCGCGAGCGCGGCAAGCGGCGTTGACGGAGCGCGCCGCGGTCGCGCCAGCAGCGCAATGGCGCCCACCACGGCGAGCGCCGAGAGCAGCGAGAGCAGCCGCCCCGCGCTCAACACCGAGCCCGTGAGCGGCGTCACCAGCGCGGCGAGTAAGAGGTAGCCCGGCGGGTAGTTAACGATCAGGAAGGGCGCTTCGGCGGGATTGGCGTACAACCGCCAGATCGGCGTTCCTGCGCGCAGGCGCTCGATCTGAGCCAGCAGCGGCCCCTCGCCGTAATCGAGCGGATACACAAAGCTGAGCAACTGGCGCCCGTGGTCGAAAAAATAGACCAGGTAGGCCGCAGCCAGCGCGGCAAGGGCCAGTTGCGCGGCCCGGAGCAGCAAGCGGTACGCCATGACGCCATTATACTCCGATGGCGCCTCTCCGGGCATACGTGTTCACTTTCAGGGTCAGGCGTCGCCCCGGGTGCGCGAGCATCTTGCCCGCATCCACATGGGGCCTCCCGACGCCCGCTCCCCCCTCTCCCGCAAGGGAGAGGGGGCCGGGGGGGTGAGGACCAGCCGCGCCTCTGGACGCCATCCGCCAGAAACTCCACACCTGAAGGGGGGCCAGGGGCGTGAGGAGGAGAGGCCGTAGCCCCAAAAATCTACCCGTGAAAGCTCCCCGCCCGCGCCGGGGCTATGTTCGCCTCAGTCCTCGTCGTCGTCGTCGTCCTCGTCATCCTCGTCGTCGTCATCATCGTCGTCCTCATCGTCGTCGTCGTCGTCATCGTCGTCGTCATCGTCGAACTCTTCTTCGATCTCCTCCTCGGGCGCTTCGCCGGTCTCTTCGACGGCTGGCTCTTCCTCGGCGGGAGGGATGGTCTCTTCGATGGCCATGGGGCGCTCCTCGTGTGCAGGATGGCGAAACCGTGCAGTGAGTGTAGCGCATCCCGTTTAAGGGCGAATTAAGGATCGGTGAAGCGAGTCGTGACACCCGGGGGGGAGATCTGAATCTAGCGTTGCGGTGCGCCAGATGCCATCCGCCGTTCACCAGCGTGCCGCGCGCGCGGCACGCCAGCGGCGACGCACCTGTTCACCCCTGGAGGCTTCCACCACCCCGGGGGCGCAGGCATCTCGCCCGCACGAACGCCAGTGCGGGACGGATGCCCGCGCCCCCGGGCCAATGGTGAACAGGCACGCGGCAACTCAGGAGTGCGGGGCGTGCTTGGGCGTGGGGTACACTCCCTCGTGGCGATGGATGCGGTAGCCAACCTGCTTGAGCAACTCAGAAGCGATGACCGACTTCTGGATCTCGTTGGTACCCTCGAAGATGCGCGTGACGCGGGCGTCACGGTACATGCGCTCAAGCGGCAGCTCTCGCGAGAAACCCATACCACCGTGGATCTGGATGGCCTCGTCGATCACCTCGCTGGCCATTTCGGAGCAGTAGAGCTTGACGATGCTGCTCTCCAGAGTGGCATTCTTCCCGGCATCCACCTTTCTGGCGGTATCGTAGACGATCTGCTCCATCGTATAGATTTTGACTGCCATTTCGGCCAGTTTGAACTGAATGGCCTGGAACTCGGCGATGGGCCGCCCGAACTGGTGCCGGGTGATGGCGTACTGGCGGCTGAGCTCGAAGGCCTCCTTGGCCCCGCCAACGGCGCCGCCGCCGAGACCGCAACGCCCGATGTCGAGGGTCTTCATCGCCAGGGGGAAGCCGTGGCCCACGCCACCGAGGACATTCGCGGCAGGCACGCGCATATCCTCGAAGTAGAGGCTGGCGGTGTGCGAGGCGCGCAGGCCCATCTTATCCTCGATCTTGCCGACGTTGAAGCCCGGGAAGTCTTTCTCCACAATGAACGCGGTAATGCCGCCACGGGCGCCCTTGGACTTATCCGTTACGGCGTGGACGACGATCACATCGGCGAAGCTGCCGTTGGTGATCCACATCTTCTGCCCATTGATCACCCACTCATCGCCGTGCAACTCGGCGGTGGTGCTGATGTGCGCGGCATCGCTCCCCGCATTCGGCTCGGTGAGCGCCCACGCGCCGATCAGCGTGCCCCGGTTCAACCCCCGGAGGTACTTGTCCTTCTGCGCCTCGTTGCCGCCGAGATGAATACTCATCGCGCACAACTGAGTATGGGCGCCGATAATCGTGGCGATGCTGGCATCGCCTCGCTGCAACTCCTCCATCAGCACGCAGTAGCCGGTAATGCCCAGCTCGAGACCGCCATACTTCTCCGGGAAAGGCACGGCGAGAAGGCCAAGTTCCCCGGCCTTCTTGATCACGTCCAGGGGCACCCGCTCCTCTTCATCAATCTCGCGCGCGATGGGGCGGATCTCCTTGTTCACGAACTCGCGGACGGTCTGGCGCAGCATCTTGATTTCGTCGCTGTGCTCGTACTCGATCATTGGGTCCTCCCATGTGCGGCGGCGCCTGGCCGCCCTATGCCTCTCCGTTTCCTTCCATGGCCCGGCGGGTCGTGGCCGAGACAATTGGAAGCACAAGTGCCGAGGGGTGATCCACATCGTGGTAGATCGTCTGTTCGACTACCGGGCCCGGCACGGCGCCGGCGTCGCGGAAGCGGCGCCCATCGCCAGGGTTGGCGCCCCAGCGCGGATGCGCCGCGCTACACACATGCACCCGGATCCGGTGGCCGCGCCGAAAGCGCTGGGCCGTCGCGCCCAGATCGAATTCCAGGCGCAGGCTGCCATCAGATTGCAACGCGCCCACCCCGGGTGTGATGCGGCACAGCCCTTCACACACGTTGATCGAGCGTCCGTCGGGATACACATCGCACACCCGGGCAACAACGTCGGTCCAGGGCCGACTCGGGCGCGCATACAGTTCCAGACGCACGTAGCCGATCACGTCCACCTCGGCGTGGAGGGGCGGGGTGGTGTAGCAGATCAGGTCGGAGCGTCCCTCAATCGGGCGCTGATCGCGGGGGCCGCCGCGCGGGCCCAGCACCGGACCACCGATGGACGGTGTGGGATCGCGGGGATCGTAGCAGTAGCGATCCGGCGCGCTGCTGGCAGCGGGCGGATGGGTCGAGAGCACCCCCTCGGCGTGGAGGTAATACCGCGTCATGGCGGCGGGCGGTGGCCAGTAGTCCATCTCGTGCCACTCACGGCTGCCCATCAGGGCCAGTCGCACAGGCCGGCGCCGGAGGCGTTCCCGACGCCCTTTGAGCTGAACGTCGAACCACCAGAGACCCTCGCGCACCGCGTCCGTGGCGAGCGCGGGGTGATTATGATGGCGGGGCAACACGGTGAGATACGGGGTGCGCCCCGCGGCGAGAAGCGTGGCATAGTCGGCGAGTTGTTCGCGCAAGAAGAGGTCGTACCAGCCGGCCACGAGATGGACCGGCACATTGATCTCGCCCAGATTGCGATACTGATCGACCTGCCGCCAGTAGCTCCCCTCGGGGTCGGGGTCATCGAGCCAGCGCTGGTAGAAGCCTACCGACGCGCCGGTCACCGCCCGGTCGGCCTCACCCATCGGGTAAGCGGCCATGGCGGCGGCGAGAGCCGCCTCACGGCGTGGTGAGAGTAGGAAGAGGGCCGAGGCCAGGTCGAGATCGCCGCCGGGCCGGTGGGTTGCCTGGAGCAGACTGATCCAGCGCAGACTTGACTCGAAGGCAAAGGCGCCATAGGGATAGATGGCCCGCGAGAAGCGCGCCGTGATGACCGCAGGCGTCAGGGCCTTGAGGTACGGCGGCGCGTTGCGGGCAACCGCCCACTGGGTATAGCCGGGGTAACTGAACCCCCACATACCCAGGTTACCGTCGAACCAGGGCTGCGCTGCAACCCAGTCCAGCGTTGTCCGTCCATCGGCGGCCTCGCGCACAAACGGCTCGAAGACCCCTTCGGAGCGATACCGCCCGCGCACGCCCTGCACCACCACGTTGTAGCCTTGCCCGGCAAAGAGCGTGGCGATGAAGCCGGCGAAGGGACCGAGCGCCCGCAGTTCCGAGGGGCGGCCATAGGGCGTGCGCACCAGAATGGTCGGGAAACGCCCGGTGGCGCGCGGCAGGTACCGGTCGGCGTAGAGTACCACTCCATCGGCCATGGGCACAGGGATGTTGCGCTCAACGGCGACGGCATAGGCTGGCGCTGGCAGGCCCAGGGCCCGTGCCGCCAGTTTGTGCCGGGCCAGGTAGGCCCCTACGCCGGCAAGGCCGATCCCGGCGAGGCTCAGAGCGGTTGCGCGCCGCATCAGCGCCCCTCCTGCTGAAAGGCGCCAGCAATGCGATCTACACTGATCAGCAGGCCCGCCATCGGAACAGTCTCGCTTTCATGGATTCAAACGGGAATCATTAACCAGGCCCGGATACGGCCGCCGTCCTGCTCATACGAGATTGACGCGCTCTACGTACCGTTTCGTCCGAGCCGTGTTTCCTCACACCTCTGCCGGATGGGAGGATGGGGGAGGGCGCAGCCCGCCCCGAAAAACGCTGTTCGTCACCGTGGAATGTCGCGCAGGCGCGATAAGGTCACATCGAGTACGGAGCTTGCCGAATGCGCGATGTTGTGTATTACACGCTGCGTTATAAAAATCATAACATGTAAGCTGATAGCCTGTCAAGATGACGCTACGCGTCAGCGTTGCACTGGCCCGGTTGCAGCGGCGGCCCGCGGGCCGCGCCTCGAGCCGCGCGCATCGGCGGCGCAATTCGCGTATAATCGAACTGATGTGAACATATGGGGAAACCCGGTTTCCCCATCCCCCTGCCTGTGGGGGCGGCAAGCCCTCCCCACGGGGAGGGTTTGGGAGGGCGCAGCCCTCCCAGGAATAATTGTTTTCATTCCGGCGTTGTGCGGCGCAGCCGCGTGGACGGCTGTTGTGAAGGGGTGACAGACAAACCCGGTTGCCCCCCGCCAGGGGGGGGCTTCCACGGGTAGCGTTACCGGGCCACGACCACTGATGATCGCCTCATTACGCGGAACACTGCAACACATCGGCGCCGACCACCTGGTGGTGGAGACGGGGGGGATCGGCTTTCTGGTCTTCGCGCCGCGACCGGTGCTGGGCGCCGCAGGCGCGCCGGGCGACCCGATCTTTCTCCACACCTTGCTCATCGTGCGCGAAGACGCCCTCAGCCTCTACGGTTTCGCCACTCCCGAACAGCGCGCCCTGTTCGAAAGCCTGCTAACCGTCACCGGCGTGGGGCCGCGGGTGGCCCTGAGCCTGCTCTCCTCGGGCGACCTGGACGACATCCGCGCCGCGATTGCCCACGGCGACACGGCGCGACTGGCCCGCGTCCCCGGTATCGGCAAGAAGACCGCCGAGCGGATCGTCCTGGAGCTGAAAGGCAAGCTCGATCTGGCCGCATTGCCCCTGCCTGCGGGCGGCGCCATCTCGACCGCCAGCGCAATCAATCGCGACCTGGCCGACCTGCTGCTCAACCTCGGCTACTCTCAGGCCGAAGCCGCCGCGGCCATTGCCGCGCTGCCCGCCGACGCCCCCGATGACCTCGAAGAGCGCCTGCGCCTGGCGCTGCGCTATTTTGGGGGTGTTTGATCGCTCATGGGGAAACCGGGTTTCCCCACACCCCTCCCGACGGGGAGGGTGTGATACCAATTACCGTTGATGATGCCGCATTGCTTGAAGCGGTTTCAGGCGTTGTGCTGCCCAGCGTGGCAATCCACAATCCAAAATCTAAAATCTAAAATCTAAAATTGTATGAGAGGGCGCAGCCATCCCGGGAAAAAAGACCCCGACGCTCATCCCGATACCGGATACTGCGCCATCCCTCCCTCTTCCCCGGCCCTCAAGGCCTCCAGCGCCGCGCAGATAGCCTCCGCTGCCCCTGCCCGCGCCAGGCGCGCGGGCGCGCCGCGCCGGGGCTTGAGTTCGACCTCGCCTGTGGCGAGGAGTTTCTCGCCTACTACCAGGCGCAACGGCAGACCGATCAGATCGGCGTCGTTGAACTTGACCCCGGCGCTCTCATCGCGGTCATCGAGCAAGGGGCGCAGCCCGGCCGCGGCCAGTTCGTCGTACAGCCGCGTCGCCTCAACCCGCGGGGCCTCTCCTTTGCCCAGGGGAATGATGTGCACATCGGCAGGGGCCACCGCCACCGGCCAGATGATGCCGCGCTCGTCGTGGTGCTGTTCAATCACCGTCTGCAACAGGCGTTCGACGCCGATGCTGTACGCCCCCGCCGCCAGCGGGCGCGATGTCCCGCGGGCATCGAGAAAGACAGCCCCCACGGCCTCAGTGTAGTGTGTGCCGCGCTTGCGAAGGTGGCCCAGTTCCACACCCTGCTCCAGGATGAGGGGCGCGCCGCAGCGCGAGCACAGGTCGCCAGCGCGCACGGCAGCGATGTCGGCCACCAGGGCGGCTTGCCAGTCGCGCCCGTAGACGACGTTGCGCAGGTGATAGCCCGGGCGATTGGCCCCCGCCACCAGCGGCCCGGCTTCGACCACCGAACGGTCGGCGACGACGAAGACCCCTTGCAGGCCCACCGGCGAGGCATAGCCGGGCGTTGCCCCGGCGGCGGCGATCCGCGCGGGATCGGCGGGCCGTAACGCACTCACGCCGGCGATTGCGCGCAGTCGGGCCTCGTTCACCTCCAGATCGCCACGAATGACCACGAAGAGCAATCCCCGCTCGGGGGCGTCAAAGAAGACCGCCTTGGCCGTTGCTGCCTCGCTGATGCCCAGGAAAGCCGCCAGGCCGGCAATGGTGGTCGCTCCGGGGGTGGCAACCTCCTCCAGCGGAGGCGCGTCCACGACCGCTGCCGCCGATCGCGCGGCGGTGGCAGTCGCGATGTCGGACGCGTAGCCGCAGGCGCGACACAGAGCGAGAATGTCATCGCCGGACGGTGAGAGGGCCATGTACCTGTGAGACTCGTCTACGCCCATCGCGCTGTCGGGCGCCTCCACGGCGACGAAGCGCACCCCGCAGCGCCTGAAGATGCGCTCGAAGGCCGCGCCAACACGCTCCCGGGCCGCGTCGAGACCGGCGGGGTCGGCGTCGAACGAGCAGACGGTACAGAGAGTGAACTCGCGCAGACCTGGCAGGCCGCCGCGAGGGCGGACTTCGTCTCGATAGACCGGCTGGATGGTGTAGACCAGCGCCGGCAGGTGGCGGTACGACGTGATCGCGCTACGAGCAAGTTCAACCAGGGCCGCCTCGTGGCCCGGCGCAATCACCAGCGGGCGTTCACTGCGGTCCAGGACGGTGAGCCTCTGCGAAGCGTCGGCGGCATTGTCTTCGGCGCGCTCCCAGAGCGCGGCGGGCTGCACGAACGGGGTGCGAACCTCCTGAGCGCCGATGCGCGCCATTTCTGCGAGGATCAGCGCCTCGATGCGCCGCGCGGCAGCCTGGCCCAGGGGCAGCAAGGCGAAACCGCCGGGGGCCAGCGCTCGCGCCAGTCCGGCGCGCAGGGCAAGCTGGTAGCCGATGTGCTGCCGGGCATCGGCGGGCGCCTCGCGCAGAGTGCGACCGAGAAGGGTGGTTAGACGCATACATGTGTCTCCTGAGGTGAACATACGGGGAAACCGGGTTTCCCCACCTGCGGTGAGCCGGTCGCACCGCCTGCGGTGCGCTGGTCGAACCGCGGCGGATGGCGTCCTGATGCGCTGCTGGTCCTCACCCCCCTGCCCCCCTCTCCACCTGCGGTGGAGAGGGGGGTATGTGGCCGGCGCT
>FWPV01004917.1_pt1 | contig 27447 bp, 19 predicted proteins | sample 2228371 | NCBI WGS metagenome assembly FWPV01 (sample SAMEA103939776, study PRJEB20133) | metagenome
GGGCCCACCGGGCCGGCCGCCGCGGCGGCCGCCGCCGCTCGCCCGCCGGGCCCTCGTGAACCTTCCCGCCGACGCCGAGCTCGCTGCCTTCCTCGACGCGGCCGAGGCGGCCGTGGCGGTCGTGCGCGCCGTCGCCGGACCGCCGCCCTCGGCCGAGATCCTGCTCGTCAACGGCGCTCTGGTCGAGCTCACCGGCCACGCGCGCGAGCAGCTGGTCGGTCGCTCCTTGCGTCGGCTCAAGGGCGAAAGCGAGCCGCGTCAGCGCTTCGCCCGGTTGGTGGCGGCGATCCGTGCGGGCGAGCCGGTCGAGGGGCCGCTCGTGCTGGCCGCGGCCGACGGGCGGGAGCTTTCGGTCCGCGCCCGACTGGTCCCGCCGCCGGGACTGCCGGGCCGGGCGCTTCTGTGGCTGCATCCCGAGGCGAGCGGGGACGCCAGGCCGGGCACGGCCGAGGACCTGCTGCGCGGCATCCGGCCCTGGGCGGAGCTGGTGGGCGAGGGGCTCTATCTGCTCACGCTCGCCGAGGACGGCGGGTTGACGCTGGCCTGGGCGAATGCCCGCTGCCGGGCCCTTCTGGGTCGCGGCGAGGCCGACCCGGCGCTCGTTCCCGGACCCGTGGCGCTGGCGGTGTCGGGGGACCGCGGCCGCACGCGGCTGTTCATCCAGCGGCTCCTGGCCGGAGAGGAGGCGGTGGTGCGCTACCGTCTGCGCACCGCCGACGGCACGCTGCGGCCGGTCGAGGACCGGGCCCGACCGGTGCGGGACGAGCAGGGCCTGGTCCGGCTCGTCGTCGGCGCGTTGCGCGAGCGCGCCGAGTGCGGGCTCGAGCCCGGCGCGGGCGCGCCGGTCGACCGTCTGGCCGGCCTCCTGGCCGACCGCACGCGTACCGCGGTGGCCCTGGTCGACGAGGCGGGCCGGGTGCGCCGGCAGGTCGGCCGGCTCCCGGACGGGCGCGAGCCGGCCGAGCTCCTGGCCGGGCTCGGGCCACGCGAGCAGGATCGGTGGGCGGAGCTGGTCGACCAGGCGCTGGACTCGGCCGAGCCGGTGCACGCCGTCCTGCCGGTGGCCGAGGGGACGGCGCCGCCGATGCTCGCGGTCGAGCTGCATCGATTGGACGAGGCGCTGGTCCTGGCGCTCCTCGGGGCAGCGGCCGAGGCCGTGCCGGTCGGCCCCACGCCCGCGGTTGCGCACGAGGCCGTCTCGGGCCTGGCGGAGGCGCCGGCCGGGTTCGCCGGGCCGGGTGCGGGGCTGCTCGATGCGGTGGCGGCGGCGATCCTCGGGCTCGACCCACACGGCCTCGTGTGCCTCGCCAACGAGGCGGCCGGGCGGCTGTTGGGCCGCGAGCCGGACCGGCTGCTCGGCCGGCCGATCGAAACACTCCTGGGCGGGGTGGCGAGCCCCGGCGAGCTGCGGGCGCTGTTGCTCGACCAGCTGCCGCGCAGCCGGGCGGTGCGCGAGCTGCAGGGCTTGCGCGAGCAGGGCGAGCCGGTGCCGGTCGAGGTCGCCGCCCAGCGGACCGGATCGCCGGATGCGCCCTTCGTCCTGTTGACCCTGCGCGATGCGACGGTCGCCCGGCACACCGAGGAGACGCTGCGCACGCTCGCCTATCTCGATCCGCTCACCGGCCTGCCCAACCGGATCCTGTTCAACGACCGGCTCGACCAGGCGATCGCCCGGGCCCGCCGGGCGCGGCAACTGTTGGCCGTTTTGCTGCTCGATCTCGACCGCTTCAAGCTGGTCAACGATTCGCTCGGGCTCGAGCGGGGCGATCAGCTGCTGCGGATGGTGGGCGAGCGGTTGGTGGCCACGCTGCGCCGCAGCGACACGGTGGCCCGGCTGGCCGGCGACCGCTTCTTGATCCTCTTGACCGGCCTCGAGCAGACGGAGGCGGTGGTCAAGGTCGCCCACAAGCTGTTGGCCGCTCTGCAACCGCCTTTCACGATCAACGGCCACGAGCTCAGCTTCACCGCCAGCATCGGGGTGGCCGTCTACCCCCACGACGGCGAAGAGCCGGGCGTCTTGGTCAAGAACGCCGACACGGCACTGGGCCGCGCCAAGGAGCTCGGCCGCGGGCACGTCCAGTTCTACACCAACGACATGAACGCCCAGGCCTTCGAGCGGCTGATGCTGGAGAACCGGCTGCGGCGGGCGCTCGAGAACGCCGAGCTCGTGGTCTATTACCAACCGCAGCTCTCCTTGCGCTCGGGCCTGGTGGTCGGGGTCGAAGCGCTGGTACGCTGGTTCCACCCCGAGCTCGGCCTGGTCCCGCCCGGCGAATTCATCCCACTGGCCGAGGAGAGCGGGCTCATCTTGCCGATCGGCTTCTGGGCCATGGAGACCGCCTGCGCCCAGGTGCGCGCCTGGCAGGTGGAGCTCGACCGGCCCGAGCTACGCCTGGCCGTGAATCTCTCGGCCCGTCAGTTCCAGCACGCCGAGCTCGCGGCACGGATCGCCGAGATCCTGGAGCGCACCGGCTTTCCGGCCCGCTGTCTCGAGCTCGAGCTCACCGAGAGCGTGGTCATGCGCGAGGCCAAGGATTCCATGCGGCGGATGCGCGAGCTCACCGCGCTCGGGTTGGCGCTGGCGATCGACGATTTCGGGACCGGCTACAGCTCGCTCGCTTACCTGCGCTCCTTTCCGATCCGCTCGCTCAAGATCGACCGCAGTTTCGTCCAGGACGTCGATCGCGATCCGTCGAGCGCCACGATCGTCCAGGCGATCGTCGCCATGGGCGCGTCCTTGGGCCTCAACGTGGTCGCCGAGGGTGTCGAGACGAGCCAACAGCTGAGGCTGTTGCGCCACATGGGCTGCCACGAGATTCAAGGTTTCCTGGCCAGTCGAGCGTTGCCGGCGGCCGACCTGTTCCCGGTCGTTCGCGACGGCCACCTCGAGGACGACCGCTTCGTCCTGGGTGAGGGCGGCTGAGATCGGGCCCGCCCCGAGGGCCGGCCGCCGCGGCGGGGCCGCGCGCCGCCTCAGCGATCGAGGGTCGTGGGCGCGGCCGCGGCCGCCGGTGAGGCCGTCTCCGGCGCGGGGCGGGGATGGCACCGGCCGATCGAATCGGGGGCGCACACGCTCACCCCGTCGATCCAGCGCGCCCCGGCGAGCTCGGCGTGCAACAGATCGGCACCGTCGAGATTGGCCCCGGTGAGATCGGCGCCCTTGAGATCGGCACGGAACAGCCGAGCGCGGCGCAGATTGGTGCCCCTGAGCGAGGCGCCGCGGAGATCGGCGGTGGTCAGATCGGCGCCGGTCAGATCGGCGCGATCGAGGACCGCCTCGCGCAGATCGGTCGAGATGAACCGGGTCCGCCGGCCGTCGACCCCGACCAGCCGCGCGCCCACCAGCGAGGCCCGCAGGAACGATGCGTCGGCCAGTTGCGCACCGGTCAGATCGACGCCGTCGAGCGCCGCACCGTCCATCCGGCAGCGCCGCCATTCGACCCCGGGTGCCGCCATGTCGGTACAGGCCGCCCGCACCGCGGGGATCGGCCCCGAGAGCAGCAGACACACGCTCGCGGCGGCCGCGCCGGCGAGCCGAAGTCGGGCTCCGGCAGCGGCCGGAGCGGCGGGCAGGTTCCGTCGCATCACGCGAGAGATGGTGCGTGGGCCGCCGAGAGCAACGGGGAGGAAGCGGCGACCGGACCGGACGTGGCCGGGCCCGCCTCGTTCGGTGCGAAGACCTCGGCGAAGGTGGCGCGCAGATGACGATCGACCTCGTCCATCTCGACCGCCAAACCCAGGGCCGCCAGCGAGGTGACCGGATAGTCGGCCAGGCCGCAGGGGACGATCCCGCGGAAATGCTCGAGGTCCGGGGCGACGTTGAGGGCCAGGCCGTGATAGGTGACCCAGTGCCGCACGCGCACGCCGATCGCCGCGATCTTGGCCTCGCCGCCGCCGGGCGAGGTCACCCACACCCCGATCCGATCCGCGCGCCGCTCGCCACGCACACCGAGCCGGGAGAGCGTGCGGATCACCCACTCCTCGAGCCGGTGGACGTGGCCGCGCAGGTCCCGCCCGCGGCGCTCCAGATCGAGCAGCACGTAGACCACCCGCTGGCCCGGTCCGTGGTAGGTGAACCGGCCGCCGCGCCCGGTCCGGTACACCGGGAAGCGCCCGGGATCCAACAGCTCGCGCGGATCGGCGCTGGTGCCGGCGGTGTAGAGGGGAGGGTGCTGGAGCAACCAGACGAGCTCGCGGGCGCTGCCGGCGCGGATCGCCGCGACCCGCGCCTCCATGGTCGCCACGGCCTCGGGATAGGGCACGAGGCCCGGGCTCACCCGCCACTCCGGTTCGTCCCACACGGCCGGTCTTGTCCGCCCTTCGCCCTTTTGCTACATGCCGGTGCGCCGCGGTTCGCGGCGCCCTCATAGTGCGGTCGTGGCGGAATTGGTAGACGCGCCAGCTTGAGGGGCTGGTGGCCTTCGGGCCGTGGAAGTTCGAGTCTTCTCGACCGCACCATCCCGCCTCCTGCCGGCGGAGCGACGCCAGCCGACCGGACGACGAGCATGATCGAGGATCGGCTGCGCCTGGACGCGCTCGACTATCATCGCCGACCCGTCCCGGGAAAGCTCGCGGTCACCGCGAGCAAGCCCCTGGCCACCCCGCGCGACCTCTCACTGGCCTACTCTCCGGGGGTGGCGGCGGCCTGCGAGGCGATCGCCGCCGATCCGGCGGCCGCGGCCGAGCTCACCTCGCGCGGCAATCTGGTGGCCGTGGTGACCAACGGCACCGCGGTCCTGGGCCTGGGGTCGATCGGGCCGTTGGCGGCCAAGCCGGTGATGGAGGGCAAGGCCGTCCTCTTCAAGAAGTTCGCCGGGATCGACGCGTTCGACATCGAGGTGGCGGCGCGCGACGTCGATCACTTCGTCGAGATCGTGGCGGCTCTCGAGCCCACCTTCGGGGCGATCAACCTCGAGGACGTCAAAGCGCCGGAGTGCTTCGAGATCGAGCGCCGGCTGCGCGAGCGGATGCGCATCCCGGTCTTCCACGACGACCAGCACGGCACCGCGATCATCGTCGCCGCGGCGCTGCTCAACGCCCTCGAGCTCGTGGGCAAGCGGCTGGGCGACATCAAGCTCGTCACCAGTGGCGCCGGGGCGGCGGCGCTCGCTTGTCTCGATCTGTTGAGCAAGCTCGGGCTGCCCGAGGAGAACGTGATCGCCACCGACATCGAAGGCGTGGTCTATGTCGGGCGCGAGCGGCTCATGGACCCGTGGAAGGCGCGCTGGGCCCGCGACACGAAGGCCCGCACACTCGGCGAGGCCATCGAAGGCGCCGACGTCTTCTTGGGCCTTTCCGCACCCGGGGTGCTGAAGCCCGAGCAGCTCGCCCGCATGGGCGCGCGGCCGATCGTCTTCGCGCTGGCCAACCCGGTCCCCGAGATCCTGCCCGAGCTCGCCAAGGCCACCCGGCCCGACGTCATCGTCGCCACCGGCCGCAGCGACTATCCCAACCAGGTCAACAACGTGCTCTGCTTCCCGTTCATCTTCCGGGGGGCGCTCGACGTCGGCGCGACGCGGATCGACGAGGCGATGCAGATCGCCTGCGTGAAGGCCCTGGCGCGGCTCGCCCGCGAGCCGGCCCCGGAGACGGTGACCGCGGTCTACGGGCTGGACCAGCTGCGCTTCGGCCCCGATTACCTGATCCCCAAGCCGTTCGACCCGCGCCTCGTGGTCGAGCTGCCGGCGGCGGTGGCCGAGGCGGCGATCGCGAGTGGGGCCGCCACCCGGCCGCTGCCCGACCCGGCCGCCTATCGGCTGCGGCTGAGCCAGCACGTCTGGAAATCGGGCTTCGTCGTGCGGCCGCTGTTCGAGCGGGCGCGCGCCGCGCCGCAACGGCTGGTCTACACCGACGGCGAGGAGGAGCGGGTCCTGCGGGCCGTCCAGGTGGTGGTCGAGGAACGGCTCGCCCGACCGATCCTGATCGGCCGTCCGGAGGTCGTGGCGACCCGCATCCAGCGCTTGGGGTTGCCGCTCGAGGCCGGGCGCGACTTCGAGCTGTGCAACCCCGACAGCGACCCGCGCTACAACGAGTACGTGGCCTTCTATCTGGAGCGCATGGGGCGCAACGGCGTCACCCCGCAACTCGCCCGCGAGATCGTCCGCACCCGCCGCACGGTGATCGCCGCCGTCATGGTCGCCCGCGGCGAGGCCGACGCCATGCTGGCCGGGCCGGTCGGCCGGTTCCTCTCGCACCTGCGGCACATCCTCGACGTGCTCGGGCTCGATCCCGAGATGAGCGAGGCCTCGGCCGTGCACGGGATCGTGCTCGATCGCGGGGCGCTGTTCGTGGCCGACACCTCGGTGGCCGAGGATCCGCCGGCCGAGCAGATCGCGTCCACCGCCGTGCGCGCCGCCGAGATCGTCCGCGGTTTCGGGCTCGAGCCCAAGGTGGCGTTGATCTCGCATTCCAACTTCGGCTCGCGCGACACCGCCTCGGCCCGCAAGATGCGCACCGCGCTCGCGATCCTGCGCCGGATCGCCCCGGACCTCGAGGTCGACGGCGAGATGCAGGCCGACACCGCGCTCTCCGAGACCATCCGGCGGCGGCTGTTGCCCGGCTCGACCCTGTCGGGCGAGGCCAATCTTTTGATCATGCCGACGCTCGAGGCGGCCTCGGCGGCCTACAATCTGGCCAAGGCGATCACCGATGCGGTGACGATCGGCCCGATCCTGATCGGCCCGCGCCGGCCGGCCCACATCCTCAACGCCTCGGTGACCGCCCGGGGCATCGTCAACATGAGCGCCGTGGCCTGTGTGGACGCGCTCGCCCGAGCCGCGATCGAGGCGGCGTGAGCGAGCGGCGCGGCGAGCAGGCGGGTGAGGCGGAGCGGGCGGCGGGTGCGGCGCCGCCGCCCGGCCTGTCCGAAGCGCTCCTGGCCGAGGTCGCCGAGGCGCTCGCCGCCGACGCGCTCGATCTGGCGACCGGGCTCGTGGCCCCGCTGCACCCGGCCGATCTCGCCGATCTTCTGGAGCAGCTGAGCCCCGAGGAGCGGATCCGGCTCGTGGTGGCGCTGGGCGACCAGCTGCCGGCCGATACGCTGGTCTATCTCGATTCCGAGGTCCGCACCCGGCTGGTCGAGGATCTGGGGCCGGGCGCCACGGCGCGGATCGTGGCCCGGCTCGAGACCGACGATGCGGTCGAGCTGCTCTCCGATCTCGAGCCCGCGACCCAGCGGGCGATCCTCCAGGCCCTGCCGCTCGCCGAGCGGGCCTTCGTCGAGCAGGGGCTGGCCTTCCCCGAATATTCGGCCGGCCGGCTCATGGCCCGCGAGTTCGTGGCCTTACCCGACTACTGGACGGTGGGGCAGGCGATCGACTTTCTGCGCGCCCACGACGATCTGCCGGACGATTTCTACGAGCTGTTCATCGTCGACGTGCGGTTCCGGCCGGTGGGTGCGGTGCCGCTCTCCCGGGTGGTGCGCAGCCGCCGCGAGGTGCCGCTGCGCTCCTTGACCATGAAGGAGCTGCACCTGATCCCGGCCGACACCGACCAGGAGCAGGTGGCGTTTCTCTTCAAGCAATACGGCCTCGTTTCGGCTCCCGTGGTGAGCCCCGAGGGACGGCTTCTGGGCGTGATCACGGTCGACGACGTGGTCGACGTGATCGACGAGGAGGCCGAGGACGATCTGCTGAAGTTGGGCGGCGTGGCCGAGACCGACGTGTTCGCGGGGCCGCTCCAGACGGCGCGGCGGCGGGTCCCCTGGCTGCTCGTGAGCATGATCTCGGCGACCCTCGGGGCCACCGTGATCGACGCCTTCGGCGCCTCGATCGAGCAGCTCGTGGCGTTGGCCGTCCTGATGCCGATCAGCGCCGCGCTCGGCGGCAACGCCGGGGTTCAGACGCTGGCGGTGGTGGTCCGCGGTCTGGCCGTCAAGGAGCTCACCCGGGCCAACGCCGCCAAGGTGTTGCTCAAGGAGCTGCTGGTCGGGCTGTTGAACGCGAGTGTCATCATGGCGGTGGCGTTCGCGCTCACCCTCGTCTGGTTCGGGATGCTCGATCTGGCGCTGGTGTTCGCGGCCTCGATCCTGGTGACGATCACGGTGGCGGCGCTGATCGGGGTGACGGTGCCGTTGCTCCTGGAGCGGCTGGGGTTCGACCCGGCGATCGCGTCTTCGGTGTTCGTGACGCCGACGATCGACGCGATCGGCTTCTTCACTTTCCTGGGCCTGGCGACCTGGCTCTTGTTGTGAGGGCCCGGCCGCCCTGGCCGGAGCGGCGAGACGCGCGGTGTCGGGCAACTCGTCGTGTTCGCAATGACCCGAAGGCGACCGACGACGGACTCCACCCCGGTCCTCCTAAACGAGGATCCGTTCGGTCCGGAGCGATGCCAGAGAGGGATCGAGTTTCCAACGAACGTTTTTTTCAAAACAGCCTGATCTATCTTGTGCTTTATAAGCGCCTTGAGGTCGAAGCCACGCTCCAAGAGGAGCGCGAGCTCCGCGAGTTCAATGAGCAAGATGAGGCCCCTCGAGCAAAACTCTTCGGCGCACTTGTAGGCCGCCTCTGTGAAGCCGCTCAATGAAACGACAATTCCGGAAGTTTGCGGCCGCGACGGAACGCGACTTGCGCAACGCGATAAATCCGTGATGTCTGTTTTCGTGGACGTGAATTTCGCCTCGACGAGAAAATACTTGCCATCGTATTCGATGGCACCATCGATCTGCTCGATCACGCCTCCCGATTTTTCGTCGACCCGTCGAAACCGCTCTGCCGTCCGGATCCCGAAAGCCTGGAAGAGCGAGCTCAGCCATTGCTCGAAATCGGCGGCGGCGGACCGGCGATCGTTCGTGGTGATCAGCCTCGAGAGTTCCTGCGCCAGCTTGGCGGTGTCGGGACGTGCCGGTGATGGGGACGATCGCGGTGATGGAGACGGTCGCGGTCCGGCGTTCGGCGTTCGTTCGGTATCGCACCACGTAGCGCGGATGCGATCGTCTTTGGTAGCGACGATTTCACGCAAGCGGGTGACGAAACCCCTTGCGGCGAGCCGGTCATCCGCGTAGCAACTACTGAAGTCATCGAAATTGCAGAGTCGGTGCAGGAGCTGAGGGCGCGGACCGATATATGCATCGCCACCTCGATTCAGTCGCTCGATTACAGTCTGCGCTATCTCCCGCTTTTTCAGAGTTTCGGGCGCTGTCGTGACGCGTTGTTCGAGATCCGCGAGCTCGTGAAGTGGCGTCCCGACATTGCGAAAAAGAGCGACGACGTCGCGTTTGGACCGGCAGAGCCTGGGGATCCCGTCGACGAGCAGTCGGACGAGGTCCGGCGGGAACTGGTAAGGGTCCGTGGAACGTCCCGACCGAGGCGAACACCTATTCCAGGTTGAGAATATTGGGCCAATCTCGCGCGCAAGCTGGTGCGCGCGGCCGGCGTGCACGAGAAAGGTTGGTCACCGCGCAGCCGAACCCCGTCGCGGCGCCGTTCGGAGCCGGGCGAGAGGCGTTTCTCGGCGGGGCGGCCGCCGGACGGTGCGCTCGCCAGCGGGCGCGGTTCACTCGACTGTTCGGTCGAGTGCGGTTGCTCTCTCGACCATCGCGACTGCTCGGGCGGATCCCCCAGAGAGCGCCACGCCGATCGAAGCACAGCCCGAGCCGCTCGCCGCAGCGGGTCGGCGACGATCAGCTCTCGGGCGACGGTTCCCTCTCCGGACCGTCCACTGCCGTCCGACAAAAGCGGGCGAGGGCCGAAGGCGGGTCGCCGCGGTCCAGCCAGGCGAAGAGGTCCGCCCAGGCGCGCTCGCGATCGCGATCGCGCAACAGCAGATGGCGGGCCTCGGGATGGACCACGAGCGTGCAGTCGACGGCCGCGATCGTGCGCACGAAGGCGAGCTGCACAGCGGTCGGCACGATCTCGTCGCGGCCGGGGACCAGCACCAAGGTGCGCACCCGCAAGGCCGGCCCGGTGCCGTGGGCGCGGTCCATGAGATCGAGAAGCCCCGCCACCTGCGCCGCGGTCGGCTCGGCCAGATAGAGCGGATCGGCGGCGAGGGCCCGCAACAGGCCGAGATCCTCGGCGGCACGAACCGGCAACCCGCGACCGCTCAACCGCCAGCCGGGTAACAGCGCGGCGATCGCCCGCACCAGGGCCCGATAGGCGCGCGGCATGCTCTCCCCGCCCCACACCGCCGGGGCCACGAGCACCACGCCGTCGACCGGCGGCGCCGGATCGCGGGTCACCGCCAGCAACACCACCGCCGCCCCCATGCTCTCGCCCAAAAGGTAGAGGGGCAGGTCGGGCCGCTCGGCCCGCAGACGCTCGACCCGTCGGCCGAGCTCGACCGCGAGGGTCTCCGCCCCGGGCCAGAACGAGCGGTCGGGCTGCGCACCGAAGCCCCGCTGGTCGAAGGCCACGAGCCTGATCCCGCGCTCGGCGAGCCAGGGTCCGAGCCGGTCGAAGGCGCCCTTGTGGTCGCCGAAGCCGTGCACCGCCAAGACCTGGGCGCGCGCTGGAGCGGTCGGCTCGAAACGGCGCTCCGGCGGATCCGCCGGCACGGGGGGCGGGCTGGCGAGACAGCCCGCGAGCCCCAGGGTCGCCGCGAGCAAAAGCGACGCGGCGAGCGGTCCGCTCGAAGGGCGGGGCCGGTGTCGTGCGAAGCGGCATCCGTGGGCCATCGGCGGCGGGCGGGCGAGCGGCTCGCCGGCCGAGCGAACCGGCTCAGGGCGCCACCGCGAGCGGGTGGGTGCGGCCACTTTCCGCCGCCGGCTCCAACAGACGCCAGATCGCCGCGGGGCCGAGCCCGCGGGCACGCAGATGGCGCAGGGTCAAGGCCCCGGTCCGCTTGGCCATCCGCCGCCCGTCGCGATCGGCGATCAGATTGTGATGGTACCAGCGCGGCACCGGCAGGCCCAGGAGTGCTTGCAGCAGGCGGTGGACGGGGGTGGCGTGGAACAGATCCTCGCCGCGGGTCACGAGCGTCACCCCTTGCGCCGCATCGTCGACCACCACCGCCAGATGGTAGCTGGCCGGCACGTCCTTGCGCGCCAGCACGACGTCGCCCAGCGCGCCGGGATCGACCTCGACCCAACCGGCCCGTACGTCGTACCAGGCGAGCGGGCCGGTGAGGGCCAGCGCGCGGGCCACGTCCAGTCGCCAGGCGAAGGGCTCGCCGCGGGCCATGCGCCGGGCCCGCTCGGCTTCCGCCAGGCCGCGGCAGGTGCCGGGATAGAGCCGGTCGCCGGAGGGGCCGTGGGGGGCGGCTGCCGCTTCCTCGATCTCCTGCCGGATCTGCTTGCGGGTGCAGAAGCAGGGGTAAAGCACGCCCGCGGCCCGCAGCCGGTCGAGCGCCTGGCGGTAGAGCGGGAGCCGCTGCGACTGGCGGATCACGGGGCCGTCGAAGCGCAGGCCCAACCAGCGCAGATCGTCCAGGATCGCGGCGGCGAATTCGGGCCGGCAGCGCTGCGGATCGAGATCCTCGAGACGCAGGAGGAACCGGCCGCCGGTGAGCCGGGCCGCGTCGTGGGCGAAACGCGCGGCGTAGGCGTGGCCCAGATGGAGATAGCCCGTGGGGCTGGGGGCGAAACGGGTGACGTGGGCGGCACCGTCCAGCAGCGGGACGAAGTCCGGGCCGCGCAGGCCTCGCTCGCTCTCGCCCCGCGCCGTCACGCCGCCACCCCGGCCCGCACCCGCGCCATGCGCTCATGATGCGGTCGCGGGTGCGTCCCGGCAAGCACGCGGGCGTGCCGACCGCGCCACAGCCCGGCCCCGTCGCGCGCGGCCGGACGATGCGGCCAGGGCCCGCTCGACGACCTCCGGCTCCGCCGGGCGACCCAGAAGGAAGCCTTGCGCCTCGTCGCAACCCGCGGCGCGCAGCTGCGCGAGCTGCCCCGCCGTCTCCACGCCTTCGGCGGTGACCCGCATGCCGAGCGCGTGGCCGAGCGCGATCACGGTACGGGCCACCGCCCGGGCGGCGGCGTCGTGCTCCAGATCGCACACGAAGCTGCGGTCGAGCTTCAGCCCGTCGAGCGGGAAGCGGCGCAGATAGCCGAGGCTCGAATAGCCGGTGCCGAAATCGTCGAGCGCGACCGACACGCCCAGCGCTCGGATCCGCTCCAGCGCCGGGAAGGTGCCCGGCTCGTCGGCCACCAGCACGCCCTCGGTGATCTCGATTTCCAGCGCGCGTCCCGGCAGGTCGTGGCGGGCGAGCAGCCGCTCGAGCAGGGCCGGCACGTCGTCGTCGCGCAGTTGAACGGGCGAGAGGTTGACCGAGACCCGCAGCGGCCCACCGGCCAGACGCGCCCAGCGGGCCGCCCTGGCCACCGCGGCCTGCAGCACCCACCGACCGATCGGAACCATGAGCCCACGTTCCTCGGCCAAGGGCACGAACCGGCCGGGTGACACCAGGCCCAGCTCGGGGTGCCGCAGCCGCACCAGCGCCTCGGCCGCCGCCAGGCGACCGGTCGCGATCTTGAGGCGCGGCTGATAGTGCAGCTCGAACCAATCACGAGCGAGCGCCTCGTGCAGCAGGGCCTCGAGCTCGCGGGCCTCGTGCAGGGCGCGAGCGATGTCGGTGGTGAAGAGACACACCCGCCCTCGACCCGCGCCCTTGGCGCGGTGGAGCGCGAGATCGGCATGTCGCAGGAGCTCCTCGGCGCTGCCGCCGTGTTCGGGGGCGAGGGCCCCCCCGAGCGTAGCGCCACTGCGCACCGTCCGCCCGACCACGGCGAACGGTTCGGCCATCGCCGCCACGATCCGTTCGGCGACCGCCGTGACCTCGGGCCGACCGCTCCCGAGCGGGAGGAGCACGGCGAACTCGTCACCGCCCAGCCGGGCGAGCTGCGCCCCGGCCGGGACCGTCCGCCGCAACCGCCCGGCTGCCGCGGCCAACAGCGCATCGCCCGCCCGGTGCCCCAGTGCGTCGTTGATCTCCTTGAAACGGTCGAGATCGACCAGGAGCAGCCCCAGGGAGCGGCCCGCCGCCACCGCACCGCTCACGGCTTCGTGCAGCTGCTCGGTGAACCAGGCGCGATTGGGTAGGTCGGTGAGCGGATCGTGGTGCGCGAGGTAGCGCAGGCGCGCTTCCGCGGCGCGCCGCTCGCTCACGTCCTGGCCGATCGCGACGAACCCGGCACAGGTTCCATCCGGGGTGGTGATCGGATCGACGCGCAGCTGGAAGGGCACCGGTCCGCGCCGCGTCGCCAAGGTGAGCTCGGCGGCGAAGGCACATCCGGCCCGCAGATCGCGCAGGAGGGCCCGTCGCCGGGCCGGTTCGGCGATCCGCCGCAAGAGCCCGAGGCGGCCCACGGGTCGGTCAGGGGGCGGCTCCAGGAGCGCCCGGGCCGCCGGATTGAGGAACACGACCGCCCCGGCCGGGTCGAGAACGGCGATCGGCTCGCCCGCGCTCTCGACCGCCGCACGGATACGGGTGAGCATCATCCGCGTGGCCCGTGCCTCGGCGCTGCGCGCCCGCTCGGCCTCCTCGACCGTGGCGCGCAGCGTCTCGATCGCCCGGGCGAGCGTCCCGATCCCGTCGCGCCGCTCGCGGCCCGGCACCACCAGGTCGTGCGCGCCGGATGCCAGGCGCAGGATCGTGCGGGCGAGCGCATCGAGCGGCCGGGCCAGCCGACGCAGCCCGGCGGCGATGGTGGCGAGCGCCGCGAACAGGATCGCGACCCATAAGAGCAGCCGCTGGGTCACCGCCTCGCGGATCGCCGCATCGACCCGCGCGGTGGAGACGAGGAGCTCCAGCACGCCCAACTCCGCCGGCGGCTCGACCCAGCGGGCGTGGATCGGGCGGACCAACCGCAAGCCCGCTGATTCCGGCCGGCCGCGGCTGCGCTCCCAGAGGACCGCACCGTCGGGTCCGAGCAGACGCGCGGTGGTCAGATCCGGATCGCGCTCCAGCGCATCGAGCGCGGCGAAGGCCTTCGCTTCGTCGAAATCCCACAGCGCCGCGGCCAGGGTCTCGGCCTGCACATCGGCCACGAGCTCGATGCGGGTCGCGAGCTCGGCTCGCAGTTGTTCCGCGCGCTCGCGGATCCCGCGGATCCCGTCGATCCCGAGCACGAGCGCCACCACCAGGGCCACCAGGAGCAGGCTGCGCCGCTCCAGGCCGAGGCCGCTCTCGGGCTTCGCGCCCGCACGCGGGTCCGTCGCCGGCGCGTCACGCGACGTCGGGTCGGTCACGGGCGCACCGTCGGGGGCGGCGGCTCGTCGAGCCCGTAGCGCGCCTCCAACCGCGCGAGCTCGCCGCTCGCCCGCAGACGCCGGATGCCCTCGTCCAGGATCCGCACGAGCTCGCGCGATTCGGCGCGGGCGGGGGAGAAGCCGATCCCCACCACCTGGGTGGCGCCGAGGCTCACGAACTCGATGCGGTCCTCGAGCCCGCGGCGGCGCGCGGCGAAGGTGAGCACCGCTCGATCGTCGTAGACGAGGTCGATCCGCCGGGCCAGGAGCTTCTCGAGGTTGCGGGCCGCCGCGTCGAGCCCGGAGACCAGCTGCACCCGGCGGGGATCGCGGGCATGGCGGGCGAGATAGTCGTCGACGGCCGTACCGTTGCCGTAGCCGACCACGGCGCCCACCACCCGCCCCTCGAGATCGGCCACGCCGGTCCAAGCGAAGCTTTCGCCCCGGCGGACCGCGAGCACCCACCGTGCCCGGGCCATGGGCTCGCTGGGGAACAGGAAGTCGGGCGCGTCCTCGACCCCGGCGCCGACCGCACCCGAAATCTCGCCGCGTCGGACCGCTTCCAGGGTCCGCTTCCAGCCGGAGAGCGCGTAGTCGACGCGGTAGCCGTGCGGCGCCAGAACCGCGCGGGCGAGCTCGATCAAGAAGCCGGGTTCGGGATCCTCGGGGTGACAGTTGAACGGGCACCAGGGATCGGCGCGCAAGGTGACGGTGCGACCACCCGCCGGGGCGGCGGCGCCGAGCAGCACCACCACCAGACCGAGCGCCGAGAGCAGCAGCCGGGCCACGGGATCGCCCTCCCGAACAGACGGGCCTCACGCGACCTCATCCTGCCCTCCCCGGGTTGACGTTCGGTAAACGGCCGGCGCTTCGGCCTCTCGATCCCCGATGCGCCAGGCCGGTGCCGCCCGTAGGGCCTCGGATGTCCGCCACTCGATGCGCGGCCGGGAAGCGCGCTCAGTTGCGCTCCGCGGCCGGGCCCGGGCGGATCACGAGGGTGCAGCAGCCCGCTTCACCCGGCCGCCAGGTCCGACCGGTGAAGTGGAAGCCGGCGGCCTCGAAGGTGCCGTCGTCGACGCGCCCGGCGATCCGGCACAAGGTGGCGACCCGCTCCTCGGGCAGCCCGGCCGCCAGCCAGGCCTCCTTGAGCGGGCAGCGGCGCATGTGGATCACGAGCTCCTCGTGATCGCAGCGGCGCACCTCGGGATCGAACAGCCGGCCGCGATCGGGCACGAACTCCAGGAAGGCCCGGCAGAGGCCGGTCAGATCGGCGGGGGCGAAGGACGCGAAGCGACGGCCGATCTCGGCGCCGTACCGGTAGATCGCGGCCTTCAGGATCGCTTCCGCCTCCTCCTCGCCGAACCGGCGGGCGAGCTCGTCGAAGATCGCCGCGTAGACGAGCGCTCGCCCCCGATGGGCGGCCAGCAGTTGCTCTTCGAGGAACCTCACCCGCTCTTCGAGCGCACCGACATCCTCCACGACCCTTCTCCCAGCACGCGCACGCGGCCATCATGGCGGGCGGGGCGCGATCGGCAAGGAGGCGAGCGGTGCGGGTGGGCGTGATCGGCTTCGGGGCGATCGGTGGCGAGATCGTGGCGCGCTATCGCGCCGGGACGCTGGGCCCGGGCCTTGAGCTCGTCGCGGTCCTGGTCCGCCGGCCGCGAGCCTTCGAGCCCTTGTGCACCACCGAGCCGACGGCGTTCTTCGCGAGCGCCCCCGAGCTCGTGGTCGAGGTGGCGGGCCACGAGGCGCTGCGGGCTCACGGGATCGCCGCGCTCGAGGCGGGGGCGGACCTGCTCCTCACCTCGGCCGGGGCGCTCGTCGACGACGCGTTCCGGGAGCGATTGACAGCCGTGGCGAAAGAGACCGGGCGGCGGGTGATCGTGGCCTCGGCCGGGATCGGCGCGCTCGACATCCTGGGCGCGGCGGCGGTCGGTGGGCTCGCGCGGCTGCGCATCACGGTGCGCAAAGATCCCACGGCCTGGCGGGGCACGGTGGGCGAGCGCGTAGGCGACCTCGACCGCCTGGAAGGCCCGATGACCCTCTACGCCGGGCCGGTGCGCGAGGGCGCTCGGCTCTACCCGCAGAACGTCAACATCGCGGCTGCGGCGGCCCTGGCCGGCGCCGAGCTCGATTCGACCGAGCTCGTGATCGTGGCCGATCCCGGCATCCGCGAGCATGTCGTGGAGATCGAGGCCGAGGGTGCGTTCGGCTCGTTCACCTTCCGCGAGATGATCCGGCCCTCGGCCACCAATCCCAAGACCGGGGTCCTCGTGGCCATGGCGGTGATCGCATCCATGCGCCGGCTCGCCGCGCCGTTCGTGGTCGGCGGGTGAGCCCGGTCGAGCGCGCGGGGCAGACAGGAGGCGCCGTGGCTTGACAGCCGGGGCCCCGGCCCGGACAAGTCGCGGGGCGCGTCGAGGGAGGCCGGAGCATGAAGGCAACGCGGCGGAGCTGGCTCGCAGGAGTCGCGCTGGTCGCCCTGGCCTGGGCCGGGGGCGAGGCGGCGGCGCAGAGCGGCGCGATCAAGATCGGCGTGATCTACGACGTCACCGGGCCGTTCGCGGCCGGGGGCTCGGAGGCGGCGCAGATCGGCACCCGGACGCTCATCGACTATTACAACGAGAAGGGCGGGGTGCGCGGCTATCGGATCGATGCGATCTACGCCGATGCACAATCCAAGGCCGAGGTGGCGATCGCCGAAGCCGAGCGGCTGTTGAACCAGGAGAAGGTCGATCTGATCCTGGGGGTCTATTCGAGCGCCCACTGCGTGCCGATGGCCCAGCGGGTCAACGCCGCCAAGAAGTTCATGTGGGCCACCGTGTGCACGGCTTCGGCGGTGTTCAAGGACAAGGGCCTCGAATACGTGTTCCGGCCGCAGGTCCACACCGACCAGTTCGGCGAGGCGTCCTGCCGGTTCCTGGCCGAGCGCTCGAAGGAGAAGCTCGGGCTCGAGCCCAAGGACCTCAAGGTGGCGATCATCTACGAGGACGGGCCCTATGGTGCCGGGGTGGCGGCCGGCAACGAGGCGACCTGCAAGCAACTGGGCATGCAGATCGTGCTCAAGGAGGGCTACGCCGCCACCGCCCCCGATCTCTCCTCGCTCGTCACCAAGCTGCGCCGGGCCCGCCCCGACGTCATCCTCCACACCGGCTACAATCCGGACATCACCCTGTTCTTGCGGCAGGCCAAGGAGCAGGGGCTCAGGTTCAAGGGGCTGATCGGCCACGGCGCCGGCTACGGCCAGATCGACAAGCTGCGCGAGACCTTCAAGGACGACGTGAACTACTTCTTCAACGTCGACCCGGTGGCCGCGCAATTGCTCGATCCCGCGACCCTGGCGCCGGGCCTGGGCGATCTCATCCAGGAGATGATCAAGCGTTACCAGGCCGTCAAAGGCCCGGGCGAGCTGCCGCCGCACGTCTCGATGGGATGGAACAACACCTGGATCTTCCTCGAGCACGTGCTGCCGCTGGCGATCGACAAGTACGGCGGCTTCGATCCCGAATCGCTGCGCAAGGCGGCGCTCGAGGTCGACATCCCCGAAGGCGGCACGATGCAGGGTTACGGGGTGAAGTTCGCGCCACCCGGGCATCCGATGTCCGGCCAGAATCTGCGGAGTTCCCCCGTCGTGATGCAGTACGTCGACGGCAAGACCAAGATCGCCTGGCCCAAGTCGATCGCCACGATCGACCCGATCCTGCCGTTCCCCAAGGGCCACGCTTACGCGCCTTGAGCCGGCCGTTGCTGCAGGTCCGCGGGCTCACCAAGCGGTTCGGGGGATTCACCGCCGTCCGCGAGGTCGATTTCGACCTCGCGGAGGGCGAGATCCTGGGCCTCATCGGTCCGAACGGCTCGGGTAAGAGCACCACGTTCAACTGCATCGCCGGGATGCTCGCCCCCACCGCCGGCTCGATCCGCTTCCGCGGCGAGGAGATCGCCGGGCTGTCGCCGGTGGCGATCTGCCACAAGGGCATCGCCCGGACCTTCCAGATCCCACGCCCCTTCAAGAAGCTCTCGATCTTCGAGAACGTCCTGGTGGCGGCCTGTTTCGGCCACGGCGAGCGGATCGATCGGGCCACCGCCGAGCGCTACGCGCACGAGGCGCTGGAGCTCGTGCGGCTGCCCACCGAGCGCGACGCGCCGGTCGACCAACTCGGTGCGGCCGGCCTCAAGAAGCTCGAACTCGCCCGGGCGCTCGCCACCCGCCCCCAGCTCCTGTTGGCCGACGAATCCTTGGGCGGGCTCGACGAAGTGGAGATCGAGCAGGCGGCCGACACGCTCGCCCGGATCCGCGCCGAGCGCGGCATCACCATCATCTGGGTCGAGCACATCATGGGGGTGCTCATGCGCGTGGTCGACCGCTGCATCGTGCTCGACCACGGCGAGAAGATCGCCGAGGGGCGGCCGGCCGAGGTGGCCCGCGATCCCAAGGTGATCGAAGTCTATCTCGGGGCCGAGGCGCAGGCCGTGCAGGAGCGGGTGGCGGCCCGTGGCTGAGGCGCTCCTGGAGCTCGACTCGGTCACCGCCGGCTACGGCGGCTTCACCGCGCTGTTTGAGGTCTCGCTGCGCGTGGCCCCGGGCGAGGCGGTCGCGGTGATCGGCCCCAACGGGGCGGGCAAGACCACGCTGTTGCGGGCGATCTCCAAGCTCGTCCCGGCGCGGGCCGGGCGGATCGTCTTCGACGGGGTGGATCTCGCGACCGTGCCGGCGCATCGGGTCGTGGAACTGGGCATCGCCCACGTGCCCGAGAACCGGCGGCTGTTCCCGCGGCTCACCGTCGAAGAGAATCTCGTGATGGGAGCGTTCACCCCGAGGGCGCGGGCGCGCTTCGCGCAGCGGCTCGAGGAGGTCTACGCGCTCTTTCCGCGGTTGAAGGAACGGCGCCACCAGCCGGCCGGGACGATGTCGGGCGGCGAGCAGCAGATGTGCGCGATCGGCCGCGGGCTCATGTCCGACCCGCGGCTCCTGCTGCTCGACGAGCCCTCGGCCGGGCTGGCGCCGGTCATCGTCCAACAGGTCTTCGAGCTCGTGCAGAAGATCGCGCGCTCCGGGCTCACCGTGCTGATCGTCGAGCAGAACGTGCAGCAGGTGCTGCGGATCGTCGATCGGGCCTATCTCCTGGAGGCCGGGCGGATCCGTGGGCAGGGGCCGGCATCCGAAATGCTGGCCTCCGAGGACGTCAAGAAGGCCTATATCGGGCTTTGACGGCGGTCCGGGGAGCCGTTCCCGCGTAGGTCGGGTCGCCGGGGCGAACGGGTCGTGCTAGCGGTTCTCCATGACCCCCGAGCAATTCATCTCCAAGTGGAAGGACTGGCAGGGTCACGAGCGTCAGGGCTATCAGAGCCACTTCCGTGATCTCTGCGCGCTCCTGGATCAGCCGGAGCCGCACGATCCGCAGAGCTATTGCTTCGAGAAAGGCGTCACCAAGACCTCCGGCGACAAGGGCTGGGCGGACGTCTGGAAGCGCGGCCACTTCGCCATCGAGTACAAGGCGAAGGGCGCCAACCTTGAGGCCGCGCTCGCCCAGCTCCAGCAATATGCGCTCGCGCTCGAGAGCCCGCCGCTCCTGGTAGCCTGCGACTTCGAGCGCTGGCTGATCGTCTCGAGCTTCACCAACGCCGTCTCCGAGCGGCGGCTCGTGCAGATCGAGGAGCTGCGCGAGCCCGTCACGCTCGACGTGTTGCGGCGGCTGTTCACCGACCCGGAGAGCTTCCGCCCGGCCCGGACGCTCCAGGACGTCACCGAGGAAGTGGCGCGTGAGGTGGGTGAAATCGCCCGTGACCTGCGCGCCAAAGGGCACGATCCGCAGAGGGTGGCGCACTTCGTGATCCGCCTCGTCTTCTGCATGTTCGCCGAGGCGATCGGGTTGCTTCCCGACAAGCTGCTCACCCGAACGCTCGACTCCGCGATCCTCCGGCCCGACCGTGCCGAGAGCCTGCTCGCCGGCCTGTTCCGCGCCATGCGCGACGGCGACGAGACCTTCGGGCCCTTCGTCGTACCCTGGTTCGACGGCGGGCTGTTCGACGACGATTCGACCCTGCCGCTCTCCGAGCCGCTGCTGCGCCGCCTGCGGGCGGCGGCCGATCGGGACTGGGCGGAGCTCGATCCCTCGATCATGGGCACGCTCTTCGAGCGCGGCCTCGACCCCGAGAAGCGTGGCCAGCTCGGCAAATTCTACACCGGCCGCGACAAGATCGAGCTCATCGTCGAGCCGGTGATCCGCCGGCCGCTGCGCGAGGCCTGGGAGAAGGCCAAGACCGAGATCCGTGCACTGATGGAAGAGGCGCGGAGCAGCCGGGGCAAGGCCGCGGAGCGCAAGATTCAGGCGGCGCGCGAGATCTACGAGGCGCATCTGGAGCGGCTGCGCCGTTTCCGGGTGCTCGATCCGGCCTGCGGCTCGGGCAATTTCCTCAACCTGGCGCTGCAGGCGCTCAAGGATCTCGAGTGGCAGGCGCTCATCGAGGCCGAGGAGCTGGGCCTCGGTCAAGAGCTGCGGTCCAGCCAGGTGGGACCGCGCCAGATGCTCGGCATCGAGATCAACGAATATGCCTGCGAGCTCGCCCGCGCCTCGGTCTGGATCGCCGACATCCAGTGGCTCAAGCGGCGCGGCCTCGGCGTCGATCGCCGGCCGATCCTGGACAAGCTCGAGACGATCGAGTGCCGCGACGCGCTCCTGGCGCCGGACGGGAGCGAGGCCACCTGGCCGGAGGCCGACGCGATCATCGGCAACCCGCCCTTCCTGGGCGGCAAGCTGCTGCGCAAGGGCCTGGGCGACACCACCGTGGATCGCCTGTTCGCGGTCTACGAGGGCCGCGTGCCCCGCGAGGCCGACCTCGTCTGCTACTGGTTCCTCAAGGCCGCCGAGGCCGTCGAGGCGGGTCGCACGGGGCGTGTCGGGCTGGTCGCCACCAACTCGATCCGCGGCGGCGCCAATCGCAAGGTGCTGGAACGGGTCGCGTCGCGCCTGCGGCTGGTCGAGGCCTGGTCGGACCAGCCGTGGTACCTGGAGGGTGCGGCCGTCCGTGTCTCGCTCGTCTGCTTCGCCGAAGGGGCGAGCCCTGCGGCCGAGCCGCCGCGGCTCGATGGCCGCACCGTCGAGCGGATCCTGCCCGATCTGACCGCGCCGGGCGCGCTCGCGGTCGATCTCACGCGCGCCGCTCGCCTCGCCGAGAACGCCGGGGTGGCCTTCATGGGTGACACGAAGGGCGGCCCCTTCGAGGTGCCGGGCGAGCTCGCCCGACGCTGGCTGAGGCTCCCCCTCAATCCCAACGGTCGGCCCAACGCCGACGTGCTGCGGCCCTGGGTCAACGGGCTCGACGTGACCCGGCGACCACGCGACATGTGGATCGTCGATTTTGGGACCGAGCGCGGGGAGGCGGAGTGCGCCTTCTACCAGGAGCCCTTCGAGCACGTCCGTCGTTCGGTCTATCCAGAGCGAAGAGACAACCGTCGGCTTTCCTATCGGAATGCCTGGTGGCGTCACGTCGAGCCTCGCCCAGCCATGTGGCGGGCCCTGCAGGGTCTGCGGCGCTACATCGCCACGCCGACGGTCGCGAAGCACCGCCTGTTCGTCTGGCTCGAGCCGCCGACCTGCCCCGACCACCAGCTCATCGTCATCGCTCGCGACGACGACACCACCTTCGGCATCCTCCACTCCCGCTTCCACGAGCTCTGGTCGCTCCGGCTCGGCACCAGCCTCGAGGACCGGCCGCGCTACACGCCGACCACCACCTTCGAGACCTTCCCCTTCCCCGAAGGCCTCGCCCCGAACCGCCCCGCCACGGCCTGGGCCGCCGACCCCCGCGCCCGGGCGATCGCCGCGGCGGCCCGCGCGCTGCACGAGAAGCGCGAGGCCTGGCTCGACCCGCCCGATCTCGTCCGCCGCGAGCCCGAGGTCGTGCCCGGCTACCCGGACCGACTGCTGCCGGTCGACGAGAAGGCCGCCGCGGAGCTCCGCAAACGGACGCTCACCAACCTGTACAACCAGCGCCCGAAGTGGCTCGACGACCTGCACCGCGCCCTGGACGAGGCCGTCGCCGCCGCCTACGGCTGGCCGGCCGATCTGGACGACGAGGCGATCCTGGCTCGGCTTCTGGAGTTGAACCGGGCCCGGGCCGCCGCGGGGCGGTGAGCCGTGGCGCCGTCCCGGGCGGCGGCCCGGCAGCCCGCGCGGCCGTCAACGATTTCTCAACCTTTCCGGGGCACCATGGGCCGCGACCGTGGACCGCGAGGAGCTCGTACCCGTGCTCGCCAGGCTCGCCCGGATCGTCGTCGCCCGGCTGACGAAGCTCGTCATTCGCCCGACGACCCGGCCGGCCCCCGGCCCGCACCGGGGCCCAGCGGTGGCGCGCCGTCCCACCCCCGCCCTTCGGCCGTGGCTTCGGCAGCAGGCCGAGCTTCTCCAGGAACGCCTTGTGCGCCTCGTAGGCCTTCTCGGCCATCGGGCTGCCCTGGGCGTACTCGGTGCGGACCTCGGCGGCGAGCGTGCGCATCCTCGCGAGTTGGGCGGCGTCCCGGGCGATCGGCTCGACACCCGCCTGCCGGTCCGCGACGAGCGCTTCGCGCTCGGCGATCATGTCCTCGGGATTGATCCGCAGCGCCAGGTCGCGCACCGCCGTCTCCGGGATCGCCTCGATGTCGTCCGGCTGCTTCTCCCACTCGGCCTCGTCGACCGTCACCTCGTCGATCGGCAGCGAGTGGACGTGCAGGATCGGGCAGCAGGCGATCTCGTGGGCCCCCGAGCCGGGACTCCGGGCAGAAGAGAAACGTTCGTCGGCGTCGATCACCTTCTCGTCGATCGCGGTGAACAGCTCGGTTGGCGGCAGGGCCACGGGCGAAGCGCCCATCTTCCGAAAGAGGGTGGCTGCCATACCCTCGGGAGCGCAGATCTCGACAGCTCCGATGTCGTCGACGCCGCGGATCGGCTCGGAGGAGAACGACCATTCGACCCCGCTGTTGGCGCAGCCGATCGTGAAGACGCCATAGCGGGCGGAGAGCTCCCGGTAGCGCTCCTTGCCGCCGCCGTACTCGCAGAACGCCAGCGCGGTGGCCCGATCCTGGTAGCCACCGATCAGATCTCCGAGGATCGCGAAGGCCGGGTCGCGCCCCGTGAAATAGACCGAGGAGGTTGCCATCCCGTCGAGGATGCCTCGGCCCATGGTGTCGATCAGCTCGGATGGCGGGACGACCGCACCACCGGGCAAGATCTCGATGCGCAGCCGACCCGCGGTCATTCGGCCGACCTCCTCGCCCCAGCGCTCGGTGGCACGGTGCACCGGATGCGCGGTCGGCAAGGCGCTCTGGATGCGCCAAGTCTCGGCTGCGCCGGTCAGGGGCGTGGCCAGCCCGATCGGCCGTGCGGATACGGTCACGCTGGTACGGCTCGCCCGCGCCTCCTCGCCCTCGGTCCGCCGGGCCCGGCGGGTGATCCGCCGCTCGGCCGGGCGCGAACACCGGCACGCGTGCCGTCGAGCGGGCTGGTGACGGCTCCGAGGGCGGTGGCGCCGGGCTCAGCCCCGGAAGCCGTCCTTGGCGCGGCGCAGCGCGGCGAAGACCTCGACCTCGGGGGCGCTCTCGAGACCCAGCCGGCGGCGGATGGCGGGGTCGCCCGCGCGCAGGAACGGATTGGTGGCCCGCTCGGCGGCGATGGTCGAGGGCACGGTCGGCCGACGGACGGCCCGCCACCGTTCGACCTCGGCCGCGCGCTCGACGAGTGCGCGGTTGTCGGGATCCACGGACAGAGCGAAGCGGGCGTTGCCGGCTGCATATTCGTGGCCGCACCAGATGCGGGTCTCGCCCGGCAGGGCCGCGAGCAGCCGCAGCGAGCGCCACAGCGCCGCGACGTCGCCTTCCAGGACCCGACCGCACCCCATCACGAACAGCGTGTCGCCACAGAACAGATCACCCGTGGCCTCGAACAGATAGGCGACGTGCCCGCTGGTGTGCCCGGGTGTGGCCAGCACCCGGGCCGGGGAGCGGCCGAGCTCGACCAGCTCGCCTTCGGCGAGGGCCCGGTCGAGCGGCGGCAGCCGGTGCGCGTCCGCGGCCGCCCCGGCGACCTTGCATCCCGTGGCGGCCACGAGCTCGGGAACGCCCGCGACGTGATCACCGTGATGGTGGGTGAGGAGGATCCAATCGAGCCGGCCGCCGCGCGCTCGCAGCCGTTCGAGCACCGGGCCGGCTTCGGCCGGATCGACCACGGCGACCGCCCCGGTCGCCTCGTCGGTCAAGAGGTAGCCGTAATTGTCGGCGAGCAGCGGTACGATCTCGATGGCGAGCGCCACGGTGACCCTCCCCCGGTGCGATCCGCGGCTGCATCTAGCCGCGGGGTGCGCTATCTTCCAGCCGTGGCGGAGGAGGAGGCGAGATGCGCCCCGAGGTCGACGAACTGGTGGCGTTCTACCAGGGAAGGGAGGGGCAGCTCGCCCGGCGGCTGGTGGCCGCACGGCTGCGGGCGCTCTGGCCCGACGTCCGCGGCCTCGATCTGGTCGGGATCGGCTACGCGGCCCCGTATCTTGCGTTGTTCGAGGAGGCGCGACGGTGCCTGGCCTTCATGCCGGCGACCCAAGGAGCGCGGATGTGGCCCGCGCACCCGCCCTCGCGGACCGCGCTCGTGCGCGAGGAGGAGCTGCCGCTGGCCGACGGCAGCGTCGATCGCGTGCTTCTGGTCCACGCGCTCGAGCACAGCGAGCGGGTCGACGGGATGCTGCGCGAGCTGTGGCGGGTGCTGGCCGACGGCGGGCGGCTCCTGGCGGTCGTCCCCAACCGCCACGGGGCGTGGTGTCTCTCCGAGCGGACCCCGTTCGGCCACGGTCAGCCCTATTCCGCCGCCCGGTTGGCCAAGCTCTTGGAGCGCCGACTGTTCCAGCCGGTGGCCGAGGAGCGCGCGCTCTATCTGCCGCCCGCGCGTTGGGGGCTGTTGCTCAAGGCCGCGATCCCGATCGAACGGTTGGGCCTCAAGCTCGCCAAGGAACTCTCCGGGGTGGTGATCGTCGAGGCCGAGAAGCGGATCTGGCAAGCCGCCCCGGTGTTCGAGCGGCGCCGCGAGGCGCGCCGCTACGTGGCCGCGGCCCCCGCGATCGGCGCGGCGCGCGACGTGGGCGCGGCGCGGGGCAAAGTCGTGCCGCTGCCGCTCGACCCGGCCCGGCCCCGGCCGGAACAGGGCTGAGGGGGGCGGGGCGGTGGGCGGGCCCGTGCTCACCGGCCGGGAGACCGGCCTGTTCGTGATCGCCGCGACCCCGTTCGACGACCGGGGCGAGCTCGATCTCGAGGGAACCGACCGGCTGGTCGAGTGGTACCTGGAGAAAGGCGTCGCGGGCCTCGCGATCCTCGGCCAGATGGGCGAGGCGGCCAAGCTCACGGTCGACGAGCAGCTGCTGTTCGCGCGCCGCGTGCTCGCCCGGACGGCCGGCCGGGCCCCGGTGGTGGTCGGGGCCTCCGCCCCCGGCTTCGCGCAGATCGCCGCGCTCGCCCGCGCCGTGGTCGATGCCGGGGCGGCCGGCGTCCTGATCGCCCCACCCGGCCATCTGCGGGGCGACGAGGCGGTGCTCGCCTGGTCCGCCGAGTGCGATCGGGTGCTGGGCGAGATCCCCTGGGTGCTGCAGGATTTCCCGCTGGGCGGCGGGCCGCCCACGAGCGCCGCGCTGATCCGCAAGATCGCCGAGGCCTGCCCGGCGCTGGTCACGCTCAAGCACGAGGACTGGCCCGGGCTCGACAAGATCACCGCGCTGCGCGCCCAGGAAGCGGCCGGTGGGCGCAGGCTCGGCATCCTCGTCGGCAACGGCGGACTGTTCTTGCCCTTCGAGTTGCTGCGCGGCGCCGACGGGGCCATGACCGGCTTCGCTTTTCCCGAGGTGATCGTCGACGTCTGCCGCCTCGTGGCGGAGGGCCGCAGCGAGGCGGCACTCGATCTGTTCGATCTCTATTTGCCGCTGATTCGCTACGAGCAGCAGCCGGGGATCGGCCTGGTGGTCCGCAAATGGATCCTGCACCGGCGCGGTGCGCTCGCTTCCCCGCGCGTGCGGCCTCCGGCGCCGCCGCTCACCGCCGAGACGCGCGGCGAGATCGAGCGGCTCTTGGATCGGCTCGCGCGACGGCTGGCCGGCTCGCACGGCTGAGCGAGGCCGGTTCCCGGCTCGACAGGGGGTGAAGGTCGCGCCAAGAGACCGCCCGACGCGCCGATCGACCGGCGCGCAGCGAGGAAAGGCCCGATCCGTGCTGCTTCGACTTGCCGATCTCGACCGCACCCGGCGCTACAAGCTCTTGACCGCACTCGTGGTCCCCAGGCCGATCGCGCTCGTCACCAGCCTCGGCGCCGATGGTGTGGTCAACGCCGCGCCCTACAGCTTCTTCAACCTGTTCAGCCAGGACCCGGCGCTCGTGGTCCTCGGCATCGAGCGGCGCGAGGGGCCGGTGCAGAAGGACACCGGCCGCAACATCGAGGCCAGCGGGGAGTTCGTGGTCAATCTCGTCGACGAGGACCTGGCCGAGCTCATGAACCTCTGCGCCATCGACTTTCCACCCGAGATCTCGGAAGTCGACATCGCCGGCCTCTCGCTCGCCTCCTCCGTGGCGGTGCGCACGCCGCGCCTGGCCGAGGCGCCGGCTTCGCTCGAATGCCGCAAGCTCGTGACGCTCCTGCCGGGTGGCGGGCGCGAGCTCGTGATCGGCGAGATCCTGGCCGTGCAGGTCCGCGACGCCCTGATCGACCCGCACACGCTGCGCCTCGACCTGGAGCGCTGGCGGCCGGTCGGCCGGCTGTTCGGCAACCTCTACTGCCGCACCCGCGACCGCTTCGAGCTGATCCGCAAGACCTACCGGCAATGGCTCGCCGAGGGCGGCCGCCTGCCCGCGACGCGCAGCACGCCGTCGCACGGGGCGGCAGGCAGCGTCACCAGCGCCGGGCCGACCGCAGCCGAGATCGGGTCGATCACCGGAAGCCCGAGCTCGGCCTCCGGCCGGGCCCGTTAGCCGGCCATCCCGGCGCAGCCCGGGATCACCAGCTCGGCGCCGTCCACCTCGACCAGAGCGTGGTCCTGGCCGGCCGTCACCGTGCGGTTGCTGTTCGGGTCGATCACCAGGATCCGGGCAACGGGGCGGCGGCTCCTCGAGTCTCTCGGTGCCGGGGTTGGCCGAGGGCCGCCCGGCGAGCAAGGCTCGCTCGACGGGCCGCCGTGTCGAGGAGAGGCGGATGAGGGGTGCTCGACCCCCCGATCTCGCTCTAGCACCGGTGCACCGTGGCGCCGCTGCGCGGTGGCGATCGCTCGCCACCGCGGCCCGAGCGGCCGAGGCCGCCGCGGCCGAGGCGGCCGGGAGCAAGCC
>FWPV01004920.1_pt1 | contig 27439 bp, 21 predicted proteins | sample 2228371 | NCBI WGS metagenome assembly FWPV01 (sample SAMEA103939776, study PRJEB20133) | metagenome
ATAGAATCATTATTTATAAGGTACACTAAGGTATCGAAAAATAAATTTTTTCACAACATCTGCATCATGTTAAATGCATTTTTCGGGTTAATTTTTAAAAATAAGGAGGGATTTATGTCAAAGATTAAGAGGGCAATAATAAGTGTTTCGAACAAACAGGGCATTGTTGAATTTGCAAAAGAACTTGAATCAATGGGAATCGAAATTCTCTCTACTGGAGGCACAGCAAAAACTTTAAGGGAAGCAGGGGTTCATGTCAAAGAAGTATCAGAACATACAGGTTTCCCTGAAATGCTTGATGGAAGGGTAAAAACACTTCACCCCAAAATTCACGGAGGATTGCTTTCAAGAAGGAATAATATTAAGGATATGGAAGAAATCAAGAAACACGGGATAGAAACAATAGATATGTTGATTGTTAACCTTTATCCATTTGAAGAGACAATCTCTAAACCAGGAGTCACATTCGAAGAGGCAATTGAAAACATTGATATCGGGGGTCCTGCTATGCTGCGTTCAGCATCAAAAAACTTTCAAGATGTTATTGTTATTGTTGACCCGTCCGATTACAAGAGAATCTTAGATGAGCTTAAGAGGCTTGGTGGAGATATAAGTTACAAAACAAGATTGGAGCTTGCACAAAAGGTATTTGCGCATACATCAAGATACGATGGGTTGATTGCAGATTATCTTTCAAGAGTCCTGAAGAAAGAAAAAATATAAAGGCAGTTTATAAATGAAAGTGCTTGTCATAGGTAAAAGTGGTAAGGAACACGCAATCATCTGGAAACTTTCACAGAGCAGATATGTCGATAAGATATACTGCTGCCCAGGGAATGCAGGTATCGCTGAAATCGCTGAATGCATTGATTTCAGCCCAAGGGATTTCTATGCCTTGATTGATTTTATTAAATATGACTGGATTGATTTAACCATTATTGGCGATGAGGAGCAGTCCTCAAATGGAATAGTTGATATATTGGAAAGAGAAGGTTGTAAAGTTTTCGGTGCAAATAAAGTCTCCGCACAATTGAGAACGAGCAGATCTGCTGCTAAAAACCTTTTAAAGTTTCATGGGATTTTAACACCCGAATATAAAGTCTTTAACTCCTATACACTTGCAATGGACTATATTAGATTAAAAGGTGTGCCTATAGTTATTAAGAGTGATAATATTTTGGATGAAAATATTTCATATATTGCTTTTTCTGTAGATGAGGCGGTTCATACTCTTAAAGCTGTTATGAGCAAAGGGAAGCCTGGCGTTTCTGGCAAGAAAATAATTCTGGAAGAATACCTGAATGGACTTGAGGCGACTTTTACATTTTTAACTGATGGAAATACTGTACGCCCGTTTCCAAACCTGCGTAAATATTTTCGGTTTAGTGAAAATGATGCTAATCTGATACCAGATGGTGTTGGAGCTTACTGTCCTTTACATTTAGAAGAGACTGCACTAAGTCAAATTCATAAAATTATCGATATATTTTCAAGGGCATTTAAAACAGAAGGGCTCCGATATAAAGGAATATGTTCTTTAGACTTAATAATTACCGATAAACCTTATGTTGTAGATATTAATACATGCATTGGTGAGTTAGAATCCCAGATAATTTTGCCAAGCTTGAAAACAGATTTTATTGATATCATATCAGCTGTAATAAACTCAAGCATTCATGATTTGAATATAGAATGGGATAAAAAGGCATCTGTATGTGTTGTCCTTTACTCTGATGATATTACTCCAGACTCCCAGGAAAGTTTTAAAATAAAAGGACTTGAAAAAATAAACAAGATGTCAGATACTTATTTATTCCACAACAATACGAAATTTGATAATGGCGACATTACAACTACTGGGGGAAGGATAATGAGTATAACTGCCGTGGGGAACAGACTTGAAGATGCAAAATCAAAAGCTTATAATGCATTAGAAAATATATTATTCGAAAAAATTCGTTACAGAAAAGATATTGGTATTATTAAGGAGATAGTATGAACCCAAGAGTCTTAATTATAGTCGGGAGTGATTCTGACCTGCCAATCATAGAAGATACAGAAAAGATGCTTGACGAATTTGGCATTGCTTATGAAACTACCATTGCTTCTGCACACAGAACACCTGAACGTGCAGTAATGTTAGCATCTCAAGCCGAAGGAAGAGGGATCGAAGTGATTATTACTGGAGCAGGCATGGCTGCCCATCTGGCAGGAGTAATAGCAGCTCACACGATTCTTCCTGTAATAGGAGTGCCGATAGATTCATCTTCGCTTAAAGGAATAGATTCACTTCTTTCAACAGTTCAGATGCCTGCTGGAGTTCCTGTAGCAACAGTGGCTATTGGCAAAACTGGTGCAAAAAATGCTGCTATTTTATCAGCACAGATTATCGCAAGGAAAGATCCAGCGGTAGCAAAAAAATTGATTACTTTTAAAAAGAAGATGGCTGAAGAGGTCAAGAACAAGGCAAAGACCTTGAGAAAGATTAGATAATAATTTATGCATGTACATCTTGACTGTTTCCCATGCTTCATTCGTCAGGCACTAATTGCGCTTCGACTCGGCACAAAAGACGAAACATTGCAGGAAAGTATTTTAAAGAGTACCCTTGAATTTATCAAAAATGCTGATACTTCGAAACCTCCTGCTTACACTACGACATTTATCCATAGTAAGATAAGGCAGATGCTCGGTAAAGACCCGTTTAATGAGATCAAATCAGAATATAACCAGATTGCTCTTAAATTATATCCATCTTTAAAAAATCTTGTTGAGAAAAGTAAAGATCCTTTATGGACAAGCAGCCGGCTTGCAATTGCAGGGAATGTCATAGATTTCGGAATTTTCACATCTATAGATATTGAAGGTGCTATCAGGAAAGCATTAAATTACCCACTGGCTGTAGATGACTATGATGCTTTAAAAGAGGCTGTCTCTTTAACAGATGAAGTTCTATACCTCGTTGACAATGCAGGGGAGATTGTTTTTGACAAGATTCTTATTGAAACATTAGTAAAATTAGGCAAAAGGGTCAAAGTAGTTACAAAAGGCTCACCTGTTATAAATGATTCAACTATTGAAGATGCGATACAGACAGGGCTTCACGAAATCTGTGAATTGATAGACAATGGCTCAGAAGCAGTAGGGACAATCCTTGAATGGTCATCTCCTGCATTTCAGAAAACTTTTAATAATGCTCAGTTGATAATCAGCAAAGGACAGGGAAACTTCGAGACTCTATCTGATAAAGACAAACCTGTCTTCTTCCTTTTCCAATCAAAATGTGATGTGGTTTCAAAAGAACTTGGGCTTTCAAACGGTTCGATGCTTCTTAAAAAATCATGATTTTTAGTGGCTGGAAGATTTAAAAAGAGTTGCTATTGTTTTCCACCTCTCATGCGAAAACCGCTTCTCTCTCTTGAACGATCTTTCCCGCGTTTGTCCTGAGGTTTTGCCTGATTAACAACGATGTTCCTCTCCATAAAATTGTTTCCATTAAACTTCGAAATTGCCTTTTGTGCATCTTCATTTGATGCCATCTCCACAAAACCAAATCCTCTGAGTCTTCCAGTAGAAATATCTTTAATAAGTTTTACAGAAACGACTTCTCCTGCCTGCGAGAAGAGATTCTTTAGATCCTCTTCAGTGGCCTTGAAGGAGATGTTGCCAACATAAAGCCGAGTGCTCATTCTTCCTCCTTTGATATTAATTAATAGAGCTCTTGAAACCCATAAGGGAGATTCAAAATGCCAGATAACTATGTAAGATAAAGAGGTAATTTGTCAAGTAATAAGTGTAAAGTATAAATTAATGCTTGACAATTCTTTCATAAAAATCGTATATATCGTGTTAAAAATAAATATATTTCAGTAACTTATGAAATCTAAATTTCTTGATTTAGCGCAAAGAAAATATGAGACTATTTTTCAGAATATATAGTTTTCATATCTTAATAATAATATGGTTTTTTGTAATAGAATCATCTTCAGTGGCTGCTGATAAGCTATTAGAAAGGAAAGGGCATGCCCCTGTAGGAGAAGTAATTTTTGTTGCTGGAAAGGCGATGGTAAGGCTTGTCCCAGAGGAACAGTTTAGGAATGCAGTCCCACGGCAGGAACTGGTATCAGGAGATATTGTAAAAACTGGGACAGGTGGCAGAATCTCCATTCTTTTCAGAGATGACACACAACTTAAACTTGCAAGCAATACCACTATCATTATAAAAGATGTAGTACCGCATAAGGAGAAAGCAGGAACATTTAGGATTTTACTGAAGCTCGAGTCTGGTGAAGTCTGGACACGTTCGAAAGGGGTGCCGGATGGACTTATGGTTGAAACCCCATATGCTACAGCAGCTATAAGAGGTACTGAATGGAGTCTGTCGGTAAATGAAAATTTATCAAGAGTTTTTGTGATGGAAGGATATATTCAGCTAACAAACCAACTGGGTTCGGTTACTGTAGGAACTAATGAAGAAGCCATAGTTATGAGCGGGCAGGCACCGATTAAGAATATTATAATCAGACCACGAGATAGGATACAGTGGACTTATTATATAACAGACCGCAAACTTATTGGCTATCTAAAATTTAAAGAGACAACACCTAACGGACCTGAGAGCCTTTTCAATGAGGGAAGACTTGAAGAGAGTGCGAGGGCTTTTCAAGAAATAATAGCTAAAGAACCGAGAAACGCTTCTGCTTTCTCTGGACTTGGACTTATTGCTATAAAAAGGGGTGAATATGAAAAAGCAGAGGAATATTTAAACCAATCTCTTAGTATACAGAAGACCCTTTTAGCACTATTAGGGAAGGTTTACATTTTTCTTTCAGAGAACATGATTGATGAAGCAGTAGACAGCCTAAGGGATGCAAAAACGTTATTTCCAAATGATCCCTTGCCGTATATTTTTTCATCTTATATTTCAACACTGATTGGCGATTTTCAAGAAGCACTAACTGAATGTGACAGGGGACTTTTGAATATCCCTAATAACCCACTTCTTCTTTCCTTTAAAACTGATCTTTACTTCATTCTTGATAAGCCTGAAGAAGCAAAGACATCTATTGATATTCTTTTAAGAGAGCATCCTGAATCATCAGAGGGTTATGAAAGATTAGGGTTTTATCATAGGATGGTAACCGGGGATTCAAAGAAAGCTTTAGAGATGTTTCAAAAAGCTATCAGTCTTGATCCTCTAAATGATGAAGCAACCGCAAAACTCGCTGATTTATTAAGGGAGCAAGGTTATATTTCAGAGGCAGAGAAGCTTATTGAGGTTGCACTTTCTTTAGCCCCATGGAATGCAATGCATCATTATAATCGTGGAAGACTACTGGCGGATATAAACAGAATAGATGAAGCCAGGATGGAATTCAGAAAAGCTCTTGAGCTTGATCCGACTTTTTCGAGGGCATATTTGGGCGAAGGTATTGTCCTGCTGAAAGAAGGTAGAACAGATGAAGCCTTAAGGGAAATTTCGAAAGCAAGTTTGTTTGAGCCGAATCTTTCGGAGATACACACATTTCTCGCAATAGCCTATTACCAACAACATAATATAAGCGCAGCGCTTGATGAACTAAAAAGGGCAGAAGAATGTGACCCGCTTGATTCTACCCCGCATCAACTGGCCAGTGTAATCTATAATGACCAGTATATGCCAGTTAATGCAATAAAAGAGGCAAAAAAGGTTTTGCAGTTACTACCACACAGAAAGTCTTCAGGCGAGGCACTCCTTGAAAGTGCAAAAAGTGGAACTATGTCAGTAAATTATGGACTTGATTTGCTTGATTTGCCAGAATGGTCACTTTATTATGCTCAAAAAGCTCTCTTTTTAAATCCTTACGATAATACCAGTCATTTAGGTGTTGCCATTGCATATTCTAAACTCGGTGCAGTTAGTGCACTTCAGGGATATAATGAATTTGCTAACCCAGTAATAAGCGAATTACTACAAGGCTTAACTTTTAATGTAACATCCCTCAATTTTTCTAATAGATATAGCACTCTTATTAGCAAGCCAGGACATTATTTAACACTTGGAGGAATATATGGTCAGGGCGATTCCGAAGAAAAGCAGATTGATACTAAAGCAAGTGGTGATTTCGGAAGTCATTTTCCTTTGACATACTGGATTTCAGCGACTGCTTATAAAGATAACGGTTATCTTGAAAATAGTTCAACTAAAAAAATGAATTCAGAGATTATTCTTGGATATAAACCAAGGTATGATCATGATATATACTTCGATTTTTCTTACACAAAAAATAAAGTGGGAGTTACCCCTGTAGCATCAGAATGGCTTTCAATGCCAGGGATGGAATTGCCATGGGCTCCAGATGATAACCAGCAATATAAAGCGAGTAGTTACTCTGCTCAAATTGGTTATCACTGGAAACTGAGTCCGATATCTCATCTAATAATTGGCATGAGATATTTAAAAAACAATGATAGTAATGAAAATCCTGATCCGGAAAATGATCTCTCAGGTTTTAAATATACAAGAGGAAGAATCCACAATACAGCTATTGGTCTCAGGCACATGCTTACTATTTTTGATAATCATCAGGTATCCTATGGAATAGACTATAACTGTTTAATTCTGAGATCAGAAGACAATTGGCCATTATATCCACCCGATTGGTTACAAAAAAGCCAATATATTATTACAAGACGATCAGGTATTTTTCATATTTACGATCGCTGGTCTATCAATAAGCATATTGCAATGGATATAGGACTTTTTTTAGCTTATTATAGCCCTGAAATTTCTTCAGAGGTTGATGATACTTGGTTAGGGTCATCAAGAGCAGAAATTGATAAGAATGATTTTAATGTTAATCCAAAAATAGGGTTTGTATTTGATTTAGGGGGACGTGGTGCTCTGAGAGCAGCCTATCAGAGGAGGTCTACCCCGGGATTTAATGGTGAACTTGCACCCATAGGTGCTTCTGGTTTAATCTCCCCAACATTTGATATATTCTTCAATGAAGCAGAGGATGTGCAGGGAAGTTTTGAGTATGAACTTACAGAAAATACCTTTATAAAAGCATCTTTCGGATATGAAAGACTAAGTGATCTTACAACTATAGGAGGTGACGAAAGGGCACAGCTCTGGTATGCCAGATTTTCTATCAACCAGATTCTAAGTCAATATTTCTCTTTTTCGTCACGGTATCATTACAATGATAGCAGATATCTTGATGGTTCAGGGAGAAAACTGTACGGCATCCCACGTCATTCAGGTGATGCAAGGTTGGTATTTGTTCATCCTCTTCAGATATATCTATGGCTCAGAGAATCTTATACAGGGGAGAGATACTCAGATAGTAAAAATACAAATAAATTATCAGACTATTTTTTGACAGATTTTTATGCGCAGAAAGAGTTTTTCAAAAAGAAACTTTTGTTATCTTTGGCAGTAACCAATATATTCAATAAAAAATATGAAACAATAAACGACCCTTATTACTGGTATGACGGAGGATTGACAGCAAAAGGTACGACTATTTATTTAAGGTTAGAGTACAGAATTTAGATTTGAAAAGATTTTTTGCAATTGCAGGGCTTACTTTAATTCTATCTTCAATTCTTTATTTTTCTTTCCCTGGAAGACATTTCGATATGAAAGCTTATGATATCTATTCGTGTCTTAGAGGACCAATACATCCTCCCGACAATATAATTATTGTTGGAATCGACAGTGAATCATTCTCTGTTATAAATGTCCCATGGCCCTGGCCAAGGGGAATACACGGAAAGCTAATAAGGTCGCTGAATAATTCTGGTGCACGCGTAATAATAATGGACATTATTTTTTCAGATCCTTCTAATACTGATGAAGACAAGGCACTTGCAGAAGCAATCCAGCAGCATCGCAATGTCGTTCTTGCTGCTGATTTAGAAATAATCAAAGCAGAAAAGTTTTCTCAGAGAATTCTCATAACTCCTTTGGAAGAATTTCTTAATGCAGGAGCACGCTTTGGTATTTCTTCAATACCTGTGGATTCTGATAATGTTGTCAGACGTATATTCTGGGGTACAACTGAAGCTCCTTCTCTGGAGGTTTCGGCTTTAGAAATGTTAGGAATTTCATATAATTATGACTATAGAAAGATGATACATTTTACAGGCCCCCCATACCATATCCCTTATGTTCCATATTATAAAGCACTCAATCATGATATATATCTGCCTGAAGGATTTTTCAAAAACAAAATAGTTATTGTTGGTAAGTATTCTCCTCAAATTGAAGAAAGAGCAGAAGATTTTTTAAATCCATATAGACTACACCTTCAGCCCCCAAGCCCTGTGAGAGGGATTGATATGTTTGCAACACCGTTCTATATATTGGAAAACAAGCTAATGCCTGGAATGGAAATCCATGCTAATATGCTTTTTTCTCTCTTGAATAACGATTTCCTGAAACCTTTACGTGCTATTGAAGCAATGATATTACTGATAATATTATCGGTTTCTCTTACGGTTATAAATCGCAACTGGAGTCCTTTGAAAAGTATTAGCCTTAATGTTACATTTATTGTAATATATATTGTTTTAACTTATCTAATTTTCTCGAAAAAAGGTATTTTTTTTCCTTTTGCATCCCCAATCTTTGCAGTTTTCGTAAATTTTATATCTTCAGGTATTTCAAGTTTCGTAGGGATTGAACGGAAAAGAAGATACTTAAGAAAAGCCTTTTCTCTTTATCTGTCTCCACAGGTTGCACAAAAAGTACTCGAAGACCCCGAGAAACTTAGACTTGGAGGGCAGAGAGTTCTCGCCACAGTTTTATTTTCAGACCTTGCAGGTTTTACCGAGATGTCAGAAAAAGTAGAGCCAGAAGAAGTTGTATCAATTCTCACAAGGCATACTACTGAAATGACAAAAATTATCTTTCAATATCGTGGTATGCTCGATAAATTCATAGGGGATGCCATAATGGCTGTCTGGGGTACTCCTGTGGAGGATAAGGATCAGGCATATCATGCCTGTCTTGCAGCCCTTGAAATGCAGAGAAAAATGAAAAATATTGCTGATAAAATAAGTATACCTGGATACAAACTCTCCATGAGAATAGGAATAAATACTGGTATTGTTATGGCCGGAAATATGGGCTCTGAGGATAGATTTGACTTTACTGTTATTGGTGACAATGTTAATATTGCTTCACGTCTGGAGGCTTTGAATAAACTTTATGGTACCGAAATCTTAATAAGTGAATCAACAATGGAAAAAATTAGAGGCAGGCTTAATGTCAGAGAACTGGATTTAGTAAGAGTTAAAGGGAAGAAGCAATGTATTAAGGTGTTTGAGCTTATTGAAGGAGAAAAAAAATCCTTTATAGATTTGTTTGAAGAGGGGCTCGAACTATACCGAAGAGGATTTTTTGATGCTGCTCGTGAAAAATTTAGCGTGGTTTTAAAGCAAAATCCAGAAGATTTTCCGAGTAAATTATTTATTGATCGGTGTGATTATTTAATAAATTCTTTAAATGTTAAAGAATGGGATGGAGTCTGGGACTTCGAGATAAAATCCTAAAAAACATCTTTATTTCATTTCATCGATCGCCTCACGAGCAATGGTCTTTACATTTAAATCTTGATCCTCCTGTAATTTTTCAAGCAAGGGAAGGATCTCTCTATCGCCAATTATTCCGAGCACATATGCAGCGTCACCTCTAACTGTCGGATTTTCATTCTTCAAAAGAGGGATAAGTGACGGAATTGCTTTTTTTACATTTAAAAGGTCTTCTTTTTTGATAGTCTCAATAAGGGCAATTATTCCTATTCTTACCAACATTCTTTCATCAGTTAGTAGCTTACCAACATACTCATAAAGACTTGTATCATGTTTGAACATGTCTATTATATTGTCGAGAAAACCTCCTTCCATATAATCAGCAATCATTATTTGTAAATCATCAGTCTCTTTTTTTTCTTGTCCCATCATCAAAAATGTTAACATAAGAGCATAGCTCTTTTCATCTTGACAAATGAATTTATCAAACCCAAATAATGCAGATATTGTTCAAAAGAAATTCGTGCAGCGTGTCCGTTTTCCGTGACCGTTTTTACGGATTACGGACAACAGATAACGAATATTGGTATCGATCCCGATTTTTATCGGAACATTAAATTAAATGTATTTTTCGGGCAAAATTGAATTAAGAAAAAGAAATTGTTGTATAATTTGTATTGCTTAAGATTAATAAAAGGAAAGCAAAGTGAAAATATATAACACGCTTACAGGAAACAAAGAAGAATTTATACCTATTGCCCCGAATAAAGTAGGAATATATGCATGTGGGGTAACTGTCTACGATTACTGTCATATTGGCCATGCACGTGGTGCGATTATATTCGATGTAATAAGAAGATATCTAAAGTATAAAGGTTACGACGTGAAATATGTCAGGAATTTTACTGACATCGATGATAAGATCATCAATAAAGCGATCCAAGAAAAAGTATCATGGGATAATATTGCAGAAAAGTTCACGGATGAATACTATGCTGATATGGACAGAATCGGTGTTGGGAGAGCCGATGTTGAACCAAAGGCAACATCACATATTCCTGACATGATAGATATTGTGAAGAGTCTTATTCAAAAAGGATATGCATATGAAACTGACGGAAATGTTTTTTTCTCTGTCGATAAATTCCCAGGATATGGAAAATTATCAAAAAGGGATATCAAAGAGTTAATAGCAGGAGCGAGGGTTGAAGCAGATGAAAATAAAAGAAATCCTTTGGATTTTGCTTTGTGGAAGAAATCAAAAGAAGGAGAGCCAGCATGGGAAAGTCCATGGGGATTGGGAAGGCCTGGATGGCATATTGAATGCACTGCTATGTCAATAAAGCATCTGGGTGAGACTTTTGATATTCATGGAGGAGGTGCTGATTTACTTTTCCCCCATCACGAAAATGAGATTGCACAGTCTGAGGCATATACTGGTAAACCATTTGCAAAATATTGGGTACATAATGGTTTTATTACTATTGATAAAGAAAAGATGTCGAAATCACTTGGAAATTTTTTTACTATTAAAGAAGTTCTTAATAAGTTTGATCCTGAGGTTTTAAGATTATTTCTCCTGTCAACTCACTATCGTAGCCCTATTGAATTCTCTGACGAACAACTCCGAGAGGCAGAAACTTCCTTGGATAGATATTATGCTACTGTAATTAGAGTTAATGATATTCTTGAAAAAAGAGCAAATAATAGAAAAAGCTTAACAGCTTCAGGAGAAATATATCGAGAGCATCTTCAAAAATTCAAAAAAACTTTTGAAGAAGCAATGGATGATGATTTTAATACAGCACTTGCACTTGGCCATATATTTGAGCTGATAAGAAAGTTGAACAAATTCCTTGATACCAAACCTTCAGGCGATGAAACAAGGGCATTACTTTTAGATACTGAAAAACAATTAGCAGAAGCAGGTAAAATACTCAACATCTTTTATAAGACTCCGCATGAGTGGTATCTGTCTTTAATGAAAGTAAAGAAAATAGATATTTCGGAAAGTGAAATTCTTGAAAAGATAAGGGAACGTAAAAAAGCAAGGGAGAAAAAGGATTGGCAATTAGCAGACACAATCAGAAAAGAACTTGAAATGAAAGGTGTCATTCTTGAAGACAAAGAAGACAGAACAGACTGGAAGATTAGGGTTGGATAGTGAATGGATTTATGGATTGAACCCTGTCAAAGAGGCATTAAGAGCAGGCAGAGATTTTAAATGTATTTTCATCTCTTATGGAAGAAAAGACAATGTGCAAGAGGTTAAACAACAGGCAGAGAAAAGAAAAATTCCTTTGGTTTTTAAAGAAGCAGTTTTCTTCAATTCACGTTTTAAAAAAGGACATCAAGGGATAGCAGCAGAGGTCTATCGAAAAAAATACACTCCTATTGATGAATTGATAGCTACAGGTTTTAGAAATAATGAGACGCCTTTATTTATAATTATTGATTGTCTTGAAGATCCAAGAAATTTAGGTACTATATTAAGAATAGCTGATGCTGCAGGTGTTCATGGTATCGTGATCCAATCTTATAGATCAGTTACTTTAAGTTCTGCTGAGGTATCAAAGGTTTCTGCTGGCGCTGTTGAATATGTGCCTGTAGCAATGGTATCAAATATAAAGTATGCAATCCATTTAATGAGAGAAAGAGGTATTAAGATAATAGGAGCTGAGGCAGGAGAAACAAATAAAAAATTATGGGAAGTAGATTTCCGACTACCTGTGGCTCTTGTCGTAGGATCAGAAGGTAAAGGCATTAGAAAAACTGTAAGCGAAAAATGTGATGTATTAGTGAAAATTCCTATGTTAGGGAAAATAAATTCTCTTAATGTCTCAGTAGCCACTGGAATAATTCTTTTTGAGATATTGCGTCAAAGATTATATAAAAACGAATAAAACTAAGAAAATAAAAGAAAATAGAAATTAATCTTTATTTTTAAAAATTGACGATTCTATAATAAAAATTGTTAAATTTATATTTCAGAAAAGAAAGGGTTATTGTTGTCTTTTTCCACCTATATTTTTTATCAGATATATAATGAAGCCACCGTAGCTCAGCAGGCAGAGCAGCTGATTTGTAATCAGCGGGTCGGGGGTTCGATTCCCTTCGGTGGCTCCAGGTATTTTGTTTGTAGAGGAGAGGTTCCCGAGTGGCCAAAGGGAGCAGACTGTAAATCTGCCGGCACAGCCTTCGGAGGTTCGAATCCTCCCCTCTCCACCAGCGAATTTTGCTATGCAAAATTCGCAGTAAATAGTTATCAGTGAATAGTGAATAGATAGAGATTATGAAGGTTTTTATAGATTTATTTTATATTCGTATAAGCTATTCACTGATCACTATTCATTAATAGTTTTAGTTAGGGCGGGAGTAGCTCAGTGGTAGAGCGTCAGCCTTCCAAGCTGAGGGCCGCGGGTTCGAATCCCGTTTCCCGCTCCAATTGCGGCAGTGAATAGTGGAGAGTAAAAAGTGAATAGTAATTTAAGAAGCATCCGTAAAAAGATTTTAATTATCACTGATAATTATTAACTCTTAAAGATGCCCATGTAGCTCAGTCGGTAGAGCACATCCTTGGTAAGGATGAGGTCACCGGTTCAATCCCGGTCATGGGCTTTGTTAAAGGCGGTCATTGGTCAACGATTAAAGTCATTGGTCAATGGTCATTGAAACGGAACTGACAGATATTTATCAATGACTGATGACTAATGAGTATTGACTAAAAAGGAGGGAATATGGCTAAGGCAAAATTTGAGAGGGTAAAGCCTCATGTAAACATAGGGACGATTGGGCATGTAGACCATGGCAAGACGACATTGACATCAGCGATAACGAAGGTATTATCATTCAAGGGGCAGGCGGCATTTCGTTCATTTGACAGCATAGACAATGCCCCTGAGGAGAAGGCGAGGGGGATAACGATAGCCACAGCACATGTAGAATATGAGACAGACAAGAGGCATTATGCGCATGTAGACTGTCCTGGGCATGCTGATTACATAAAGAACATGATAACGGGTGCAGCTCAGATGGATGGGGCGGTTCTGGTGGTATCAGCAGCAGATGGGCCGATGCCGCAGACGAGGGAGCACATATTATTAGCGAGGCAGGTAGGGGTACCATACATAATTGTATTTATGAACAAGGTAGACATGGTAGATGATCCTGAGTTATTGGATTTAGTGGAGCTTGAGGTAAGGGAGCTACTGACGAAGTATCAATTTCCTGGCAATGAGATACCTGTAATCAGGGGGAGTGCCTTGAAGGCGATGAACAGCAATTCTAATGATCCTAATTCAGAGGAATACAAGTGCATACATGAGCTAATGGAGGCGGTAGACAGTTACATACCGACACCTGAGAGGCCGATAGACAAGCCGTTTTTGATGCCGATAGAGGATGTATTTTCTATATCTGGGCGTGGCACGGTAGTGACTGGCAGGGTAGAGCGTGGGATAATCAAGGTAGGGGATGAGGTAGAGATAGTTGGTTTAGGGGAGACGAGGAAGACAGTAGCTACTGGTGTAGAGATGTTCAGGAAGTTATTAGATGAAGGCAGGGCAGGAGACAACATAGGAGTACTTTTAAGGGGGATAGGCAAGGATGAGGTAGAGAGGGGTCAGGTATTAGCGAAGCCTGGTAGCATAACACCTCACACAAAGTTTAAGGCTGAGGTATACGTATTGACGAAGGAGGAAGGTGGGAGGCACACACCGTTTTTCAAGGGGTATCGGCCTCAATTTTATTTTAGGACAACGGATGTAACTGGTGTAGCTCAGTTACCTGAAGGGGTAGAGATGGTAATGCCTGGTGACAATGTAAATCTGACTGTTGAGCTGATATCTCCGATAGCGATGGAGAAGGAGTTAAGGTTTGCTATCAGGGAAGGTGGAAGAACTGTAGGGGCAGGCGTCGTTACAGAAATTCTGGAGTAAAGAGATGAGGGATATAATATTATTTCAATGTACAGAATGTAAAAACAGAAATTATTCAAGCATGAAGAATAAAAAAAATACAACTGATAAACTTCAATTAAAAAAGTATTGTCGACACTGCAGACGGCATACTGTACATAAGGAGATAAAGGCATAGGCCAGTAGCTCTAACGGATAGAGCATCGGACTCCAAATCCGAGGGTTGGGGGTTCAAATCCCTCCTGGCCTGCCATCTAATGAGATGCTAATTTACAATAAATCAGGGAAAAAGCCATGCTGAAAAAAGTCAAGGAGTTTTTCAAAGAGGTAAAGATCGAGATAAAAAAAGTAGTTTTTCCATCAAGGGATGAACTTATTGGTTCCACATGGGTGGTAATAATTACAGTTTTAATAATCTCATTGTTTTTAGGAATCGTTGATTTCGGTTTATCAAAATTGGTAGGTATGGCATTAAGGTAATAAAAATGGGAAAAAATTGGTATGTAGTGCATACACATTCAAGTTTTGAAGAAAAAGTAAAGCAGACTATTGAGGAGAAAATAGAGAAACAAAATCTTAAAGATAAAATTTCAAGAGTTCTAATACCTACTGAGCGTGTTATAGAGCTTAGAGGGGGTAAAAAGAAAGAAGCAGATAAGAAATTTTACCCTGGATATATACTTGTTGAAATGGAACTGGACGACGAGACATGGCATCTTGTAAAAAGTACTCCAAGAGTAACAGGCTTTGTAGGAGGTAATAAACCTATACCTCTCTCAGAAGAGGAGATAGAGATTATCCTCCAGCAATTAGAAAAGGGCCCAGTCCCTCAGATAAAGACCCAGTTCCAGAGAGGAGAAAGTGTCAGAATTATTGATGGTCCTTTTACGAATTTTGTTGGAAATGTCGAGGAGGTAGATTTGGATCATGGAAGACTCTGCGTCATGGTGAGCATATTTGGAAGACAGACACCTGTTGAACTCAATTTTTTTCAGGTAGAAAAAGTATAAGGAGGAACAAAAAATGGCAAAAAAGGAAGTTATCGCTCAGGTTAAGCTTCAGATACCTGCTGGGAAGGCAAACCCTGCTCCCCCAGTTGGCCCGGCGCTTGGTCCACATGGTATTAATATAATGGAGTTCTGTAAGGCATTTAACGCTCAAACCCAGTCACTTGGAGATACGGTTATACCTGTTGTTCTTAGTGTATATGCTGATAGGTCTTTTACTTTTATTACAAAAACTCCCCCAGCTTCTGATCTTTTGAAAAAAGCAGCAGGAATTATAAAAGGTTCCAGCAACCCTAACAAGGATAAAGTTGGGAAGATTACTACAGCTCAAATAAAAGAAATCGCCCAGAAGAAGCTGCCTGATTTGAATGCCTATTCTCTCGATAAGGCTATTGATATCATCAAGGGAACAGCTAAGAGTATGGGAATAGAAATAATAGATTGATGAGGTAAAAAATGGGTAAAAAGCTAAATGCAGTTAAAGAAAAGCTTGAAAAAGGCAAAGAATATTCTCTTGAAGAGGCGATTAAATTAGTGAAAGAATGTTGCTATGCAAAATTTGATGAGACTGTTGATTTGGCAATCAAATTAGGTGTCGATCCAAGAAAATCTGATCAAATGGTACGAGGTACAATTGTTTTGCCACATGGCCTTGGTAAGAAGGTAAGAGTGCTTGTTTTTACTAAAGGAGAAAAAGAGAAAGAAGCAGAGGAGGCGGGTGCAGACTATGTAGGCTTAGAAGGCCTTGTAGATAAAATTACAAAAGGGTGGCTTGATTTTGATAAGGCTGTTGCAACCCCTGATGTCATGGGAACTGTTGGAAAGCTTGGGAAGATACTTGGACCGCGTGGGCTGATGCCTAATCCGAAACTTGGTACTGTAACATTTGATATAGCCCGAACTGTTAAAGATATAAAGGCTGGTAAAGTAGAATATAAGACAGAAAAAGCGGGGATCGTCCACGTCCCGATAGGGAAAGGCTCCTTTGAAACTGAAAAGCTTGTAGAAAATGCAAAAACTGTAATTGCTTCAGTTATTAAGGCAAAACCAGCAACAAGTAAAGGGAAATACCTTAAAAAGGTATCTATATCATCAACAATGGGCCCTGGCATATCGGTTGATATAGCTTCCCTTGGAAAGGGGGTATAAACTGAAAAAGTTAGAAAAAGAACAGGTTATAAAAGAACTGAAAAGTGATTTTGACAAGGCAAAAGCAGTAGTTTTCACTGATTACAGGGGGATGACGGTTGCTGAACTATCAGAATTGAGAAAACTACTTAGAGAAGAAAAAGTGGAATATAAAATTGTTAAGAATACCCTTGCAAAGATTGCATCTGAAGGTACACCTGTATTTTCTGCAAAGGATTCTTTTAGGGGACCTGTTGGAATTGCAATCAGTTACGATGACCCTGTGCTTCCAGTAAAAAAGTTATTAGATTACTCGAAGAAGAATGATAAGCTCAAGGTAAATGCTGGTGTTATAGAAGGAGCTGTATGCTCATCTATCGATTTAAAGTCTGTTGCTGAAACTCCACCACGGAAGGTTTTATTATCGATGCTTGTTGGAGGCTTTCAAGCACCGCTTAATAAAATGGCATATGCATTAAACGCAACAATTGCTAAATTTATCTATGTCTTGGAAGCAATAAAGAATAAAAAAAGCTAAAAAGAGAAGTTATAAAATATCTTAATTTAAATAAGGAGGATTTTAAGATGTCAATAACAAAAGAACAGGTTTTTGATTTTATCGATAACATGACAGTATTAGAGATGTCAAAGTTTATAAAAGAATTTGAAGAAAGATATGGTGTAACTGCTTCAGCACCTGTTGCAGTAGCAGCGATGCCTGGAGTTTCAGGTGCAACTGGTACGCCAGCACCTGAAGTTGAAGAGAAAACGAGTTTTGATGTCATTCTTGCTTCTGCTGGGGAGAAGAAGATTCAGGTTATAAAAGTTGTCAGGGAGCTTACTGCTCTTGGGCTGAAAGAAGCGAAAGACCTTGTTGATGGTGCACCAAAACCAGTAAAAACAGGTGTAACAAAAGAAGAAGCAGCGATGATAAAGGCAAAACTTGAAGAACAGGGTGCAACAGTAGAAATTAAATAAATTCTGAAAAAAGCTTTTATAAAGGAGATATATGACAAGGCATTTAAGAAAAAGAGTAAATTTTGGAAAGGTTCCACATTTTCTCGAAATCCCAGATCTTATAGATATACAAAAGAGATCTTATGAAAAGTTTTTGCAGAAAGACGTGTCTCCTGACCAGAGAGAAGAATCGGGACTTCAAGCAGCATTTTTAAGCGTATTCCCGATTGTTGACTATAATGAAACAGCCTCTATCGAGTTTCTGGGATATACAATCGGAGAGCCTAAGTTCGGAATTAGAGATTGCCTTCATAAGGGTATAACTTATGCAGTTCCTCTTAAAATAAAGGTTAAACTAAACTTGTGGGAACTTAAGAACAAAGGGGAAAAGACATTAAAAGAATCTCGAGAAGAAGATGTTTATATAGGTGAAATGCCTCTAATGACTGACAATGGTACTTTTATTGTTAACGGAACAGAGCGTGTTGTTGTCAGTCAGTTACATCGTTCCCCAGGGGTTTTTTTCAGTCATGATAAAGGTAAAACGCATGCAAGTGGAAGGCTACTTTATTCTGCGCGTGTTATTCCTTCACGAGGGTCATGGCTTGATTTTGAATTTGATACAAAAGATATTCTTTATGTGAGGATAGATAGGAGACGAAAACTTCCTGCTACTATTGTCTTGAAAGCATTAGGTTATTCAAATGAAGAACTGCTTAAAATTTTTTATCCTGTAGAATTAATCAATATTGATAGTAATAAATTTACACGGGAAGTTAGCGAGGTTCTTGTAGGTCTGCGTTCTCATATAAACATCACTATGCCTGATACGAAAGAATTAATTGTGAAGGAAGGCAGTAAAATTACAAGATCTGCGATCAAAAAGATGGAGGCATCAGGGATTAAAACAATTCCGATTACTAAAGAAGAAATAATTGGAAGAATAACATTAAAAGATATAATCGATCCATCTACAGGTGAAATCATTCTTGAAGGAAATGAAATTATCACAGAGGAAACCTTTAATAAGATTTTAAGTCTTAAAATAAATCAGCTAAATCTATTATTCATTGATAATGTACATTATCTTTCTTCACTAAGAGATACGCTACTAACAGACAAAGTAAATACTCAGGAGGAAGCATTAATCGAGATATACAAGAAATTGCGACCAGGTGAGCCACCTACACTTACAGCTGCCAAAGATCTTTTTAATGGATTATTTTTTGATCCCAAACGGTATGATCTTTCCCCTGTTGGGCGTTTAAAACTCAATAAACGTCTTAATTTAGATGTGCCTCTGGAAACGAGGGTATTAACTGACAACGACATAGTGGAAATCGTTAAATATTTATTTAATCTTAGAACAGGTAAAGGTGAAGTTGATGATATAGACCATTTGGGAAATCGAAGAGTAAGAAGAGTTGGTGAACTTCTTGAAAACCAATTTAGAATAGGTCTTGTGAGAATGGAAAGAACAATCAAGGAAAAAATGACCTTAACCGATCTTGAAACAGCAATGCCTCACGACCTTATAAATGCAAAACCTGTAATGGCAGCTGTTAAAGAATTTTTTGGTTCAAGCCAACTAAGCCAGTTTATGGATCAAACTAATCCATTGTCAGAGATTACTCATAAAAGAAGACTTTCAGCCCTTGGCCCTGGTGGGCTAACACGTGAAAGAGCAGGATTTGAGGTCAGGGATGTACACCCGACTCATTACGGAAGAATATGTCCTATTGAAACACCTGAGGGCCCAAATATCGGGTTGATAACATCTCTTGCAACATATGCACGGGTAAATGATTTCGGTTTTATAGAAGCGCCATATAGAAGAGTTATTAATGGGAGAGTTACAAAACAGGTGGAATATCTTTCCGCAATAGATGGTGAAAAATACGTAATTGCAGAAGCAACTTCCCCTATTAATGAGAAAGGATATCTTATCGGAGAAACAGTGTCTGCAAGAGTTGGTGGGGATTTTAAAATGGTATCAGTTTCAGACATAGAATATATGGATGTATCCCCTAAACAGATAGTTGGTGTCTCTGCTTCTCTTATACCTTTTCTTGAGAATGATGATGCAAATAGAGCCTTAATGGGATCGAATATGCAGAGGCAGGCAGTACCTCTTATACAGCCAGAAGCCCCTATTGTCGGTACAGGGATGGAGAGTGTAGCTGCAAGAGATTCAGGTGCACTGGTTATTGCAAAGAAAGGTGGGGTTGTTGAAAGTGTTGATGCTTCAAGAATAGTGGTAAGGGCTTCAGAGGATTCTGGGGGAGTTGATATTTATAATCTAATCAAATTTCAAAGATCCAATCAGGCTACATGTATTAATCAGAAAGTAATCGTAAAGGTAGGCGATCAAGTAAAACAGGGCGATATTTTAGCTGACGGACCATGTACTGATATGGGAGAGCTTGCATTGGGTAGAGATGTCCTTGTTGCATTTATGCCTTGGGGGGGGTATAACTTTGAGGATGCAATTCTAATCAGTGAAAAACTTGTAAAAGAAGATATTTTTACATCCTTACATATTGAGGAGTTCAGTGTGGAATGTAGAGAGACAAAGCTTGGTCCAGAAGATATAACACGTGATATACCGAATGTCGGAGAAGAAGCCTTAAAAGATCTTGATGAAAGTGGAATAATCAGGATTGGGGCAGAAGTAAAACCAGGAGATATTCTTGTGGGCAAAGTTACACCAAAAGGAGAAACACAACTTACTCCTGAAGAAAAACTGCTTCGGGCTATCTTCGGAGAAAAAGCAGAAGAAGTTAAAGAAAGCTGTCTCTATGTGCCTCCTGGAATCGAAGGTACTGTTGTTGATGTAAGGATATTTTCAAGAAAAGGAACTGAAAAGGATGAAAGAGCTAAAAGCATTGAAGAAGAAGACATCAGCAGACTCCGTCGTGACCGAGAAGAAGAGATAAGAATAGTTAAAGAAGAGAAGTTCAAAAAGCTCAGAACAATGCTTATAGGACAATCAGTGGCTGAAGATTTAAAAGAATCAAGATCAAAAGAAATTCTCTGTCCCAAAGGGAAAAAGTTAACTGAAAAACATCTCGAACGTGTAAAGGATGAACATCTTATGCGTATTAAGTTAGAAGACAACAGCGTTCGTGAAAAGATAGATTCTTTGAATTATGAAGTAAATCAATACATTCGCTATCTTGAGTCTCGATATGATGAATTGATTAACAGACTGAAAAGAGGCGATGAACTGCCTCCAGGAGTGATTAAAGTTGTAAAAGTATATATAGCGATGAAACGCAAGATACAGATTGGAGACAAAATGGCAGGACGTCATGGCAATAAAGGTGTAGTGGCAATGGTTCTGCCTGAAGAAGATATGCCTTATTTGCCTGATGGTACACCAATTGATATTGTCCTTAATCCACTCGGCGTTCCATCAAGAATGAATGTTGGGCAGGTACTTGAGACACACTTAGGTTGGGCTGCCCGAACACTTGGTTATTATGTTGCAACGCCAGTATTTGAGGGAGCAAAGGAGAATGAAATTAAAGATTTACTAAAAAAGGCAAAACTGCCTACTACCGGCCAGATAACTCTTTATGATGGAAGAACAGGCGAACCATTTGACAAGCCTGTTACAGTCGGAAGCATGTATATGATGAAACTCCATCATCTTGTTGATGATAAAATACATGCCCGTTCTATTGGGCCTTATTCTCTTGTTACTCAACAGCCACTTGGTGGAAAGGCACAATTCGGTGGCCAGAGACTTGGGGAAATGGAGGTCTGGGCGCTTGAGGCATATGGTGCTGCGTATTCTCTGCAGGAGTTTCTTACAGTAAAGAGTGATGATGTTACAGGAAGAGCGCGCATGTATGAAGCAATTGTAAAAGGAGATGCCACCTTAGAACCTGGTGTGCCTGAGTCTTTTCATGTATTAATAAAAGAACTCCAGAGCCTTGGACTCGATGTTGAGCTTCTGGAGAAAAAGAGTAAGGGGGAGTAGTTTGACAGAGGATATCTACGCAATTTTTCAAAAACCAAAAGATCCAACAGATTTTGAAGCTGTAAGGATAAGGCTTACTTCGCCGGAAAAGATCAGGGAGTGGTCATATGGTGAAGTCAAAAAGCCTGAAACAATAAACTACCGTACATTTAAGCCTGAAAGAGATGGACTTTTCTGTGCAAAGATCTTTGGCCCGATAAAGGACTGGGAATGTATTTGCGGAAAGTACAAAAGGATGAAACACAGAGGAGTAGTCTGTGATAAATGCGGAGTTGAGGTTATACAATCCAAAGTAAGGCGTGAACGATTGGGACATATTGAACTTGCAAGTCCAGTTGCGCATATATGGTTTTTAAAAGGTTTACCAAGCAGAATAGGAACGTTACTTGATATGACCATGAGGCAACTTGAACGTGTTCTTTACTTCGAAAGTTACATAGTCATAGATTCTGGTGACACCCCATTGAAGGAAAAGGAATTATTAACTGAAGAAGATTTTAGAAAAAAGATATCAGAATACGGAGATAAATTCAAAGCAGGCATGGGAGCTGAAGCTATAAGAGAATTATTAAGAAAGGTTGACCTTGAAACACTTTATGTTGATTTGAAAACAAAGATACATGAGGCTGTATCTCTCGGAGTGAAAAAGAAATTTACAAAGAGGTTGAAGGTTGTTGATGCCTTTAGAAAATCCGGGAATAAACCAGAATGGATGATTATGGATGTTATACCTGTTCTACCACCTGACTTAAGACCTCTTGTACCCTTAGAGGGTGGCAGATTTGCAACTTCTGATCTTAACGATCTATATAGAAGAGTTATTAATAGAAACAATAGACTTAAGAGATTAATGGAGCTAAAAGCTCCAAGTGTGATTATAAAAAATGAAAAAAGAATGCTTCAGGAGGCGGTTGACGCCCTTTTTGATAATGGCAGGAGAAGCAGAGTTTTAAAGACCACAACAAAACGACCTCTGAAATCTCTGAGTGACATGATTAAGGGCAAACAGGGAAGATTCAGACAGAATCTTTTAGGAAAGCGAGTGGATTATTCAGGAAGGTCTGTTATTGTTGTTGGCCCTGAGCTAAAACTACATCAATGCGGGCTTCCTAAAAGGATGGCTTTGGAACTATTCAAACCTTTTATTTTCAATAAACTTGAGGAAAAAGGATTTGCTACAACTATAAAAGCAGCCAAGAAGCTTGTAGAAAAGGAAAGTCCTGAAGTGTGGGATGCGCTTGAAGATGTTATTAGAGAACATCCTGTGCTTCTTAACCGTGCACCGACCTTACACAGGCTTGGCATACAGGCATTTGATCCTGTTCTTGTTGAAGGAAAAGCCATAAAATTGCATCCATTAGTCTGCACAGCTTTTAATGCGGACTTTGACGGTGACCAGATGGCAGTTCATGTCCCGCTATCTATTGAAGCCCAGATTGAAGCAAGAGTTTTAATGATGTCTGTAAATAACATCCTTTCCCCTGCAAACGGGAAACCTATTGTTGTCCCGACTCAGGATATGGTTTTGGGTGTATATTATCTCACGAAAGAAAGGAAGGGTGCAAAGGGTGAAGGAAAAATATTTGCCGACCCTGAAGACCTTAGGATTGCATATGATGCTGGGATTGTGGATGAACACGCAAAGATAAAAATAAGGATAGATGGTAACTTTGTAGAGACGACCGTTGGAAGAGTTATATTCAGCGAGATATTGCCCAAAGGAATACATTTTTCAATGGTTAATAAAGAACTCACTAAGAAAGAACTTGGTAAATTAATAGAATATATTTATAAGGTATCAGGGAAAAGGAATACTGTGGTATTTCTCGATAATCTTGAGGCACTCGGTTTCAAGTATGCAACAAAATCAGGGGTATCCATATCAATGGCAGATATGCATATCCCATCCAAAAAACCCGAACTTATTAGCGCAGCAGAACAGGAGGTTATAGAAGTTCAAAAACAATATGCAGACGGTCTCATTACACATGGAGAGCGCTATAACAAAGTTATCGACATATGGGCAAATGTTACGGAAAAGGTTGCTGATGAAATGATGAAGGAACTGGGAGCAGAAGATGGAAAAACATATTCTGAAGAAGATCTGAAGGAAAGAAGAGCATTCAACAGCATCTTTATGATGGCTGATTCGGGTGCTAGAGGAAGTACTGCGCAGATAAGACAGCTTGCTGGAATGCGTGGATTAATGGCAAAGCCATCTGGTGAAATTATCGAGACCCCAATTACAGCCAATTTCAGAGAAGGATTAACACCCCTTCAATACTTCATATCAACACATGGAGCCAGGAAAGGTCTTGCAGATACAGCACTTAAAACAGCTAATTCCGGTTATTTAACAAGACGACTTGTAGATGTTGCACAGGATGTTATAGTGACAGAGGATGATTGCGGGACAACCGATGGAATCAATATTACATCTCTTGTTGAAGGAGGGGAAATAATACAGCCACTTGAAGAAAGACTTATAGGGAGAATCGCTGTTGATGATATAAAAGATCCAATCACAAAGGAGATTATTGTAAAGAAGAATCAGGAGATAGATGAAGAGCTAACGCAAAAAATTATAGATTCTGGTATTGATAGAGTAAAAATACGCTCTGTCCTGACCTGCCAATCAAAGTATGGTGTATGTACGAAATGTTATGGTAGAGATCTTGCCAGGGGTGAAATTGTTGAAAAAGGTGAAGCTGTTGGGATTATCGCAGCACAATCCATTGGAGAACCAGGTACACAATTAACTATGAGAACATTCCATATAGGTGGTGCAGCATCAAAAGTTGTTGAGCAAACAGTTCTCGAAGCAAAAAACTCAGGCACTATAAAATTTATAAATATTAGTACAGTCAAGAATAGAGAAGGACTTCTTGTTGTTATGAACAGAAATGGGAGTATTGCTGTTGTGGATTCAAGAGGTAGGGAAAGGGAGAAGTACTCTATTGTTTATGGTGCAAAGCTTATGGTGAAGAATAATCAGAGAGTTGAAATAGGAGAAAAACTCGTTGAATGGGACCCATACTCCACACCGATACTTACTGAGATTGGTGGTAAAATAGCCCTTGGCGATATTGTAGAGGGAGTGACAGTTAAAGAGGAAGTTGATGAGGTAACTGGTTTATCTCACAAGGTTATTATCGACTACCCAGCAAATATGAGGCCTAGGATTTCTATTAAAGATGAACATGGAAAAGTTACCCAAAAAATCCCGGGGACAAATACACTTGCAAGATATCTCCTGCCAGCAGGAGCACATATTCTCGTGGAGAAAGGAGATACAGTTTACCCTGGCGATATACTCGCTAAAATACCAAGAGAGACAACAAAGACCAAAGATATTACCGGTGGTCTACCAAGAGTAGCGGAACTCTTCGAAGCCAGACGTCCGAAAGAACAAGCAATAGTTACAGAAATAGATGGAATGGTTGAGTTTAGAGGTGCCCATAAAGGCATGCGTGTTGTTGTCGTAAAAGGAGGAGATGAAGTCAGAGAGTATCATATCCCGAAAGGCAAACATGTTAGCGTTCATGAAGGTGATTGGGTTAGAGCAGGAGAACCTCTTATGGACGGAGCTGTTAATCCTCATAATATACTTGATATACTCGGACCTCATGAGCTTCAGCGATATCTTGTTGATGAAGTGCAGAAGGTCTACAGGTTGCAAGGTGTTTCTATTAATGACAAACATATTGAGGTGATTGTCAGGCAGATGATGAAAAAAGTGAAAATTGAAGATCCTGGCGATACAGATTTCCTCATCGGCGAACAGGTTGATAGAAGGTTATTTCAGGAGGAAAACTTGAGGGTTAAAACAGCAGGTGGCAAGCCAGCTCAGGGTAAGCCTTTGCTCCTTGGTATAACAAAGGCATCGCTGACGACAGATAGCTTTATATCTGCTGCATCTTTTCAGGAGACTACAAGGGTGCTAACAGAAGCTGCAATAAACGGCTCAATCGATGAACTTAAAGGTCTAAAAGAGAATGTTATAATGGGAAGGATGATACCTGCTGGGACTGGAATGCCAAGATATCGGAATACCTTTGTTAAAAGAGAATTTCAGCCACAACTCTCAGAACCTGAACCTTCAAATCCAGAAAAAACATAATTGTGAACCAGACCGGGCATGATATGCGTTTTATAGCGGATGTCATGCTCGGAAGGCTTGCTCGCTGGATGAGGTTTTTAGGGTTCGATACCCTTTATTTTCATGATATTACTGACAGCCATCTTTTAAGAATTGCCAGAGCGCAAAATCGTCTTATTTTAACAAGAGATACCCAGCTTGCCAGAAAAAAGAAACTGCAGGATTGTTTGTTGATTAATGCAAATGATTCATTTCAACAGCTAACCGAAGTAATTGAAAAATTAAAACTAAAAAGGTTCAAACTGCTAACAAGATGTGTTGCCTGTAATGGAAGTCTTGTCAGCATTTCGAAAAAAGAAGATATAAAGGATTTTATACCTGAATTTGTTTATCTCAATTACAATCTTTTTATGAAATGCATTGATTGTGGAAAGATTTACTGGGATGGAAGCCATCCGAAGAAATTTATGGAAAAAATAAAGGATCTTTTGAAGAGTTTATCTATTACAGGGACAGAACAGACGCGCTTATGATAATTTAACCCCAATAATGCATTTTGGTGTTAATGTAACTGGATTGATAATATGGATAAGCTGATTATTCGTGATATGCAGGAAGGTGATATCACAGCTGTTGTTAAGATTGAACAGATGTCGTTCAGTACTCCATGGTCTGAAAAATTTTTTCTCAATGAACTTTATAAAAAATATTCACTCGTAAAAGTTGCTGTATTTAAAGATAAAATTATAGGATATATCTGTGCAGATTACCAGCTTCATGAAGCTTTTATCTTAAACCTTGCAGTACATCCTGATTTCAGGAGACTTGGTGTTGCGACGATACTTGTTAATGATGTAATAAATGCATTAAAGAAAAAAGGATGTATTTTTTTATATTTAAAAGTCAGGGTTTCAAATACTGGCGCACAAGAATTCTACCTTCGTTCCGGATTTAAAGTAGAAAGTATAAGAAAAAAATATTACGGCAATCCGGATGAGGATGCATTACTCATGATGAAGTGCATCTGACTATTTCTAAAATATTGTAGAAGGAATATAGCTATGAGTTCCTTCAATAACCTCGATACCAGCCTTTTCTTTCATTGCACCCAAAAGATCATCTTTCTTTTTACAAAATTTCATTATACAAGTTCCAAGATGGACAGCATCTACAGTTTCATTCAGCGCAGAAAGTTGCAATTTAAGCAAACCTAAGCTCAGTAAGACCCTGTTTTTATTACCTTCACAGTCACCACATTCAACGATACCAACTATTGCTGCATCTTCATCTTTATATCTGGCAAACTCTCCATCTTTTCTATTAAATGCAACTAAACATTTTGTATCTGCAGGACATAAATTTTTGCCTCGAATCATTTGACAGGAAACAATTGCTATTTTCTTCATTCTTTTTCCCCCTTTTCGTTGTTATTTAATCTGAATAATGCATATATTGCACAACAATTTATTTAAATCGATATCTCCATTAATCCCCTCTTCCCAAATAGGGAATTAAAGGGAGTACATGTTCTATGGATAAAATTATTCCTGCAACTATCAATTAAAAGTACATTATGGTATCGATTTCGATAATACATCGGAACATCATTCAATTGCATTTAGGGTTAACTTATAGAGCAACTTAAAATTGTATATTACAAAAAGCATTAAGGACTCATTTCAAATCAGAAGTGCAATGAGCACATCGGGTTGCCTTAATTGGCACAGTAGTTAAACAATATGGACACTCTTTAGTTGTCGGTATCGCTGGTGGAGCTTCCTTCTGTCTTCTGAGTCTGTTAATATTTCTAATAAGAATAAAAACTGCA
>FWPV01004921.1_pt1 | contig 27436 bp, 16 predicted proteins | sample 2228371 | NCBI WGS metagenome assembly FWPV01 (sample SAMEA103939776, study PRJEB20133) | metagenome
TGGCGTCGCCTGCGCCCGGAATCAGCTTGAAGACGCCCCACGGTGTGACGATCGCCCCGGGGTCCGTGGGTGAAGCAAAGGCGGGACGGTCGTTGAATACGGAGTCCCGGTTGGAATCAAGACCCGACGTAATGTTGAAAGGCGCGCCTGAACTCGCGGTAAAGAAGGGGCTGAGGGAGATCCGCCCGGGCGTGGTGATGGAGCTGCCGGCAAACACACGGTGACGGACGTCCATCATCGTGGGTCCCCACTCGGTCCGGAGGTCGTAGGGGTCCGCTGGAAGCGAGCCCGCCCCGTCGGTGTCGCCTTTCGACGAATTCAGAGCGTAAAAACCGAAGAAGCTGAACCGGCGGCTGAGCCGCGAGTTGAAGTTGGCGATAAGCTGATTCTGACGCATCGAGCCGCTGGACTCATAGGAGTAGACCACGCCGGGCGAACCCAAAGGATACTCGCCGCTGGGCAGAGGGGCGTTGACATTCCGGGTGCGCAGCATGTGCGTGCCGCGCGAGAAGACGTAATTGACCGCCAAAGTCGAGTTGCGGGGGAGCTGGCGTTCTATGCCGATCGCCGTTTGGTATATGCGCGGCGCCTGGAGCGAGCCGTCCACCCGCCGGATGGCGAGCGGCGCCTGCCGTGCGCCGAGTTCAGCCAAAGCAGGCGCGAAGGGGTAGAAATCCGGGTTGGCGACGATGTACTGCTGCTGCCTCGTCCCGTCGAAGCGGTAGGCTTGCAAGGTAAAGTTCTCGCTGAAGCGGTCGAAGAAAGCGCCGAATCCGCCCCGGATCACAGTCTTCTTTGCGGCGCCCTTCCCCAATCCCCAAGCGAAGCCCAACCGCGGCGCGATGTTGGTGTAATCGCTGATGTTGGTTTGCGTCTCGTAGCGCACGCCGTAGCTCAAACTCAGGTTGGGACGGGCGCGCCAATCGTCGAGCAAGAAGAGCCCCACATCCATCTGGCTGACGCTGGCGAACGGATCGCCACCGGCGACCGTGTACTGGCTTGCTCCGCCGCCTAAGGCGCGGATCTGCGCGCCCGAATAGCCGAGCCGGCGCAGCAGTTCGGTGCGGCGGTAGCGCTCGATGGAGCTGATGTCGGTGAAGAGCGCCTGTCCTCCGGCGCCGGTCACCGGGTTGAGGTTGGCGTCGAGCACGGGCGCCAATCCGCCGGCGAAGGTGTATGTGCCGCCGAAGTTCTGCGGAGACAGGTCGTTCGCCTGCGAACCCCGCAAGCGCCCGCCGAATTTGATGGTGTGTGCGCCTTTGGTGTGCGTGGTGATGTTGTGCAGCTCCCAGCGGTTTTGTGTGTTGCTCGACAGCCCGATTTGCGAACCGCCGCCGGTGAAAGCGTCGAGCACTTGAATGGTGGCGACGCTGTTATCGCCGGTTTGCGTCAGGCGGCTGCGCATGAACTGGAACCGGGTTTCGTTGATGGTGCGGGCGCTGATGATGTTCGTCTCGGTGATTTGGATCGAGTGGTCGCGATCGCGCGTGTCGTAAGCCCGGGACTCCAGCGAAAAGCCCCCGACGCCCTGATTCTCATTATTCATCCGGGAATAGGCGTAGCGGACCGAAAGCGTGTTCTTGCTGTTGAGCTGAAGATCTATCTTGGGGATGATGGCGGTGCGATACTGCGGCGTGACCACAGCCTTGCTGAAGCCGGCGGGCAGGAGGTTGGAGTCGAGAATCGTGGCGTTGATGATGGCGTTCTCGTCGACGGCGCGCCGTTCGAGGTCCAAAGTGAAAGACGATTTCCTGGTTAGCGGACCGCTGACCGAGCCGCCGAACATGCGCGACTGATAAGGCGCCTTCCGGGCGACGAACGGGCTGCGGGCGTTGAACGACTCATCGTTGAACATGGCGAAAAATTGCCCGCGAAGCTTATCCGTGCCGGGTTTGGTGAAGATCTCGATGCGCCCGAAGCCAAGCCGGTCGTATTCGGCGGAGAAAGGATTCTGATTGATGCGGATTTCGCGAATGGACGACTTTGGCGGGAGCCGCCCGCCGGAAAAGCCGTCAATGAAAATCTGCCCGCCGTTCGGTCCGGCGGCCGGACCCGCGAGCGCCTGCAAGTCGTCGGCGAGCTGGTCCGGATCGTCCGACAGCATGTCGAGGTCCTTGCCTCGCAAGACGAGGGCGCCGGCGTTGGAATCGGACGACACGCTGACCTGATTCGTGTTGTCGCTCACGGTCAGCTCCTGCGTTTCCAATCCCACCGTGAGGGCGATGTCCAGGGTTTTTTCGCCGTCGAGAGCGAAGCCACCCAAACGGTAAACGGCGAACCCCTTGGCGCCCGCCAGGATGGTGTAGGATCCCGCGGGGACGTTCTTGAATTCATACTGCCCGACGCCGTCGGTGCGCGTGGAAAGGGGCTTTCCGCGTTCGCCGCGCAAGGTGACAGTTGCGTTCGGCACAACGGCGCCGCTGGGGTCCGTTACTCTTCCTTTGAGCGCGGCGGACTGCGCTTGCGCCGCCAAGGGCAGTAAAAAAGAACACACTACGAGTTTCTGAGCCAGCCGTTCCAACATTTTCCTTCCCTCTCTCAACCACGCCGGAGGGGAGCCTTCACGGTCCCATCATCACCGGCATGTCGAGCGTCCATGAGCCTGAGTCCACCGAACCGCCCCGCTGCCGCGAGCTGAGCGCTTGCCGCATCGCAAGCAGCGTGCCGGCGTTGGCAAGCACGGTAATCGCGGTGACAGGCTGCGAATCCGCGGCGCGGGTAGCCGCGAGCAGCACGGTGTCACCGGGTTTCAAATCGTTTACAGAAGCGGCGGGCAGGAACTCCAACATGCGCTGCAAGTCCGGAGCCCCGCTCCCCATCCCGCCCGAGGGCATCCCCATTCCCATTCCCATCCCGCCCGTTCCGAACCCCGGACCACGTTCAGGCAGCCGTTTCACGACGGAATCAGCGGTAGTCTTCACGCTCAAGGGCTTACCGTTCTTAAGATCCTTGATCGAAAACCCTGAGCCATCAGGGTGGACCGCCAAAACCGAACCGGCGATCGTTTGAAAAGCTCCGGAGACGATCTCCTCGGCCATAATCTTTTTGCCTTCGCTATCCCGGTTCCCCAACACGCGGACTTGGTCGCCGGGTTGAATTTCGCTGAGCGTGCCCGGCTTCGCGTCGGCGTAGCGGACTGAGTCCGGAGCGTAGCGGCGGATTCTTGTGTTCTCTGAGAGCGCCGCCTCCACGATTTGGTCTTTGTCCAGCCCCGGGATGCGGAGAGTGAGAGTTTTCTGCGTTTCATTCTTCGCCGCAACGATGCCGCTCGTGCCGCGTTTCGCCCATTCGGCGCGCTCCGCTTGCTGCTTCTTCGCAAGATCGTCCCGGGTCATCACGATGACTTGGCGGGCGAGCAGCACCTTGCCGCCGGGCGCCATTTCGCCGCGAACCAGAACGCGGTCGCCCGGAGAGAGGTCTGATACAGCGGCGGGCGCCGCTTTGCTCAGGTCTTTCTCTCCCGGGGCTACCCGCGCGATGCGAGCGTCCTCAAGAAGCGCGGCGATTCGTTCCTCGCCCCCGTCCGTCTTCACGACCAAGCCCTTGCCGTCTGGAGCAATCGCGCTGATCACTCCTATCAACCGGGCCGGCGCGCCTTGCGCAAGAACGAATGTCCACGGCAGAATAAGAGCCAGCGCCGCCCGGAGGCTGCATTCGAGCAATTCGTCTTCTCCTTTTCTCTTGTAATGACGACGGAATTTCGCCGCCGAGTGTGAAGTTTTGTAAAGACAGAGTTGCGGATGAGCCGGCGGAGGCGCCGGAAGCACTGCGGGAAGTGGCACAAGCACTCGTGCTTGCAGGGGCGTCCCCATGAGTGGGGACGCCGCAAGCTAAAGCTCGCGCCACACCCCCAGCACTCCGTGGCGCAAGCACTCTTGCTTGCAGCGCCTCCACTCATGGAGGCGCTTGGAGTGCGTCCCCATGAGTGGGGACGCCGCAAGCTAAAGCTCGCGCCACACCCCCCAGCACTCCGTGGCGCAAGCACTCTTGCTTGCAGCGCCTCCACTCATGGAGGCGCTTGGAGTGCGTCCCCATGAGTGTGGACGCCGCAAGCTAAAGCTCGCGCCACGCACGGAATGGGGGCAGTTGTGATGCGCGGGTTAGCGCGGCTTATATGCGATGCAGTCGATCTCAACCTTCATGTTGGGATCGGCGAACTTGACTTCCACCGTGGTGCGCGCCGGCTTGCACTGGCCGAAGAATTCGGCATACACCTCGTTCATGGCGGCGAAGTCGTTCCCATCGCGCAGAAACACGCCCACGCGGACCACATCGGCGAAAGACGCGCCGCAGGCTTCCAGGATCCGGCCGATGTTTTGGAGCGTCAGGCGGGTTTCGTGCTTAATGTCGCCGAATGAGAACTCCTGCGTGGCCGGGTCAATGGGGCCTTGACCAGACACGAAAATGAAATCTCCGGCTCGAACGGCCGGCGAGTAGACTCCGCGCGGCGCGGGCGCGCCCCGGGGCGTGATTCTTTCGATCATCGTGCTCCTTTCGAGGTTAGGGTTCGTACGGTCCCATGGGGCCGTGCATCAGGACTTTCTTCTTGCGCGCCGTTTTCTGCGTCCGGGTCTTCTTGGACGCGGCCGCCGTCTTTTTACGGGCCGAACGCTTCTTGGGCTTGGGTTCCGGTTCGACGAGCGACGGCTGCCCTTCCACGATCGGCTGCCGCTCGTCCTCGATGAACTCCTCCGTCTCGCTGGGTTCGGGCAGCGCCGGCGGATAGAACTCAGCCCCGAGGTAAACCATCATTCCGCGTTCCGGATCCGGCTCCAGGCGAACCACGGTCTTATCCTGCGCGTAGTTGAGGAACTCGGCAAACTCCTGGAAGCCGAACTGCTTTGGATCGAAAGACGGCTTCTCCGCCTCCATCCACGCGGCAAGCTGATCGATGGTGGCGCCGTTCTCCATCTCGAGCCGGTTGCTCTCGAGCACGTCGCGCAGATCCGGCAAGGCTTCTTCGGGCTTGCGGGCGGCGCGTTCGGCCACCTCCGCAGCGCCCTTCTTGCGGATCATGTAACGGCCCTCGGAACCGGAGACGTCGACGTAGTCCGCCTTCTTGAGCTTGTCGATGAAGTCCGAAAAGCTCGACGCGCCATAGGCCTTTTCGCTGAAGGCGGGATCGAGCTGCAACATGGTGGACTTCAGCAAACCGAGCTGAGGCTGCACCCCGCGGCGCTCGAGCGCCTGAAGCGCGCGGTCGACGAGCGGCATCGCTTGAGCCAAATCCAGCGGCGCCGGGCGCGGGCGTTGCGCCGCAGGTTCCTGCTTGGGTTTATCCTGGCGCTGCCGGTCGCGGTCGCGTTCGCGCTCCCGCGGCGGAGGCGGAGTCCGCTGCGTATCGTCGATCAAAGACTCGTAGCTGATGAACTCGTGACAGTTCTGCTGGAGGATGGTGCTGGTGAAGGCGCGGCCGCCGACCACATACACCGTCTTGCCGAACTCCTTGAGCTTGTTCACCAGAGGGATGAAATCGCTGTCGCCGCTGACGATGGCGAAGGCGTTCACGTGGCTGTGGGTGAAGGCCATCTCCAATGCGTCCAAAGCGAGGTTGATGTCCGCGCCGTTCTTGTCGCCGCGCGGGGAAGGGATGCGCTGCACCATCTGCACCGCATTTTCCGCCATCTGGCGAGTGGCGCTTTCCTGCCGGCTCCAATTGGCGTAAGCGAACTTGGCGACGATGTCGCCGCGTTCCTTCAAAGCGTCAAGCACCAGCGCCACGTCGAACTCGCGGCGCAACGTGGACTTGACGCCGATTTCGATGTTGTCGTAGTCGACGAACACCGCAATAGTCTGTCTTTCCTGCATTGATTCTCTTTTCCCGCGACCGGTTCGTTCCGGAAGCGCCAGGCAAGCCGCGCGCCAGTGCGCCTAAGGCCGCTCCGATGTCGCGAACGCGTTCACCGCCTCCTTTTTGCGGACGCCTCGCGTCCTACCCCCTGGAGGCAGTGCTCGCTCCTTTCATTCTACCCCGCGCCGCCCAAGTCAAGGGCGGCGTCAGCGGACGGGGTCGCCGTTGGCATCCACGACGCGAAGTTCGCCATAGTTCAGCTCGCGGATGCCCGGTTCGATCTTGGCGCGGTCCCCGACCACGACCCAGACGAGGTTTTCGGGCTTTAGCAGGCGCTCCGCGGCAGTTCGCATATCCTGCTCGGTGAGCGCCCGCACGCGAGCCGCGTAGGTGTCGTGGAAATCGTCCGGCAAGCCGAAGCGCACCAGTTCGACGATGGAGTTCATCAGCGCCGCCGAAGTCTCCCGCGAGCCGGGGATGCGCAGCGTCTGCCGTTCTTTGGTCGTCTCGAGTTCTTCTTTCGACACCGGGCGCTCGCGGAGAATGCCGGTCAGCTCCTTCTTGATCTCGATCATGGTCTCCTTGGTCTTGTCGGTTTGGACCGGCGCATTGACAGCGAACAGGCGCTGCACGCGGTTCAAGCCCAGGTTCGACCGGGCGCCGTAGGTCCAGTGCTTGTCCTCGCGCAGGTTCATATTGATGCGTGAAGTGAACATTCCGCCGAGGATGGTGTTGAGCATCTCGGTGGCGACTTCTCCTTTGTCCGAGCGCGGAGGAGCGACGTGCCCCGCCGCCACGACGGACTGCACCGCCCCGGGACGGTCTACCAGGTAGATGACCGGCTTCGGCTGATGCGCCGCCTGCGGAATCGCCTTCTTCGGCGTCTCGCCCGGCTTCCAGCCGGCGAAGAGTTTCTCAAGCCTGGCAGTCAATTCGGCAAGCGTCGTATCTCCGGTCACTACAACAGTAGCGTTGTTTGGTTTGAACCACGTCTGATGATGCTTGACCAAAGCCTCTCTTGTCATCGCCTTTAAGGAAGCCTCCGTGCCCTCCGGCGGCAATCCGTAAGGGTGCTGCTTGCCAAACGCCATGGCGGCAAGGAGGCGAGAGGCGATGGCCGACGGTTGGGTCCGCTCCTGCATCAGCCGGGCGAGCGCCTGCTTTTGCATGCGGCGGAATTCCTTCTCGTCGAATGAAGGATTCAGGATCACGTCCGCCCAGAGCGCCAGCGCGGCGTCCAGATTCGCCTTCAGCGCCGAGAGCGTTACTTGCGTGACATCCCGGGCACACGTGGCTGTGAGCTGCGCGCCGAGTGATTCGGCTTCTTCGGAAATCTGGATGGCGTTGCGCTTGAGGGTGCCCGACGTGAGCATGGCGGCAGCCATTTCGGCGACCCCGGGCATGGCGGGCGAGTCCGTTACATTGCCCGCATCCACAACCAGCGAGAGATTGACCAGAGGCGCCTCGCGCCGCTCCGCGAGGATGACTTTCAAACCGTTCGAGAGCGTTGTGCGCTGAAGCTTGGGCAGCCGGGCTTCGGGAGGGGTTCCGGGCGTGGGCACCTTGGAGCGGTCCACGTCCGGTCCACCAGGCTTGTAATTCGGAAATGGCCGGACTTCGAGAATGAAGACGCCATCGGAAAGCCACTCGTTGGCGGCGCGCCTGACGTCCTCGGGCGATGCCTTTTGGCCGCGCTCGAAACTAATCTTGTAGGCTTCCGGATTGCCCGCGTAGACCTGACCGCTGGCGAGCAAATCCGACTTTCCTCCGAACCCGCCGATGCGCTCGAAACCGCGCAAAAAATTCGCCGCGATGCGGGTTTTCACCCGCTGCAATTCGTCCGCGGCAGGTCCTTCCCTGAGGAATTTACGAAGCTCCTCTTCGATGATCCGCTCGACCCTCGCGGCGTCCGCTCTGGGGCGAACCATCGCCGAGATGGTGAACTGTCCGGCGATCTCCCGCGACTGCTGCATGGCCATCACTTGGGTGGCGAGCTGCTCTTCATAGACCAACCGCCGGTACAGGCGGGACGTGCGCCCGGAGCCGAGCACGTTCGCCGCCAAGGTGAGATAGTCGGCGCCGGCGGAATAGATTTGGGGCGTGTTCCAGACCATCGTGATGCGCGTCTGCGGCACGCGGTCCTGCATCGCCATGCGCTGCGCGCCGCTCCGCTTGGCGATCCAGACAGCTTGGCGGGCGATCGGAGGACCCGGCGGGATCCATCCGAAATATCTCTCGACTTTCGCTTTCGCCGTCTTGGCGTCGATGTCTCCGGCGAGCACGATGGTGGCGTTGGCGGCGCCGTAATACGTCCGGAACCACTCCCGGACGTCCTCAAGCGAAGCGGCGTTCAGGTCCTCCATCGAGCCGATGACGCTCCACGAGTAAGGGTGCCCGGCGGGATAGGTATTCTCGGCAATGATGCTATAGGCGCGGCCATACGGCTGGTTTTCGCCCTGCCGCTTTTCGTTCTGCACGACGCCGCGCTGCTCGTCCAAGCGGGCTTGGTCAATGGCGCCCAACAGGTGGCCCATGCGGTCGGACTCCATCCACAGGACGGTGTCGAGCGCCGAAGTGGGCACGTTCTGGAAATAGTTGGTGCGGTCGCTATTCGTCGTGCCGTTCAAATCCGTGGCGCCGATCTTCTCCAGAACCTTGAAATAGTCCTGGTTGAAGTTTTCGCTCCCGTTGAACATCAGGTGCTCGAACAGGTGAGCGAAGCCGGTCTTGCCGCGCTTCTCGTTTTTCGAGCCCACGTGATACCACACATTCACGGCGACGATTGGCGCCTTGCGGTCCTCGTGCACGAGAAGCGTCAAGCCGTTTGGCAGGACGAACTTCTGGTACGGAATGTCAACCTTGAAATCCTGCGCCGCGGCAGGGCGCAGCAGCAAAACGGCCATCAACGTGGCCACGGTCATAACGCGGAACATCCAGCAGACCCCCATCTCGCGAAAATGCCAGAAGCTACCATTCTCTGCCATATTGGTTCTTAATGAAAGTTGCTTTTTGGGTATTGCTTTGGGGGCTGCCTCTGGTGGCCCAAGATGTGCAGGCGTCCCGCATCCGGGCTCACACACGTTTTTTGAGCCACGATTTGCTCGAAGGGCGCGGCGTAGGAACCAGAGGCGGGGACTTGGCCGCCGAGTACATCGCTACGCAGTTCGCACTCGCCGGTCTGAAGCCGGCTGGAGAGAATGGGACCTATTTCCAGAAAGTGCCCCTTGTGGGCGTCGACCCGCACAGCACATCCGTGGCGGCGGTGAAAGGCTCGGAGAGGGTGAGTTTCGCCTGGCTCAAGGAGTTTGTGGGCGTCAGCGAAACGCAGCAGGAAAAGGTGGATGTGGACGCCGAAGCGATTTTCGTGGGGCACGGAATCGTCGCGCCGGAATACGGATGGGACGATTTCAAGGGCGTGGACGTGCGGGGCAAAGTGCTGGTGCTGTTTACGAACGAGCCGCCTTCGGAGGATCCCGCTTTCTTCAAAGGGCGCGCCCTTACCTACTACGGACGGTGGACATACAAGTACGAGCAGGCGGCGCGCATGGGCGCGGCGGGATGCATCATCATCCACACCAACGCCACGGCGGGCTACGGGTGGGACGTGGTGCGAAACTCCTGGGGACGCGAAGCCATTCAGATGCGGTCCGAGGCAGGGCGCCCGGCGCTGCCGCTGGCGGGCTGGATTACAAGCGAAGCCGGAGAGCGGTTGCTCGCCCTAGCCGGGCGGAAGGTTCCGGAACTGCTCGAAATGGCTCGCAAGCGCGATTTCCGTCCGGTTCCGCTCGGCGTGCGCATTCAAGCTTCGATGCGATACAAGATCCGGCAAGTCGAGGGCAAAAACGTTGTGGGTATGGTCCCGGGTTCAGACCCCGTCCTCGCGCAGGAGGCGGTGTTGTTCACGGCGCATTGGGACCACCTGGGAGTGGGCGCGCCGGTAAATGGGGACGCGATCTACAATGGCGCTCTGGATAACGCCACGGGCTGCGGCTTGCTGCTCGAAATGGCGCACGCATGGGGGGCGCTGCCGAAAAAACCGCGGCGTTCGGCGATTTTCCTGGCGGTGACGGCGGAAGAAAGCGGACTGCTCGGCTCGGAATACTACGCCCGCAATCCGGTTGTTCCGCCTGGCAGGACGGCTCTGGCTTTGAACTTCGATTCGCCGCACCCGCTGGGGATTCCCTCCGATATCACGACGCCCGGGGCGGAGCGGACCACGCTTTGGCCCCTGGTCCAAAGCGTTGCGGAGAGGCATCGCTTCGAGATCCGTCCTGACCCGCGCCCGGAAGCGGGCGGTTACTACCGTTCCGATCACTTCCCACTCGCTAGGGTGGGCATCCCCGCTTTCAGCGTGGGGATGGGGCGTAACTTCCTCGGCAAGCCGAAGGAAGCGATCGAAGAGATTTTGAAGAACTACAGCGCCAAGCACTACCATCAGCCTTCGGATGAGTTCCGGGAGGATTGGGATTTCAGCGGGTTGGAGGCGCTAGGGCGCTTCGGCGTAGCCTTGGGCGTGGAAGTGGCCAATATGGACGGGCTCGCCACTTGGAACGAGGGGGACGAATTCCTGGAGGCGCGCCGCAAGAGCCTTACGGCGCGGTGAAGCTTGCGGTTGCGGGCGCCGGGAGCTCGATCCGGCGATGTTCGGGGGCTTCGGAGGCAAACAGCGCAGCCGTTTCGGGGTGGCAGGTGAATAGTAAGACTTGCGACTCCTGCGCGAATTCGGCTAGCACGCGCGCGGTGAGGCGCGCCCGCTGCGGGTCGAAGTTGACGAGCACATCGTCCATCACCAAGGGCAGGTTGCAATGGTTCCGGCTGAACTCGCGGGCGAAGGCTAAGCGAAGACAGAGATAAAGCTGCTCGGCTGTGCCGCGGCTGAGTTGCTCGAGCGGTCGCGTGGCGCCGTTCGACATTTCGAGCGTCAGCGTGCCGCTACCTTCGTCTGAGAGAATTCGCGTGTACCGGCCCGAAGTAATCGATTGAAACAGGCGCGAAGCTTCCGCGATAACGGCGGGCTGCCGCTCCCGCCGCACGCGTTCGAGCGTGGCTTCGCAGAGGGCCTTGGCTAACGTGGCGATGCGCCATGCGCGGACGCAGGCGTCGAGTTCGACGCCCAGCGCCGCCAGCTCCATCTCCAGCTTGGGGACGTCGGCGTTTTTTTCAAGCGCTTCGCGGAGGCGCCGCGCCTCCGCCTCCTCGCGGACTGCGGCGTCCCGGAGCTTGATTTTCTCCGCCAGAAGATTTAGAGCCTCATCCCGCTGCCGCTTCCAGGAGTCGACATCGCCGCCGGCAAGCTCCGAGAGGAGGGACTGCGAACCGGCTGCTCCCCCCAAGCGGGCGGCGATCGCCGAATCCGCGGCTTGAATCACCTTGTCGAGCTCTTTCAAGCGGCGGATCTGCTCCCGGATCCCGGTCAGGCGGGCGACGGGGTCGCCGTCGCCTGCCAGCCGCCTGGCGTTGCTTTCCCACTCGGCAGTCTGCTGTTCAGCGGTGCGGATTTTGGCCGCCAGCTCCTCGCGCCGATCCAGGAGTTCCTGCGCCCGCTCAGCCTCTCTGATCAGTTGCAGGTAGCTTTCCGGCGAATCGCCGGTTCCTGAGAACTCCTGCCAACGCTCCAGGACGTCACGCTCATGCGCCCCGGCAGCCGCGAGCGCCTTTTCGGCGGCTGCAAGTTCGTCCTGCCTCGACTTCAGGCGGGCGGCGGCGTCCTGAGCGGCTTCGGCCAAACGGCGGCTCTCGCGAAGCGCCTCCCGGTCGGCGGCGAGCGCGGCGTCCTTCTCTTCCAAGTCCGCCGGCGTGCATGCCGCCGGGAGACCGAGAATCGCGGCGGCTTGCTCCAGATCCCGGCGCTCCGATTCGAGCCGGGCGCGGAGCTCCTCCTCTTCGCGCCGCAGAGCTTCCCGGTCCACCGTCTCTTCGGGTTGAAGTTCGCGGCGGATGAGATAGCTGAACATCGCCAGCAGAACGGCGAGCGCTCCCATTCCGGCGGCAGGAACGCCCGCACCCGCGAAGGCAAGCCAGAACGCGGCAGCCGCGGCGCAGGCTGCGCAGGCGAACATGACCGCAGGGATACGCGAACGCCGGGGCTCGCGCGCGCTCGCCAAGCGGTCCGCCGCCGCCCGCCACTGCATTTCCAGCGCCGAGGCGTTTTGGAGAGCGGCGCGGGCGCGGCGCAGGGCTTTCCCGGCTTGCTCCACCAAGACGGGGTCAGGACACGGGTGTTCATTGCGGCGCTGCTCCGCCAGATCCCGCTCCGTTTGGGCCTTGCGCGCCTCCTCACGCGCCCTCTCCAGAGCCACGGATGCGTTTATTCGTTTTTCGCGCGCCTCTCGAATCGACTCCTGGAATTGCCGGACCTTCTCGCGGCGCGCGAAAAACAGGTCGAAGCTGCGAACCCGAGCCTCGTCCCAACCCGGACCCATCCGCTTGAGAGCCTCCTCGAGTTCGCGACCGGCGGTTTCCCAATCGTTCCTGTCCGCGGCTAACCCGGCGCATCGCTGAGCGTAAAGGGGCGCGCCGAGCAAAGCGGCTTCGATTTCCGTCTCGATCTCCGGCCGGATCCGTTGGCGGGCAAGCTCTTCTTTCTCGCGCACAGCAGCAGTCCGCTTCACCCATTCCGGCCACAGAGCGAGCAGATCCTCGGCCCGCCGTTGCCGGGACCGGAACTGATCGCACTCCGCCGCCAGCGCATCCATGCGCTCCCGCGCCTCTGTTTCCGCGCGGCGAAGGTCCGGGTAGCGCCGAATCTTCTCGCGCGCGTCTTCGAGAGCCTTGTTCTTGGCGGCGAGTTCGTCGAGCAGGGAGTTCACCCTGCCTCCGGAGCGCGGCCGCAAAAGCTCCGCCGCGCGGTTCTCGAATTCCTGCACCACCTGCCGGGCGGAGCGCCCGGCGCCGGCGATGCCTGCCGAGAAAATGCGATCCCGAACTTCCGCCTGCGTCAGCAAGTCAAACGACGCCAGCTCTGCTAAGCCAATGGCGAAGACGTTGCGAAAAAGATCCTTACCGGCGCCCCGAAGCCACCGGTTGAGCGCATCCGCATCCACCACCCGCCCGTCCCCGAGCGAAATCCGCACCCCGCTGCCTTTCTCCCCATAACGTTCAATGACCGCCGTGCCATCCTCTGTCTCAACAAACAGACGCCCGCCGTGGCGCAAACCGGGGCGCGCAGGGTAGCGCTTCGGTTTGTTCCGGCTTAGCTCGATGCCAAAGAGCATCTCCCTCAGAAACTCAAGGAGCGTCGTCTTCCCTGCTTCATTCGGCCCAAGTACGATGTTCAGTCCCGGCGAGAGGTCCACGGCGCGGCAGTCTTCAAACACGCCGTAGCCTTCGATGTGCCAGCCGCGGATTCTCACGCCGGTTCCTCCTCGAGCCGGGCGAGGAGCTCATCGAGCGCCGCGGACTCGGCGGCGAGAATCAATTCTTGCACCTCCGAGGGCGCAAGGTCCCCCAACCAGCGGCGGATGGCTTCCGCCTTGGGATGCTTAAGCTCCCGGGCAGCGAACCCCTCCAGCGCCGCGGCATCTCCCAGCAAACGGTCCACCGTGCTCACCAACTCCGCCGCGATATCCCCTCGCCCGCGCAATGCATCCCTTTCGATTGCGCTGCGGGTGGCGTCAAGCAGGTCCACCCAATAAACCGCCGGACTCAGCCGGGCGCCGTCCTCGCGCAGGGTTTCGAGGATCTCCCGAAGCCGCCCCGGGCTGCGCAAGTCTTGGCGCACGGCGCCGCGCCCTTTCAGAGTCGCCCGGATCAGGACTTCCCTGCCCCCGGCGGCGGTGGAAAGACGCGATGCTTCGTCCCGCAATTCGTCGAGCAAAACGCCCGCGTCTTTGCAGCGGGTAATGTCGAGTTCAAACTCGGCAAAGCGCACGCTGTCAGTGGGCTCGAATTCCGTCCGGATGCCTTCCCCGGCATGGACGACCGCGACGCCCTTAGGGCCGAGTTCGCTTGGTTTGAAGCTGCGGCCTTGCGTATTGCCGGGGTACACAGCCAATCCCCGCCCGGCTTGGAATTCCGAGCGCAGGTGGATGTGCCCTAAAGCCCAGTAGTCCATGTCCGCGGCGGCGAGGTCGGCCACCGAGCAGGGGGCGTAAGCATCGTGCGCCGGATCCGCGCCTACATTGGCGTGCAGGAGCCCGATGTGCAAACCCTCCTCGGGACTCCGGCGAAACTTCAGCGCGAGGTTCTCGCGCACCCTGCGCGTGGGGAAACTGATGCCGTGAATGGTAGCGAGGCGGCGTCCCTCGCGCACCACCGGGAGGGATTCGACCTGTCCAGAGCCGAAGAAGCGCGTATTGGCGGGCCATTCGCGGACCGCGCCCCACCCGTCCAAAGGGTCGTGGTTACCGAAAACGGCAAAAAGGGGAATCCCATGCTGTTCCAGACGCCGGGCGGCGTCGCGCAGGCGGAATTCGGCGCGCAGTCCCCGTTCCGGGCCATCATACAAGTCGCCGGCCAAAAGGACGAACGCCGCCTTGCGGCGGATAGCGACGTCTGCAAGGCGGTCGAGCGCGGCGAGGGAGGCGTCGCGCAGCTTTTTCGCGGCCTCTTCGGAAATGGCGCTCACGCCCTCAAAGGGCGTATCCAGATGGAGGTCCGCCGCGTGGATAAAACAGAATCCCATCGTTCTGTCTGTCCATTCATTACATCAGAACGGCGGTTGCCCGGGGATGGAGCTTTCACGACTTGGAAATTTTGCGGGCGCGCCAAAACGAAGCGATGGCGAAGAAACTCATGATGAGGGCGAACAAGCCGGTCAGGGCGACCTTGAAGATCGCTTCCGCATCCCCGTCGAAATTCGTCACGGCATGGTACACTGAGCGGGCGCTGAGCAGGGCGAAGACAAGGAAAACAAACCCGATGATCTGGTTCCAGACGATCTGGAGCGGTTTCAGAACGCTCGGCACGACCGTGGAAAGGAACTTTTTGAACATCCAACCTTATCAAACCACACTCCGGCAGGGGTTTGCAGACTGGTTGCGGCTCCAGAGGGGAGGCGGGTATCATGGAGGAGGCCGATCATAAGACCGGCCGGTTGGAGGTTTGATTCCCGATGGGTCCCCTGGGCTGGCAGGAAACGATCTTCATCTTCGTCCTGGCCCTGCTCATCTTCGGCCCCAAGAAGTTGCCGGAGTTGGGGAGGACGGTGGCCAAGGCGTTGACGGAGTTTCGCCGCGCATCGAACGAGTTGAAATCCACTTTCGACCGTGAGATGAGGGAAATCGAGAGGGAAGCCGAATCGATCCAGGAAGTCACTAGCTCGGTCAACAACGAAATACAGTCGGCGACGAGCGACTATAACTACGATTACAACTACGACTACAATTACGACTCCTCGTACGACTCGGGCGCTTACGGCTCCGAGTCGGGCGATTCTTCCTCCTCGAGTCCATCCACTGTAGGCGCATCCGCAACTGAGGGCGCTGAAATCGAGGCCGGCGAAGCTGCCGAAAGCGGCGCCGGGACGGCCGCAGCCGAAGGGGAGCCCGCCGCTATAGAAACGGCGGTCGACGCGACCCCAACGCCGGCGGCACCCGAGACCGAGTCCGAGTCCGTTCCGGCGGCCGAAAAACGCGCCTGAAGACGCTGTAAACGATGTCACAACCCGAAGAGCCGAAGGGAGCGAATCCTCCCGCAGGAGACAGCACGCCCGGCGGGGCGGCAGCCAACGTACACCCTCCGAAGGAGGAGACGGTCCCTTCGTCTCCGGAGCCATCCGAGCCTCGGGATTACTATAACGAGGACCCGTACGCGTACACTTACGACGCGTACGGCGAGTATCAGACCGAAGCCCCGAAGATGGAACCCGCCGAAGCGGAGGAGGCTGCGCCCCCGGTAGCGGCAGGCAGCGGATCCGGAGGAGGCGAGCCCCCTGCCCCTGTCGCCGAAAGCAAGCCGGACGAGGAAGAAGACGAAGAAGAGGAGATGCTGCGGATGTCGTTCCTCGAGCACCTCGAGGAACTGCGCTCCCGCATCATCAAGGCTCTTATCGGCGTCGGCGTGGCTTTCTTTGCGTGCCTGGTGTTCGCTAATGACTTGTGGCGGGCAGTCAGCGCGCCGGCGGCGGACGCCCTGAGGCAGTTGGGCTACGAGCCGAACTTGGCCCAAATTACGCCCATGGACGCCTTCATGACCATTTGGGTGAAGCTCCCGATGCTGGCGGCGCTTTTCGTCGCTTCGCCGTGGGTGCTCTATCAGGCGTGGGCGTTTGTCGCGCCGGGGCTCTACAGGCGGGAGCGGCGCTGGGCGGCGCCGTTCATCCTCAGTTCCGCCGGTTTGTTCATCCTGGGCGGCTTGTTCGGCTATTTCGTGGCGTTTCGTTACGGGCTGACGTTCCTGCTGGGCATCGGCAAGGACATCAACGTCAAGCCGGTGATCAACCTGACCGAGTATTTTGACCTTTTCGTCAACGTCATGCTGGGCATCGGGTTGGTCTTTGAGATGCCCGTGATCATCTTCTTCCTGACGCTGCTCCGCCTTGCGTCGCCGGGCTTCTTACTGCGCAACTCACGCTACGCCATCCTGATCATCACGGTGATCGCCGCGATCATCACTCCTACGCCGGACATCTTTAACCTGATGCTGTTCACGGTTCCGATGTCCCTGCTGTACTTCGTGGGCGTTTTCGCCGGATTTCTGTTGGTGATGCACCGCGAGAACCGGCGGATCCCATGGAAAAAGATTCTGGGCATCGGCGGGGCGGTGCTGCTTGTGGCGTGCGCCGTGGCGTATTATGTCCTGATCCTTAAGCTCGGCTACCACCTCATCTGGCGGTGGCCTTTCTTCGTTAAATAACAATTCACGGTCCCGAAATAATTATTCGCGCACCCGTTTGATAAGATTCCGAGAGGAAAGGGGTTTGTTCATGCGGTTCACTTGGCTGTTGCTATGTCTCCTACCCGCCGCCGCGCTGGCTCAGACGCAGGCGAATACGGGTCAAATCGAAGGAACGGTGACCGATCCGGCAGGCGCCGCCATCGCCGCGGCAAAGGTCAAGTTGCGTAACGTGGATACGAACCTGGTGCGCGACACGGCGGCGAACGCGGCGGGGCTCTACCGCGCGGCGCTTTTGCCCATCGGAAACTACGAGATTACGGTGGAAGCGCCGGGGTTCGCGCTTTACCGGCAGACGGGGATTGAGCTTTCCACCGGACAAGTGCTTACGGTGAACGTGCGGATGGCGCTGTCGGCGACGCAACAGGAAATCACGGTGACGGCTGACGCCGCCCTGGTGGAAACAGCGCAGACCACTACCAGCCGCGCGGTCAACGAGATCGACATCGAAAACCTGCCCAACCTGTCGCGCAGTGAGTTGAACTTCGCCTTCTTGCAACCGTTTATCAACGGGAACCGCCCGCGCGAATACGAGGCGCCGCGGTTGGACATCGGCGGGCTGGCGAGGCGGGTGAACTATCAAGTGGATGGATTCCAGAACAGCGCCGCGCAGCAGAAGTCTTACCGGGTGATTATCTTTTCGACCGCGGCTTTGCAGGAGACGCAGATTTCGAGCCTCGGAGCGAATGCCGAGACGGGACGCACCGGCGGCGGCGTGGTGAACAACATCATCCGCTCGGGAACGAATCAGTTCCGCGGACAGGCGAGTTACTGGACGTCGCGCAAGGTTTGGAACGCGCGTCCGTTCGGCGCGCGCGAAGGGATTAAGCCCTCGGGCAACGTGTGGGTGGGCGCGATCGGCGGTCCCATCCGGAAGGACAGGCTGTTCTTCTTCGCCAGCTATGAAGCCAGCCGGAGAGCCTTCCCGCAGTCGCTAGGCTTCACCAGCGACGCCGCCAAAGCCGCGGCGGCGAGGTTGGGCTTCACGGGCGAGGAAATCGACGTCCTGCCGTCGCGGTTCAATCCTCAGTTGTGGCTCGCCAAGTTCGACTGGCGTCCCAACACCAAGCATTCGTTCTCGCTGCGGGCGAACACGTTTCGCGAGTTGTTCGCCGCGCGGGATCCGGGCGGACTGACGGTCCTCAGTTCATCGAACGGCGCCATTTTCAACGAAGCAGCCCTGGCTTTAGCCTGGACGGCGACATTCAACCCCACCACAGTGACGGAGTTCCGGTGGCAACTGGCAGACCGCTTCTCCCGGCGCCGCCCGGTGGTGGAGCCGGGTCCGAATACCCCGCCCCGGACGGTGGTTAGCGGCTCGGCGACGTTCGGCTACCCTTCGGGTCTGACCGCCAACCGCGAGAAGATCGTCGAATGGAGCGGCAACGTCACCAGGCAGTTCGCCCGGCATCAGTTCAAGAGCGGCTTCAATGTGGTCCTGTCGCCGCTGAATTTCGAAGACCAGCTTATTCCGACCTTCACTTTCGGAGGGTTGACCGCTTCGGGTCCGCGGGGCGCGGTTTCCGCGGTGGACCAGTATTTGTACACCATCGAGCGCCGCATCGATCCGGCGACGAACCGCCCCTTCACTTACACGCAGCTCAGCATGTCTTTCGGCGAGCGGCTGCTGCGTTATCACCAAGTCTATTACGGCATGTACGCGCAGGACTCGTGGCGGCCAAGACCCAATGTGACCATCAACTACGGTCTGCGTTGGGAGACGCAGGTTCCGCCGGAGGTGGACGCCACGGCGCCGCATCCCCTGTCCCGGCAGTTTCCGATCGACAAAATGAACTTCGCGCCGCGCTTCGGCGTCGCCTGGGCGCCGCGGGGCTCGGAGAAAACAGCGGTGCGCTTCACCTACGGCATCCACTTCGACTCCCCGCAGAGCAACTACTTCCGGGATTCGCTGATTAACAACGGGCAACGGCAGGTGACGATCACGCTCTCCGGCACCGCCGCGGGCGCGCCGGTGTATCCGAACTACCCGACATCCACAGCCGGCTTGACCATTGTCCGCCCATCGATCACGGTGATTGATCCCGCTCTGACGTGGATGTACGTCCATCAGTCGCAGCTTTCCATCCAACGGCAGCTCACCCGGAACACCGTTATGACGGTGACAGGAGCCTTCACCAAAGGCACGAAGATCCCCGGGGTGCAGAACATCAATTTGGCGCCGCCGGTGGGAACGCTGTTGGACGGGCGAAATCTGTACAGCTCCGCGCGGATCGATCCCCGATTCAACAACATCAACATGATCACTGCGGGCGGCAACTCGAATTACGCCGGCTTGGGCGTGAATCTGAACCGCCGGTGGCGGCGCGGAATGCAGTTCAATCTGTCGTACACCTGGTCGCATGCGCTCGATAACGCCCCGGAGAGCGGCATTTCGGGCGGCAGCGAGCAGCCTCAGGACACCTTTAACCGGCGCGCCGAGTATGGCAATTCGCTCACCGACGTGCGCCACGTGCTGAACGGCAGCGCAGTGCTCGCCCCGCAGTTCAAGAACCGCTTCCTGAGCAACAATCAGTATGCGTTTTTCTTCTTCGCGCGCAGCGGGAGCACGTTCGACGTCCGTTCGGGCACCGACCTGAACCGGGATTCGGTGAATAACGACCGGCCATACTTCTTCGGGCGCAACACCGGGAAAGGACCGTCTTCCTACCAATTCGACGTCCGCTACAGCCGGTTCATTCCGCTGGGCAAGGAGCGCCGGCGGCTGAGCTTTTCGGCGGAAGCGGCGAATATCCTCAACCATCCGATTCCGGACTCGACCAACGCGTTCATCAACCGGACGTATGGGACGGGGGATCAGCCGCTGCCCACGTTCCGCGACATTCTGGCGCGGCACGAGATGCGGCGCATCCAAATGGGCTTGCGGTTCGACTTCTGAAGCACCCCTTGCAAAATTCCACTTGCCGTAGCGTTCGATTCGTCGGACACTTGGAATTGCGGGAGGTGAGTTGAATCTCAAAATATCTGACTCGGCGGCCGCTTGGGAACCCTCCGAGCGGTGGACGATCCACGACGCGGCGGAGCTGTACGACGTTGCGGCGTGGGGCAAAGGGTATTTCTCGGTCGGCGCGAACGGCCACGTTTGGGTGCACCCGGAAAAAGATCCGGCGCGCGCCATCGACTTGAAAGAACTGGTCGATTCGCTGGTGCTGCGCGGCATTCAGCCGCCGATCCTGATTCGTTTTGCCGGGATTCTCAAACACCGGCTGGGCGAAGTCCACGAAGCCTTTCGTTCGTCCATCGCTGAACACGGTTATAAAGGCGACTACCGTTGCGTTTATCCGATCAAGGTGAACCAGCAGCGGCAGGTGGTCGAGGAGGTTTTCCAATACGGGCGCCCGTACGGTTTCGGCTTGGAAGCCGGCTCCAAACCGGAACTTCTGGCTGTTTCAGCGATCGCCGACAACCAAACGCCGATCATCTGCAACGGTTTCAAGGACGACGAGTACATCGAACTGGTGATGCTCAGCCGCAAGATCGGGCGGCAGATCATCCCGGTGGTGGAGAAGTATACGGAGCTGGATCTCATCCTCAAATACGCCGAGAAGGTGGGGGTGAGGCCATCGATCGGCGTCCGGGTTAAGCTCGCAAGCCGGGGCTCCGGGCGGTGGAAATCGTCCGGCGGCTACCGCTCGAAGTTCGGGCTGACGGTAAGCGAAACTTTGCGGGTTCTGGAACGGCTCCGCAGCCGGGGGATGGAAGACTGTTTCGAGCTGCTGCACTTCCACCTGGGCAGCCAGATCACCAACATCCGGCAGATTAAGGGCGCCGTCACGGAGGCGGTGCGGATTTACGTCGATCTCAAGAAGTCGGGCGCTGGCTTGCGCTATCTCGATGTCGGCGGCGGCTTGGGCATCGATTACGACGGTTCGCAGACGGATTTCGAATCGAGCGTCAACTATACGCTCCAGGAATACGCCAACGACGTGGTCTACCACATCCAAAGCGCCTGCGACGAAGCCGAGGTCGAGCACCCGACGATCATCACCGAGAGCGGAAGGGCGGTGGCGGCTTACCACAGCGTGCTGGTGTTCAATGTGCTCGGGGTCAGCGGTTTCGGGGATCAGGAGCCCGTCACCGAACTTCCGGAAGACGCCGAGCAGCCGCTCATCGACTTGCTCGAGACCAACCGTTCCCTGTCGCAGAAGAACCTGCTCGAAGCTTTCCACGACGCGCAGCAGGCGCTCGACAGCGCGCTGAATCTTTTCAGCCTTGGCTACCTCTCGCTCCATCAGCGCAGCCTGGCGGAGAACCTCTACTGGACCATCAGCCGCCGGGTGCTGAAAATGGCCAAGGAACTCGAGTATTTCCCGGAAGAGCTCGAAGGCTTAGAGGCGATGCTCTCGGACACCTATTTCTGTAATTTTTCGCTGTTCCAGAGCATGCCCGACAGTTGGGCGGTGAAGCAGTTGTTCCCCATCATGCCCATCCACCGGCTGGAGGAGCCTCCCACGCGCGCCGCGATTCTGGGAGACATCTCGTGCGACTCCGACGGCAAGATCGATCAGTTCATCGACCGGCGCGACGTCAAGCGCACATTGCCGCTCCACCCCTTCAACGGCGATCCCTACTATCTGGGTGTATTTCTGGTAGGCGCCTATCAGGAGATCCTGGGCGATCTTCACAACCTTTTCGGCGACACCCACGCCGTACACGTGGCTCTGGGCGAGAATGGAGAGACCATCCTGCAAGCGGTCATCCGGGGGGATACGGTGCGCGAGGTGCTGAACTATGTTCAGTTTAACGCCGCCGATTTGCTTGAGCAGTTCCATCCCGACGAAAGTTTCCAGAATTTGCCTTCGTAGGAGAGACTCCTGTATCAGCCGATTTGCTTGAGCAGTTCCGGCAGGACGCGGAAGCCGCCCTCCGGGAGGGGCGGGTCTCCTACGAAGAGCTGGCGCGGCTGATGAAGTATTTCGAGGAAGGGTTGAACGGTTACACCTATCTCGAAGACGCACACGAACAGTAAGCCATGCGACAATCCGAGTTCCCTGTGAGCCGCCGCGATCTGCTCACGATCGCGCCGCTGGCCTCCGCCGCCGTGTTGCGCGGCGAGCCGCTGCAGACTCCCGAACTATCAGGCCGGATTCGCAAGGATCCCGCCCCCGCGCCGGTCCCGGGCGCGGTTTGGTATGTCGCCGAAGCCGAGAATGCGGCGCTGATCTACCGGTTTCCGGCAGGCGCGCTGGCTAAGGTGAAATACGTCAGCGCCGACATGCTGGCAGACGGAAACACGCTTCAGGTCTTCTCTCTTACCCTCCACGAGCGGGGCAAGGGGCGGGTGTTCCGCTTAGGCTTTTCCGCCCTGCCGCAGTGTTCCCTGCGGATGCGCATGGCGCTATCGCTGGTGGATCAGAGCCGCTGGCTGGTGGACCGGGAAGGCGCATTCCTGAAACCGATTTGCGGCGGGGACCGGGTGGACTTGGAAGAGGTAGACGAGCTGCGCATCACGCTGCGGCGCAAAGCATACAACCGCGAGGCGCGCTTCTGCATTACGCCGGTTTTTTTGACGGTCGAAGAGCCGCCCCGTCTGGCCAAGCCCGTATTGCCCAAGGGTCCGCTGGTGGACGAATTCGGCCAAAGCCGGATTCACGATTGGCCCGCGCGCACCCGTTCGGCGGAGGAGCTGACGAACCGTATCCGGACGCAGCTTGCCGCCGCCCCGAAGCAGTCTTGGCCCTCCTCTTTCAGCCGGTGGGGCGGCTGGCGGGAGAGGAAGCTGGGCGAAGGAACCGGCTTCTTCGGCGTCCGCAAGGAGGGGAGCCGGTGGTGGCTGGTCGATCCCGACGGTTATGCCTTCTGGTCCGCGGGCATCGATTGCGTCCGGGTCGACACCGACGCGCGGATCGATGGCATCGAAACCGCCCTTACTACGATTCCTTCCACCTCCGGGCAGCGCGGCAGAGGCGGGGGAAAGTTCGTCAATTTCCTGGCCGCCAATCTCATACGCGCCTTGGGCGAAGAGGGCTGGCGGGACAAATGGGCGGCCATCGCTCTGGGAGAGCTCAAGCGCCTGCGGTTCAATACCGTGGGGAACTGGTCCGACTGGGAGTACGCCGCCAAGGCGCGCTTTCCCTACGTCCGGCCCATGAGTTTTCAGGCCCCCAACTGCGGGCGTATCTATCGCGATTTCCCCGACGTGTGGCACCCCGCCTTTCCTTCCGACGCCGCCGCCTATGCATCGCAACTGGAGAGCACCCGTTCGGACCCCGCTTTCATCGGTTATTTCTTGATGAATGAGCCCACTTGGGCGTTCTCTTCCGAACTGCCCGCCGTAGGGATGCTCTACAACACCGAAAAGTGCTACACGCGGGAGGAGCTGGCGCGCTTTCTGGCGGCTAAGTACTCCGGCGACAGCGCGCTGGCAGCCGCCTGGAAGATGCCCGCTACGTTCGCCGCTGTTCGAGCCGGGCGCTGGAAGGGGCGGTTCACGAAAGAAGCGGTCGAGGACCTGCGCGAGTTCAGCGTACGCATGGTCGAGCGCTACTTTGAAACTCTGTCCAAGGCGTGCAAGAAGGTGGATCCGAACCACTTGAACCTGGGCATGCGGTGGGCAGGGGTCCCCCCGGAGTGGGCGGTGCGCGGGATGAAGCATTTCGATGTCTTTAGTTTGAACTGCTACATGGAGAAGCTTCCGCTCGACCGAGCGCAGCGGATTCACGAAATGCTGCAAATGCCGGTGATGGTGGGCGAGTGGCATTTCGGCGCACTCGACGTCGGACTGCCCGCCTCCGGAATCGGGCACCTGAAAAACCAAACCGAACGCGCCAAGGCTTATCGCGTGTATCTCGAGGACGCAGCCGCCAACCCTTATTGCGTCGGGGTGCACTGGTTCACGCTGTATGATCAATCCGCGCTCGGGCGGTTTGACGGCGAAAACTACAATATTGGATTTTTCGACGTCTGCAACCGCCCGTATCAGGAAATGAGCGCGGCGGCGGCGCTCAGCCACGAGCGCATGTACGCGGTAGCCGCCGGCAAGCTCAAGCCTTACGACGAAAAGCTGGAGTATCTGCCGAAGCTTTTCTGAGGGCGCCGCTCAGAAAAGCGCGCGCACCCGTGGCTCGAGCTCCTCGTAGGTCATCTGCCCGGGATGGTAGAGGCGCACGACGCCTTGGCGGTCAACCAAGACGATGGTGGGGGTGGTGCTGGAGCCGTAATTGGCGAACGTCTCTTCGCTCACGGGGGCGGGAGCGTCCGCCACCTCGGCGTAATGCTGGCGGCGGATTTCTTCGATGTAGCGGGTTTCTTCCTCTGGGGAAGCCTCCTGCCCGCGGCGCGTGTAACCATAACGCTGCGTCGGGAGGACGAGCGTCAACCCCTTGGGACCATACTCGCGCCGCAGGCGGGCGAGCACGGGCGCCATGTTTTTGCAGTCGGGACACCAATGCGCCCAGAAAAACAGCAGCGCCGGCTTGCCCGCGGGGATCGAGTACCCCTCCAAGCGGGGCGCGGGCTTCCCCTCCAAACTGAGGAGGTTGATGTTTTTCTGGATGCGCGTCCGGATAGACGTGTTGCGGTAGCGCGCAAGCTCGCCGTTCAGGTAGTCGACGGCGGCGGAGCGTTCGCCTCGCGCCGCCATTACCTGCGCCTGAACTTCGATCGCCGCCCCGAGCGCGATGGGCAAGCGGCGCTCGTCATCCAGTTTACGGGAGCGCAGGAGTTCGAGCGCGAGCTTGTAGGTTTCCTGAGCGTAAGATTCCGCCTTGTCGTAATGTTTCGCCGCTAAGGCGCCGCGTCCCAGCCACGACAACGCTTCCAGCCCTTCCGGGGTCAAACCGTGCTGCCGCCTGTGCGCTTCCACCATCTGTTCGGCGCGGGCAAACTCGCCTTTGGCGATGGCAGCCCTTACGTCCGCGGTGAGATTGGGCGCAGCAGCGGCGAAAATCGTCGCGAGTACCAGATCAAGCATCACGCCATCCCCAGGAGAGTTTTCAGGTGCTTCAGACTTGCTTCGAGATCCTCGCGCTCGCGCTCAGCCGCTTTGTCTTTTGGAACGGGGGGCGCGGGCGCCGCGGGCTTCCCCGCCTCCACCCAGCGGAGGAAGCGCATGAATTCCCAGGCGGGGGTGTTCCGGTAGGCGTTCCAGAACTCGGGTTTCCGGAAGGGATACATGCGCGGAGCGGTGACGAGAATCTCAAGCGACAGCGTTTTGCCGGGACAAAGTTCCAGGTATTTGCGGATCCAGCCGTCCATGTCCACATTGCCCTCGCCGAGCCGCACCCACCGGACAGCGGCGCCTTCGGGCGTCGCCCACACGTAACTGTCCCGAATGTGGCTGGTGAGGACGTAGGGGTGGAGCACCTCGAGGGTGAGGTGGGGGTCTTCGATGGTCCAACAGGGATTGCCGGAGTCGATGCACGCGCCCACGAAGTCCTTGCCCGCTTCTTCGATGAGCATCTTGAGCTCCCTCGCCTGCATGTCCCCGGAGTGGTTTTCGACCGCCACTTTCAGGTTGTGATCCACGACTTTCGAGCGCACGTTGTGCAGCACTCGCACCGTATTCTCGATGTGCTTTTCCAAAGGCACGGGACCCATGCGGTCCGCCGAAGAGCCGAGAAACGCGCGGATCAGCTTCGCGCCCACCACGCGCGCGGCGTCCACCATCCGGCTCAACTGCTCTTCCGCCGGACCCTGCGAGGCGTCGAACAGCTTCGAGCTCGGGCAGATCGAGCGCATGCCGATCTCGATCTCGATGCCGAGCTTGGCTGCGTGAGCGCGGACTTTCTTCAAGTGCTCCGGCTCCAGGTTGCCGATGAACCGGATCTCGGAGAAATGAACCACGCGCGCGCCCCACTTGGCGCAGTAGTCCAGGTATTCGAACGGGCTCCAGCCCTGCGAGCGGATGCTGAAAAGGTCAATGCCCAACCTCGCGCCGCCCGCCGCCGCTCCCAAGCCCGGCAGAGCAGCCGCAAGCGTTCCGAGAAATGCCCGGCGCTCCATATAATCCGAGTTTACCTGTTGCGCCCGGCGTTTCGAGTGGGGAGGGCGGCGCCACAGCTTGCACGGAGCCCAAGTTACACTCAAGGCATGTGGCAACGGATGCACGCGGCGCTCGGCGCACTCGAACTGTCGAGTTACTGGCTCGGGAAGCGATGGAGTCCGGAACGGATCCGGGCGTACCAGGATGCCAAGCTGCGCGCGCTGATCCGGTACGCCGCCCGGAACAACGGCTTTTACCGGCGTTTGTGGCGCGAGGCAGGCGCGGAGCCCCTGTCAGTCCGGTCGGTAGAGGATTTGGCGCAGCTCCCTCCGGCTACGAAGAGCGCCATGCAGCAGGCGCCGTTTGAGGAGCTGATCTCGCAAGACGCGCCCGTCGCCGGGCTGAAATCAGAAGGCACGACGGGTTCTTCCGGTAATCCCATGCAAGTGCGCCGCACGGCGGGGGAAGACCGGCTGCTCCGCGCCTTCCGGGTGCGCCATCTTTTCGATCTAGGCATGACGCTCCGGGACCGGCGGGCGGCGCTGTGCGCGCTGGTTGGCGGATCCCCGACCGGTCCCCGTTCGCCGCATACGCCTTGGTGGATGCGTCTGGGCGCGCTCGAATACTACCGCTGCGACTTGACGCTGGGGGCGGAATCGATGCTCTCACGGCTCAAGGAGTTGAAACCTACGGTTGTCGGAGGCCAAGCTAGCGCCATGTGGCACCTGGCTTTGGAAGCTCCCCCGGAAGAACTGCGCGCTTTAGGATTGAAGTTCCTGATTGCCGAGTCCGACACCTTGACGGCGACCATGCGGCGGCAGATCGAAGAGGCGTTCGGCTGCCGGGTTTATAACCTGTACGCGGCGACGGAGTTTAATCTTTTAGCCGCCGAGTGCCCGATCACCGGGCTGCTGCATTTGAACGATCTGTGTTGTTATGTCGAAGTCCGCAATGGCAAACGGTTGGCGAAGGAGGGTGAAGAAGGCGAAGTCTTGGCTACCAATCTGCACTGCCGGGCGATGCCCTTCATCCGCTTCCGGCTAGGCGATTGGGCGGTTATGGGACCGGAGCGATGCGGATGCGGGGCGCCTTACCGGACGCTGCGGGAAGTCCACGGACGCTTGCAAGAGCTGATCCCGTTGCCTGGCGGAAAACGCGTGCATCCGTTCTTGTTGATTAATCCCTTGCTGGATTTCTGCGGGTGGCTGCGTGAATTCCGGGTGATTCATGAGGCGGAGGGGTGCATCCGGGCGCCGTTCACCCTGGTTGAGGGTGTCCAGCCGCCCGAGGACGCTGCGGCGCGCATCGAAGCCGCGATGTCGGCGCCGGTGAAGGGCGCACTCCGGATCCGAGCCGAGCGGGTGGCTTCGCTCCCGGCGTTTCACAAGGGGAAAAACCGCGTCTTCGAACCTTTGGCGCCAAGCAGCGAGCGCGGGGAGATTCACCACGCAGATTCAAGCTCTACCTTCGCCGGCCGATAAGCAACGCGGAGGTTGATTGCGATGACGCCTGTGTCGCCGCAAACGACGAAGCCGTGGGCTTTGCAAGAGTTGCCGCCATTTCCGCCCGTGGCGCTGCGAGTCATGGAAGAGTTGAACCGCCGGGAGCCGGAAGTGGACCGGGTGGTGGGGTGGATCAATGCGGATCCGTCGTTTTCGGCGGAACTTCTTAAGGTCGCCAACTCCGCGCTCTATGGTTTCTCTTACGAAATCGTCAGCGTCCGGCAAGCCGCCGTGACTTTGGGCTACGACTTCGTGCAATCCCTGGCGATGACGGTGGCATTGCGAAACTACCTGCGCAACGCGATGAGGATACCGGCGCTTCAGCAATGCTGGCGGCACTGCCTGGCCACGGCTCTGATTTCGGAGGAA
>FWPV01004923.1_pt1 | contig 27426 bp, 17 predicted proteins | sample 2228371 | NCBI WGS metagenome assembly FWPV01 (sample SAMEA103939776, study PRJEB20133) | metagenome
TTTGTGTTAAAAATATTTTAAAAATTGTACAAGTCGAACGTTTCTTAGAGTAAAAGCCCTTTTTCAACAGTCTCAGAGCGGGGAGTTTTGCGCTCCCACGGAGACCGTGGGAACGAGATTGAAAAAAATATCAATAATTGGCAAGGAGTCGTCCCTGACGACGTCCGCTGGGAAGATGAAGCTCTGTGTTTTTTTCTTTCGCCTTGGTGAATGCTCTGTGCTCTCTGCGGCCTCTGTGGTGGGAAAAAAAGCGGCGCCGAGGCGGTGCACTCCAAAAGCAATTGTTTGCGCTTTATAGCTAATGCAATAAAATTACCTTCTTGGTGAATGCTCTGTGCTCTCTGTGGCCTCTGTGGTGGGAAAAAAAGCGGCGCCGAGGCGACTAATGGCAAATTTAGCGCTCCGAAATTATATCATGTCACCCGTTCCGGGTTGAACATTTATTTTTTTCTTTTGCTATAATCATTTCATGCCTTTGGCGTTTTGGTATTTTTTCACCGCAGAGCGGCGGGTTTGCGCTCCCACGGAGACCGTAGGAGAGTTAACAGACGCAAAGTCAAATAAAAATGGTCATGTCGAGGAGCGTCAGCGACGAGACATCCTAAATTAGAAAATTTGTAATTATTTGATAATATTAAAAGATCACGCCGTCAAAATAACAGCGTATATCAGTCATTCTTTAGGAAAAGATATCGTTTTAACACAACATCTATCTTGTGACCACTTCTCCCTTGAGCACATGGGCGGTGGCATTGCGAATGCGAACCTGAACCAAATCTCCTACGCCAAAATCTCCGGCCGACATGATGACCAATTTATTGCTGTCGGTGCGGCCCTGACAATCGTGTCGCGATTTTTTGGTGCTCGAATCCTCCACCAAAACCGCTTCTGTCTTTCCGATGTAGGCACGATTTTTCTCCGAGGAAATGGCTTTTTGTAGTTCGTTGAGGTGCACGATGCGTTGCGTCTTCACCGCCGGCGGGACGTCGTCGGGGTATTTTTTTGCCGCCAATGTGCGCGGTCGTTCGGAGTACTTGAAAATAAAGGCGGAATCGAACCGCACCTGTTCCATCACTTCGACCGTGTCGGCGAAATCGTCATCCGTCTCTGTGGGAAAGCCGACGATGATGTCCGTAGTCAGGGCTACCTCTGGCAGCCGTGAGCGGATTCGATCCACTAATAGTAAATAGTCCTCTTTGGTGTAGGTGCGTCGCATCAATTTCAGGATGCGATTATTGCCGGCCTGCAGGGGCAGATGGATATGCTTGCAGATCGATTCATTCGCTGCCATCACTTCCAATAGTCGCAGGGGGAAATCCTTGGGATGAGGTGCAGTAAACCGCACGCGCAGCAGTCCGGGTACCTTCGCTACTCTTTCCAGCAGATCGGCGAAATCGGATTGTTCATAGCGGTACGAGTTGACATTCTGGCCCAGCAGGGTCACCTGTCGGAATCCTTCATCGACCAGACGTTGCACCTCGGAAATTACACTCTCGGGGGAGCGGCTGCGTTCGCGACCGCGGCTATAAGGCACCACGCAGAAAGAACAAAAATTATTGCATCCGCGCATGACTGCCACCCAGGCGTTGACACCCGTCTTTCGGCGCGGGTAAAGATCTTCATACGTCTCGAATTTGGAGAGCTCCAGATCATACAGGCGTCGTTCACCCTCTTTGGCGCGCAGGATGAGTTGCGGCAGGCGACGATAGCTGTCAGGCCCGGCAATGAAATCCAGAGGCAATTTCTTGTTTTCCAGCAATTGCTCTTTGAGGTTGGTGGGGATACAGCCCAACAACCCAATCAACGGCGGCCGGTTTTGGCAGAGATGCCTGATCTCATGAACGCGCGCAAATACCTTGCGCACCGCATGCTCGCGCACCGCACAGGTGTTGATTAACACCACCTCCGCCTCGCAAGGATCATTCACCGCCGTAAAAGCATGCTGCGCCAAAACAGATTCCACGATCTCGCTGTCGTATTCGTTCATCTGACAGCCGTATGTCTCGAGATAGACTTTCATGCCAGAACACCGGTCATGGTCATGCCCTCGATAGCCTGCAGCTTGACCGGCCGTAGTTGATTACTCAAAGATTCGCTTGATGGCACGCGGACGCGAATGTAATTATCCGTCAAACCGCTCCACAGGCCATCTTTTTCCGTTTCGAACAAGACGTTTTGCACAGAGCCTACGAATCTCTGAAAATAAGCATGCCGCTTTTCCATACTCAACTGGCGGAGGATGAGGCTGCGCTGGTGCTTGACGGTTTGCGGCACTTTATCCTGAAACTGGCGACTTTTACTGTGTGGCCGATCGGAATAACTAAAGACGTGAAAATAGGTCAATGGCAGCGCCGCCAGAAGAGTATAGGTAAGCTGGAAATCTTCCTCGCTCTCGCCCGGAAAACCGACCATCACATCCGTGCCCAGGCAGATGTCTGGCACCAGGGTATACACCCGATGGATGAATTGCACGAACTCTTGGGCGCGATAACGGCGGTTCATGGCTTTTAATATCCGATCGCTGCCCGATTGCAGCGGCACATGCAAAAAACGACACACTTTGGTCTGCATGAGCGGAAAAATTTCCTCTTCGATGGTGGTCATCTCGATGGAAGAGATGCGGATGCGCTCAATACCATCGATATCGCTTAGGGATTGCAACACATCCTTCAGCGAGTGGCCATCGCAACGATAAGCGCCTACGTTGATGCCGGTCAAGATGATTTCGCGATAACCGGCTGCAGCCAATTCTCGGCCTTCGCGCAATAGGTCTGCGAATGCTCGGCTGCGGGCACGGCCTCGTGCATAAGGAATTTCACAAAAGGAACAAAAGAAATTACAGCCATCCTGAATCTTGAGATTTGCGCGCGTATGTTCCGGATCGATGGCAGCGCCTGGGATTGAAAAAGAATTCTTATTGATGTTCGGAACGATCATCACGGGCCCGTCGTTGGCATGCTCTTTTAAGATGGTGGGTAATTCCATTTTGGCGGCTGTACCCACCACCCAATGCACGCCTGGCATGTGCAAGAGTTCCTGGCCCTGCACTTGCGACTGGCAGCCGACCAGCGCGATACGAACCGAAGGCCAACGCCGTCGCAGTCGTTGCACCAACCGCCGGGTGTCGGCATCGCCATGCTCGGTGACGGTGCAGGTGTTGACCACCACAATGTCCGCTGGTGTTGAGAATGGCACGACCTCGTAACCGGCAGAGAGGAAAAGATTGCGCAGCGACGCGCTCTCTGCCTGGTTGAGCCGACAGCCGAGGGTGTAGAAGGAAATTTTGGTTTTTTGTTGCATATTTTAAATTAAAGAAAATTTTGTTGAAATTCAAGTCTCATCCTTGAGGCTTGCGTTTGGAGGAGTACATTGCTGCTCACAAAGGAGCGAAAATGGAAAGTTAGTCGAGCTTCAGTTAATATGTTCTATGAGAACATTATCCTCTCACCCCCTCGTCCATCCCATGATTTTTTGACGGTGAACGTAAATTGCAAACCCTCATCATTCTGTATGTTACGCGGACTATGTTTGATGTAAACTTTTTTCCAGAACAGTGGCCTGGTCGGTTTTCTCATCGCGATATTTCACAATCAGCGCACATTGGATTTGAAGTTTTTGTGCGCTTGCCCAGGGGGAGACGGTCACCGCCCTACTGCCAGGAACCACGACGGCGTTTTCGGGTATCGTGAGCGGCGTGTTTTTATCGCCACGTAATATATTTTGCTGCACCAGATCATAGACGGGAACAGAGCGGGTGAGGATCGTGCCGGCTGCCACGACCGCCCCTCGACGAACATGTGTCCCTTCGTATATGCCACAATTGCCGCCGATAAAAACGTTATCTTCGATGATCACCGGCCTGGCACCGACTGGCTCCAACACACCACCAATCTGCGAGGCAGCGCTGATGTGTACATTTTCGCCTATTTGCGCACAAGAGCCCACCAAGGCATGGGAATCGATCATGCTGTTCTTTCCAACATAAGCACCAATATTAACATAAGCCGGTGGCATGACCACTGTTCCGGGCGCCAGATAACTGCCAGCACGCACACTGCTGCCTCCGGGCACGATGCGAACGCCGTCGCTTACTCGCATCGTCTTTAGCGGGAAAAGGTGTTTATCCAAAAAACAAAACGACTCCTGCCCCGCCATAACCTTGAGGTAACTTTTACGGAACCCCAATAAAATACCCATTTTTACCCAGGAATTCACCTTCCATCCTTGCTCTGTGGGCTCCGCGGCGCGAACCAACCCTCGATCCAGCCAATCTAAAAACTCATGAAATAATTCTTCAAATTGCCGATTACTTAGCTCGAGCTCGCCGTTATAAATTTGGATGATCTTTTCTTTGATTGCTTCCATCGGCGGCCTCAAATAAGATTCAATTCCAATAGCATGGAGCGGAGTCTTTCTCGGTTAGCTGGCTGCATCGCCACCAATGGCAGACGAAACGACTCTTCGATCTTTCCCATCATCGCCAGAGCGGTTTTAACAGGAATGGGATTGGTTTCGAGGAAATTGATCTCCATCAACGGTAAATAACGAAAATGGAGCTCTCGAGCACGCGCCCAATCTCCCCGAAACGCTGCATGCACCATCTCCTTCATCTCGCGAGGAATTTCGTTGGCAGCCACAGAGATGACACCATCCGCTCCCAGAGATAGTAGCGGCAACGTCAACGCATCATCGCCCGAAAAGACCAAAAAGCCATCAGGACGATCTTTGAGGATTTCCATGATCTGGCTGAGATTACCGCTGGCTTCCTTGATGCCGATGATATTGGGTATCTGGGCCAAGCGCATCAGTGTGGAGGCCGCCAGATTGACCCCCGTCCTTCCAGGCACGTTGTAAATAATGATTGGCAACGATGTAGATTCAGCGATGGTCTTGAAATGCTGAAATAACCCCTCTTGCGTCGGTTTATTGTAATAGGGACAAATGGAGAGAATGGCATCGGCGCCGGCTTTTTCAGCATGTCGGCTGAGGGATATGGCCTCGTGGGTGGCGTTGCTGCCGGCTCCGCAAATGATAGGAATGCGTCCGTCTGCTTGATGTAACACCACGTCCATGACCTGATGATGTTCTTCATGAGTGAGGGTGGCACTTTCACCGGTGGTGCCTCCCACCAAAATCACATCCGTGCCCATGCTGATGTGCCATTCGGTCAGCTGCTGCAGTCGCGCCACATCGATGTTCCCATTGCGATCGAATGGGGTGACCAAAGCCACAATGGATCCGCGTAGTTTTTCTGTTGTCATGATTTCACCTCATTGGATTTGTGAATAATTACTTAAATGCATCCCTCAACAAGTCGTTGAAAGAATAAATGCCTTTGCGGTTGAGAATCAGTTCGGCTGCTAACAATGCCCCCATTGCAAAACCTTCTCTGCCAAAGGAGATATGCCGGAAGACGATTTGATCCCATTCGGAGTCGAAACCCACTTCGTGCGTACCCGGAATTCGACCCGCCCGAGTAGAGGTCACATGAATGGAATCAGCTGCCAGCGGCTGGTGGGATGTTTCTACCTCTATGCCCTTTTTCTCAGGTATTGCATGCAATAGTTGATTGGCCAGTAACAAAGCTGTGCCGCTGGGACTATCCGCCTTGCCGCGATGATGCCATTCGTGAACATAGCAATCGTAACCGCCACATTGACCGATTAAACGACCGGCAAATGCTATGATGCGATTAAAGAGGTATATCCCAATGGAAAAATTAGGGCTGTACACCATCGTCAAGTCTGGCATTTCGGTGAGTAGGATTTGTTCCATGCGCCAACCCGTGGTGCCTTCAACCAATGGCAAATGATGATGGGCGGCCAATCGCATATGGTGAGGAACCGCGGTAGCGATGCTGAAATCCATCATCACCTCCGCTTCTCTGAGGTCTGAGGATTCTGTCAATGGCCGATGTTCATCGAACACCGAAACGATCTGGTGTCCTTTGGATGCGGCAAGCCGAGCGATGGTCTGCCCCATGCGGCCATTACCTAATAATACGATTTTCATGGTTCATCTCCCGAATAAATATCTTGCAATCTTTCGATGATTATTCCGATATAATTACAGCCAACAGTCCGTAAAAAATACTTCGCCTTCAGAGTAACTTTTTGATTATCAACAACAAAATGGAATTTGATTTGAACAGCTGCAAAGAACACCATTCACACCGAAGATGGCCTCCGCTGACTCAAGCAAGGGTCCACTTGCGCTTATCACTGGATCGCCTATCATACTTCCCGGGAAGGTATGGCTTGTTTCGAACCAGTTGAATTCCGCAATGACAGATTGGCCGGAAATACTCCTTACCTCTTCCATTAATACCAGACGTCGACTGTGGAAAATTTTGAAAGATAAAGTGGAGGGTTATTCGAATGACGATGAGGATGGAAATAAAAAAAGGTTGACCGAACTAGAGAGCCCTGCAATCAACCTTTTACATAGGCCATCAGTACGTCAATTAAATAGCGCTCCACGAATCATTCAATCCGTGACAGTCTGGCAGTTATTCACATACCAGCCCAACGCTCGCCCTGCAGTAAGCGATCGTTTCGGCCCAGGTATCCTTTCCGCTGATCCTTAATCGGTGCTGCCCACCGGCGGATCAACGTACTCTTATCCTGGGCTCCTCTATTTAACTGGCAAGAACAAAATTTTATTTGTCTAAAATAAGAAAATGAATAATAATATGCAAGAGATTTATTGACCCAGATTCTGTTTAAGTTTCATCTCAAGCTCAATCTAATTCACCTCTAGGGTGGGATTTTTTACTCGACAAGCGAGCTCCCACAGAATCCAGGATTGAATATGACCTAATCAATTTTCATCCATTTACCGCTGCAGCGATCAAATCGTCGACCTTCGCAATCGCTAAACCCACACAGGTATCTGCTGCCCCGTAATAGACATACACCTCACTGCTGAGCTGCGCATATCCATCCTTGTCCACCTGCTTCACGATCGCACCACTGGGAAAGACGACATTCGGCACCTGGCCGATCAACTCGTACGATTCACGCGGTTCCAAAATATTATAGCGACTCCGGCCAAGCACTTTTGTTGGATCCTGCAAATCCAGCAACATCACCCCCGCCTGATAGATATTGGCACTGGCAAAATGGGTGGCCACACCGTGATATATCTGCAGCCATCCTGCTTGGGTCTTGATGGGCGGTGGTCCCGCGCCGATCAATTCATCCCAATAATGGAACCGTCCACTGGCTACAGGCCCCACTGGCCGCCAATGCAGCAGATCATCCGACTCGGACAGCATGATGACGTTGCCGCTCAAGGGGCCGCCGTTGAGCTGTGCTCTGTTGGGACGATCGAGCCTGAGAAATCTGCCCCTGATTTTCTCGGGAAAGAGAACGCCGTTGCGATTATCCTCTTCTGAAACCAAACCCATAAATCGAAAACTGCGAAAATCCTCCGTTTGCGCCAAACCCAATCGACAGCCGCTTTCCATATCCATGGCAAACATGATATAATACATATCTTCAATGCGCGTGATGCGGGCATCGTAGCAATGATAGATGCGTTCTTTCACTGCCTCGATGCCGGAAAAATGCACAACCTCCGGAGTGACGCGGAAGCGAATACCATCCTGACTGTTCGCCTTTAGAAAAAAAGTCTCGCGGCCGCGATTTTGTACCCGCAGCAAAAGCAAATAGTTCTCGCCAAAGCGCACCGCACCGGGGTTAAACACCGCAGAGACATCCACCAAATGCGGTTTGATATCCGGTATATCCTTTCTGGTGAGGATGGGATTCTTAGAATGTCGTTGTAGCATGTCATTGACCTCTATCATCTGTATGTGTCACAGACCGACACGCAGATTGCTTTTGAACTCGATTACCAGACAGTAAAGGTGTATCAGTTTAATCAAGTATCCCGAGTTCGAGCCATTCCGCAGATCGTCCTATTCGATATCAATCCTTGAAAAAGTAACAACATTGCTTCTGCCAACAAGAACCTCGATATCTTTTTAAATGCTCTCTCATCCTAGATATTCGAAACCGAAACACGGAGATTCTTCGGCTGCCTCAATCATTCATTCCAAACAAACTCCCCCGCCTCTACCGACCAATCATTGCCAAAAAAACCGACGACGCGGATGCCGTCCAATCCTGAAGTGACAACTCTATCATCGAAAACCGTCACATCCGGATAAGCATAGCCGGGTTGGAGATAGGGTCGATTATTCGTCAGCCGCATACCTTGCAGTCCGGTGCCGGAAACGACGCCGACGCTGGCGATATCGCTGCCCGGTCTGGGGCGAATGAAAAGACAAGCAAAACCACTGCCAGAGAGTTTACGATGGCCGATTTTCACCAGGCCGTTCTTGACCACCACCGGGCTGTCTGTCAGCAGCTGTTTCCAAGCACTGTTGGTGTCCTGATTACCGTAGAGAATGACATTGCGATCTGGTTCTGCCTGGGGATCGAATCGATCATCTGCTATCACATCCATGGAACCATTGCCCTGGTACCAGAACGTCTCGGCATCATAGCGTGCTTTATTGAAAGCCCATTCGTTTTCGGCGTGATTACCATGGGTGCCATAGACCAATACCATGCGATTCCGAAAGGCATCTTTGAAAGTGCCATAGCGATGAGGACCCTTTTGTTTTTTGGCAGGCGCTTGGGTTTGCCTCCATCCAGCTGCATGTTTTTCAAAATATAATGACGTGCTGGCCTCAACCAGCACTTGTCGCAGGCTATCGCCATCCAAAATAACTGTCACGGGAGTTTTAATACTAAGAGATCCGACGTCGATGGATAACCTGGCGATATTCTCTGTGGTGCCGCAAAAGCGATGGCTGCCGGGGTCATAGCGCACGCTTGCCCTGCTCATTATCAGCGGCTTGATTTGTGCCTCGACACCGAGCCAGTAACAACGCGAAGACACCCCTGGATTAGGGGTGATAAAATCGACCTGGCGCAAGCGCGGTGGTAGCGGCCGTGCGTGGCGAGCGAAGAAATCGAACAGCGGCGGCCAGTCGACGCAATCGGCACCGGGCTCATCCGACAAATCCCACCAATGCTTCTCACCGGGTTGTTCGTGGTAGATAAAGTCTTTATGAAAAGTCTGCAGCAGCGCCACCATTTGCCGGGATTGATCGGCGGGCACATTGTCGTCATCTGCGCCATGCAATATATAGATGCCATGATGATGATAATTCCGCGCCAATTCTAATGTCCGGCTCGGCAAGGTGGCACGTTTCATTATCTTTTGCAGCGGCGATTCTTCGTTCAGATCTCGACGAACCCGATAGGAGTAAAAACTGAGCCAGCCGGCGCTGGGACCAAGCGCTGCAAAGCGATCCGGATAGAGCGCCCCCAAAATCCAGGTGCCGTGTCCGCCCATGGAATGACCAGTGAGATAGATGCGCTGCGGATCGATATTCAAATTCTTCAGAGATAGATCTAGTACTTCTAATGCATCCAATCGGCCCCAATCCTCCCAGTTGTAGCCATAGGGCCGACGATTGGTGGGGGCAACAATATGCGCCCAACTCTTGCCGGAATAAGCACGCGCCTGATTGATGGCTTCAACACCGGCGCCATGTACCGACAACACCAACGCCTGCGGCTGATCGGGATTCGCCTGCGCCGGATGCACGGCATAATATTGCACACTGCCGTCGATGCCGCTCAGGAAGGTTATCCTATGCGGTTCGTTTGCCGCAACAACCTGTAAGGGGAATGATACGCTGGCAATCGGTGCTTTTTCTGTTAATGAATCATCTCGCAGTTGCAGTTGTAATATAACTTCGCCCCTCTGCGATATAGACACCGCGGGTATGCGAAAAGCAACCTTGCGTACGCTTAAAGGAAGGATCTCCGGTAGCGGAGTGGTAGCGCTCTGGCCATTGACAGTAGCCACAAGCGATAATCTCCTCAAAAACCCAGAGGAAGCATTCACCAGCAGGATACCGCCATACTGCTCTTTACTCTGGTTGAGAATGAGATCTGGAACCGTCAGATCGCTGGTGCTCAGAAAGGGCTTTTCCTCTACCGCTGTCAAGCGGACTTTTAGTCGACCCGAACGGCTGGCAAAACAGAAGAAATGGTTTATTCCTGGTTGCAATTCGATGGGGATCAAGCCGTAATCGAATCTGGGCTCCCATGCTTCATAATGATCTTTGGTCTGATAGCGATTGCCGATGCGTGGTGTGCCATTGATATAGACCATATCGCTGCCCATGGCCTCGAGAAGGTAAATCTGTCGCGCTTGACAGTCATAATGAAAATACGCATAGCCATGGCGCAGGCCTCTGTGTTCGAACCATCCGCTTTCGTTCGCTTTGATGGCCTCGCAAACAACTTTGCGATCGCCGTTCCATACAAATGGCTCGTTCGCTTTCGGTGCAAAGGCAGGCTGCGAGAGGATGCGATATTCCACCGGATCGAGGTCCACGGCTGTGCGCTGATAATCTTCAGGTAAAGGCAAGAGAAGACAGTTGTCGATAATGGTCTCTTGTTGCGCCAACAAACCCGCGCAAGAAATGAGAATGATACCGATGATCACTCGTGTGCAAGAAGATGATAGGTGCATGATTTCCTCGCTGTTCAATAACAGTTAAAAAAATATGTTAAACCACATTCTCTGTCGATTGTCTTTTTGAACCGATGCTTCTTCTCCCAGTGAGTGGGTTGATGTAAGTTTAGAAGCACCGTTGAAACAGAGTCCGGGTTAGATCAGAACTTTTTCGGTCACGATTTTTCTATAGGATATGTGGAGAAATATCGATTCACTTGAGATATAGTTCACGCAGCACTCGGCCATCTTCGCGAATGTACCAGGAGCGTCTGCCGTCGTTGCTGAAAATGCGCGCTTCGAAAAACTGCCTATTAGCCGTGAGAAGCGGTGGCCATTTAAAACCCTCTACTTTTTCGAGCGTTACAGGCAAATCTTTTAAAGCTCTGGCATAGTCCAAGTGAAGGATGTAATAATTCCGCTGTGCATAATAGATCTGTCGCAGCTGCCATTTCACCGCTTCATCGGGTGTTGATAGGAATGCTTCTTCCTCGCCGGCGGGTTTGCCTGAGAATTGCACATAGCCCCACATCTCAGGGTAGTGCATATTGATCAATCCCTGTGGTGACCACACCCAGTTGTCTTCGGGATAGGGTTTGCCGGTTTTGGGATCGATCTCTTTGCGATAGCCGTGCTCATGCTGTTGCAGGCGCCATTGCACCCGCGAAAAATTGACGCGCCACTGGTCGCCGAGTTTCGGCGGCGTTTCTTTGTGGGCACATTCTTTGAGAATCTGCCAGGGCAACGCCATCTCCACCGTCCAACCCTGATCGACGTCGGTGGGATCATTTAGGGTGCCCTGGATGGTGACCGCTGTTTTTAATCCGGCGATGTCCCAGGCATGCACGGCCGGCCCACCGTCGCGGTAGGGTTTGATCAGCAATAAATCCCACACCGTATTTTTGGCGTTGATCTCCAGTTCGTAGTATTGATGGGTGTCGCCGTCCGGATCGATAAAAACCTCGAAATCGTTGTCGTAAAAAATAATGGTGTCGCGCTGAGTCAGCGACGCCCACACATGTGGATCGTGCAATTCGGCGCCGATGTAGAAATAGTCGTCATCCCACAGCATTTTGGCGCGGGTGCGATATCGGGGCGCAGGTTTGCTGGGGCCTTCGATGTCGACGAAATCATCCGTCCAGCTGCATTTCTGCCATGAAGGCTCTTGCAGTGCGCCGTCGATGACCAATGGCTCTATTGCCCGATGGCAGAGATACGTTTTCGGTGCAAAGGGAATCTGCGGTTGGGGAAAACGATCGAATTGTCCCAAGACAGTGATGATGCCTCCTATGCAAAGCAGGAGAAAGAGAAGGAAACGAAATGAACGCATGATGAGAAACCTCATTATTAATTAAAATGTGGTTAGTTTGCATGGGTGCCATCGCTTTAAGTGCGTGGTAAATAATATACTCGACTGCCATGAAAATATCAAGATAAACCTCAAAATCTTTTTATCCTTGCTTTAAAGACGATGTGAAAAGGAAATTTTTTCTTAAAGAATGACCGATAAACGCTATTATTTTGACGACTTGAGCTTTTAATATGTTTAATATTATCAAATAATTACGGCGATAGTAATTTAAAATGTCTTGTTGCTGGCGTTGCTCGATATGACACGTTTTTTAGAGGTTTTCACACCATCACTTTAGCTTGTATCACTTTAAGGGAAGCTCCACTCTAAAATATAAAACCTTTCTCTCGCCAACCGAAAATTTTGAGATTTGTGAATATCTGCTGCGTCGAACCAAGGCTCGGCATTGGACCGAGAACTGCGGATTAGAAAACCCACCCTCAAGTAATTTTCACCATGTGCGGGAATATATCAACCTTTTCAGCTGTTTTATGGATTGAATTTAGAAAAGGAGAACAGCTATGAAAAAATTATTGTTTGTACTGACGTTAGCCCTCGGGATGATGGTTCATGCACAGTCGAATATCAAAAACTTTATCATCGATGATCCCGGCGGCCGCAATACCGCGAAATTCGAAAGCAAGGCGCCTCTGGAACAGGTGGTGGGTACCACCAACGCCGTCACTGGATTTATTGCTTTTGATCCGGATGATGTGATCAAGACCGCTAAAGGCGAGATCACGGTGGATGTTTCGACCTTAAAAACCGGCATCGCGTTACGCGACGAGCACATGCGCAGCAAGGATTATCTCGATACCTCTCAGTTTCCGAAATCGATACTAAAAATCGTCGAGGTCAGAAGTGGCGATCGCACGTCGATCAAGATCGGTGAAACATTGCCAGTAGTTGCCAAAGGGGTTTTATCGTTACACGGCGTGGAGCGAGAGATCGAAGTGACGGGTACGGTGGGTTATTTTGCGGAAGTGAAAGAGTTGGCCTCCTACGGATATCCGGGCGAGATGATCAACGTGGATGCCTCCTTCAAGATCAAGCTATCCGATTTTGATATCAAGCGTCCGCAATTTTTATTTTTAAAGTTGTCGGAGGATATCCTCGTTTCGGTCAATTTCACTGCCACCACCGGCCGGACGGCGAAATAGGATTTTATGAAGATGAAAATACGCTTGTAAAAGTCATTATCTGTCGACGATGCAGTAGAGTACGACGATGTTGGGCTCATGAGGCAACGATCATAAATGGCATGAGGGGATTGCGAAGCCTAATGGTGGGAAAAAGTCGTCAGGGATGAATTTTTGACTCATTTATTTCACAAACGTCGTCAGGGGCTACTTCTTGCATCACAATTTTTTTGATTAAAAAAATAATCCCTCCCATGGCAAGCGAGCGTCCCGGACGCATGGAAAGCCTTTGACGTCGAAGGGACCACGTCGTCAGGGACGACTTCTTTCCATTATAGTTTTTTTGAATAAATAAAACCCCTCCCATGGCAAGCGAGCGTCCCTGACGCATGGAAAGCCTTTGACGTCGAAAGGACCACGTCGTCAGGGACGACTTCTTGCCTTTTTATCTCTATTTCACGAACGTCGTCGGGGACGATTTTTTACCTCATTCTATTTATATTCTCTAAAACGCCGTCATGGACGACTGCTTGCCTTGTTCTTCAACACCCTGGCCATGGTGCGACCGATTTCCGCCGGACTCTTGCACACCGTCACCCCTGATTTTTTCAGCGCCGCCATTTTCTCCGCTGCCGTGCCTTTGCCACCGGCGATGATCGCGCCTGCATGGCCCATGCGTCGTCCCGGAGGCGCCGTCTGCCCACAGATGAAACTCACCACCGGCTTTTTCATATGCTTCTTGATATATTCAGCGGCCTCTTCTTCGGCTGTGCCACCGATCTCGCCGATCATCACCACCGCTTTGGTGCCGCGATCAGCCTGAAACAATTTGAGGGCATCTACAAACGAGAGCCCATGGATCGGGTCGCCGCCGATGCCTATACAAGTGCTCTGCCCCAATCCCATGTTGGTGAGCTGACTCACCGCCTCATAGGTGAGCGTGCCGCTGCGCGAAACCACTCCGATATGTCCAGGTTTGTGGATGAATCCCGGCATGATGCCAATCTTGCACTGCCCCGGGGTGATGATGCCGGGACAATTCGGCCCGATGAGAACGGTACGACGCTTGCTGAGAAATTCCTTCACCTTCAACATATCAACCACCGGCACCCCTTCGGTGATGCATACCACCAATTCCAAGCCCGCATCCGCCGCTTCCATGATGGCATCTGCAGCAAAAGCCGCCGGCACAAAGATCACCGAGGCATTGGCCCCTTCCTGCGCGACCGCCTGCGCCACGGTATTGTAAATCGGCACTTTTTCGGCAAATTTTTGCCCGCCTTTACCGGGCGTCACACCTGCAACGATCTTGGTGCCATATTCCAGCATCTGCTGGGCATGAAACGAACCCTCTCCGCCAGTGATGCCTTGTACCACTACCCGCGTATTTCGATCAACAAGAACACTCATTTCTTCTCCCTACTGTCTGAAAGGTCTATTGCCATTCCAAATTTAAACATTATCGTACTCAAAAAAACATTACCCACTGCCCATTGCCAACTGCCAACTGCCAACTGCCAACTGTTCATTGCCCACTGCCTACCGCCAATTGCCCTTTTTATTTCAACGCTGCCACGACTTTTTTCGCCGCATCGGCCAGGTCGTGCGCCACGCCGAAATTCAAGCCGGATGATTTCAACATTACCGCTGCTTCCTCGGCATTGGTGCCGGCCAACCGCACAACGATGGGCACTTTTACGCCGATATTTTTTGTCGCCTCGATCACACCTTTGGCGACGCGATCGCAACGGACGATGCCACCAAAAATATTGATCAACACAGCTTTCACATTGGCGTCGGATAATAGGATACGAAAGCCATTTTCCACTGTTTCGGCCGAGGCGCCCCCGCCGACATCGAGAAAATTGGCGGGCTCACCACCGGCTAATTTGATGATATCCATTGTCGCCATGGCCAATCCCGCGCCGTTAACCATGCAGCCGACGTTGCCGTCCAGTTTGATATAATTCAAGTGGTATTTCGATGCTTCCACCTCCAAGGGTTCTTCTTCATCCAAATCGCGCATGGCCATGATTTCTTCATGGCGAAAGAGGCCATTGTCATCGATATTGATTTTGCAATCCAGAGCCAAAAGCTGATCCTCAGGGGTGACGATGAGGGGGTTGATCTCCAAAAGCGAGCAATCATTGGCGACGAAAGCCTGATAGAGCGCCAGAAAAAGTGTTATGGCGGGTCGCAGCAGTTGGCCATCCAATCCCAGCGCGAAAGCCATTTGCCGTGCTTGGTAAGCTTGTAAACCAACAGCGCGATCGATATAGATTTTGATGATCTTTTCTGGCATTTCCGCAGCCACTTTTTCTATTTCCACGCCGCCCTCGGTGCTGACCATGAAGACCAGCTGGCTCTTGGCGCGATCGAGGACGATGCCGGCGTATAATTCTCGTTTGATCTTGGCGGCCTCGGTCACCAGGATGCGGCGCACGATTTTGCCTTCAGCGCCGGTCTGGGGGGTAATCAATCTCATGCCGAACATTTTACGAGCGGTCTCCTCAGCCTCTGCCGCGCTTTTGACCAACTTGATACCGCCGGCCTTGCCGCGTCCCCCTGCATGCACCTGCGCCTTGAGCACAATCTCCTTCAAATTCAGCTCTTCTACAATGTGGCGTACCTCCTCAGCATTGAATGCCACCTTACCTCGCTGTACCGGCACCCCATGACGTGCTAAAAGTTCCTTCGCCTGATACTCATGTATCTTCATGTATCCTCCGATAACTTGCAACGTGAAGCAAAGCTATTCGATCAATTCAAAAATTTCCGATAGAGGTTTTTTCTCCCTCGGTTTGGTTTCAGCTGCTGGTTTGCCGACCGAGACAAAAGCCGCCAACTGCCATGGCCGTTCGATGCGCAACAAGGCTTCCAGTTTTTTTCGTGCCACCAGCAAGCCGCTCAACCAACAGGCACCGTATCCCAAATCCACCGCGGCCAATAACAACGTCTGTATACAGGCACCGATGCTTTGGATGTTCGGATATTGCCGCAGGGCATTCAACTGCTCGTGGCTGATGCCCGAAGCCTTGAACGCCTTGTCGATGGTCGCTTCATAAGGACTCATCGCGACGGCAATGAGGCTCGGCGCGTTCTTGAAAAACGTGGAATAAAATCCAACCGTCTCCTTGATAGCCTCCTCCTGACTGTTTGCCTGTGCAAAAAGCTCATCCAACTGTTTCTGAACGACTTCCGCCATTTCCGATAATAACAGCTTGTTGGTGATGACGATGAATTTCCATGGCTGGGAATTATTGATGCTGGGAGACAATCCCGCCAGACGCACCATCTCGAATAAATCTTCCAAAGGAACGGGTTCGTTCTTATAGCGTCTCACACTGGTTCGTTTTTCCACAACCTGACGAAATTCCATGATGATACTTCTCCGTTTTTATTCATATTGATTTTTTTATTAATTTGCAGAATTAATTTATATTTTGCAAATGAATAATTAACCCAAAAGGGATAAAAGTCAATTGAAGAGATAACTATTCAGCTGAGGTTAAATGTTTGCGCGAGAGATATAGAAAGGAGGGGAGATTTTATTTTTTCATCCTAATTCTATTACCCAACCTGCTTTTCGCTGTAAGTTTCATGAGCGAGTAATAGAATCAATGTCTGCAACTTGGGTGGGAACGCAGCCATATCCTGTTGAGCAGCGAGGAGGAAACTGTCTTAGGACGTTGGCGATAAGGCAGTACTACATAGACCATTACCTGCTCATAAGGCTTATAAGGCATGCTCTTTTGAAGCTCAATGGAATAAACAAAGATAGCAATTAGCGAAAAGTCTGTGAGTAGCTTTCAGAGATATTACCGCACTCCCCTCACCATCTGCTATTCGAACAGAAACCGCGATATCCCCTATGCTCCATACTATCGATGTGTATGATGTACAAATTACTGCACTTTTACCATTTTCCGGACCTGGTGGTCATTGCCAAGTTCCAATTGATAGAGATAAATGCCGGCTCCCACTGGCTGTCCTCGGTCATCGGTGCCGTCCCAATAGATACGATGGTAGCCCGGCGTTAATTTTGTATCCACAAGCGAACGAATCTTTTGTCCTAAAATATTATAGATGGTCAAGGTTGTCTTTTCTTCCGCATTGGGAATGCGAATGCCGATCTCTGTTCCCGGATTAAAGGGGTTAGGATGATTTTGATGTAATTCTAAAGAATTGGGCAATTGAACTTCGATGCATACTTCTTGAGAATCCATACATTTGCCGTCGGTGTCCAATTGACGCAGGCGGTAGTAATTCAGTCCTTGAGCAGGATTGGTGTCCAGATAGCGGTAATCATGTGCTTCTGAGGAAGTACCTTGCCCCCGCACAAATCCTATTAGTTGCCAACTATTTTGTGTGCCTGTCCGCCTTTGGATCTGAAATCCATAATTATTGGTTTCAGAAGCGGTCTGCCACTTTAATTCAACACCTTCTTTATGCAGCAGGGCTTGGAAGGAAGCCAACTCCACTGGAATGACTTCATTGGTACGTGGTATCACCGACACCCATAACGGATGGGCGATATAACTGCTGATGGTGTCTCCAAATTCATGCGTATGAAAATCGGAGAGATAATAAAAAGTTGCGAATAAATTTTTATCGCTGGTCTCGATGGAATATCCTGGATCGGAAAGGATCAACACGCCGCTCTCGCCGAAGGTCTGGAGATCGCCGGTGTCGCCTCGGAGGATGCCGTTTGCGTGAGAACTATCATCCAAGTAAAAAAGATATTGCGTCGCGTTGTCTATCGGGTCATTTTTGATCACCGTGGCCACAGTTCCATATGTTGATTGTAACATGTACCAATTGATACCCGGCACAGTCATGGTCTGATCACCCAAGGTATCCTCTTCGCCATTCACGGGGATATTGTGCGCATTCTTCCAATGAAACTGAGCGCCAGCGATGTGCTGATTATAGTCCACTGATTGACGCATCTTCGTGATCCCCATCGTGCTGGGTAGTTCCTCATTGAGCAGAGTAATCTGAGCCGAATGAGGATAGAAGACCATGGTCAACGATAACAATTTTCCGGCTGGATTGCCATTGATGAATATTTTAAAAAACCCTTGACGGATCACCCGTACCGGACCACTATGGACCAAGATGAGGGTATCTTGTAAAGCAGAATCTTCGGTCTCAGAAAAAGGAAACATCCCCAAGAGCTTTCCTTCGAAACGGATTTTCCAACGATCGAGGAAATCGGGGCTATAGTCCGTTCCGTTGAAGATTTGCAGGTGAGAGGGGATAGAATTGGTGTCGTGTGCAAAAATATAATAGATAGATTTGATCGTGTCGGCAGAGCCGGTGGTGGGCGGGATGTACTGCATGTAAGGAGTAAAAACGTTGCTCAGCGTGGTTGACCGATAAACATAGGCATATGTTTTCTTTGCTGGGGTATAGGAAGTATCGCTGGCACAAATTTGATAACGTTGATAGGCCATGGAAGCATAGTCTGAAATCCAATGATAATCGGCAGCGCTATCACCCATATCAGCAGCCATGAAGCATATTTCATCGTCAAGGTTCAACACGCCGTTGTGGACAGCAAAGTAACCCCCGCCATCCGTTTCATCGATCTGAAAGGGAATTTGCGTCCAACTCCCGTTATTAAAAGAATAGACAAAAATTTCGCTGGTGGCAGAGCCCACAAAGCTGGGTAAATCTTTTCCTTGAATTACTATGGGATCATAGGGTCGCATGAGATCCGTTGCTGCGGCACTCCATATCAGGAAGCAGAAAATTATAAAAACCAAACACCAGGATCGTAACTTTGCGTCCATCCTAAATCCCCTCCTGCAATTTAGACATTAGCTTTCTTTTTGGCAGCATCCACTATTTGCGCTATGTCTGCTGCGTAAAGATATTTCTTTAAAGTAGGCATAGTATTTATCGATTCTGAATTTGCATTATTTATGCCATTTTTGTGTGAACGATTTGAAAATAACGCGGCTATATTTAAATAATTGAGATTAAATTAATTATAACATATTTCAATCCTCTGATAGACTCCGGAATAAATTCGCTATCTGCGTCAAATCGGGCGAATGGCTCGAAATGAGACACTGATTGCAGTCATAAAAAGCTGATTTATTCTTCCTAACGCGGCTAATACGAAGCCGACCGTCGAACGCGCGCAGTTGTGTGACAACTTGATCATTATTAAAATACAAAAAATCTATGTAACTTTCGCTGTAAGAAATTCCGATTCACAAATTTCTGAAAGCCTTGATCGCGCCGATGCTCTCGGCAGAAAAGATGGCATGAATGATGGCACGCGATGTACACTGGGCAGCTGCATGACCGATTTCGTTGAGCGCCACGGCATGGGAGGCTGAGAAAAAACCATCCGCCTGAGGAAGTTCCTTTCCCCCGGTGGCCAGAGCGAAGAGTGTATCGCCATCGAAGAGGGTGTGCGCCGGACGAATGGCACGCGCCAAGCCATCCTGGGCCATCTGGGCGATTTTTTGCGCCTGGGCTTTATCCAGCAAGGCATCCGTTGCGATGACACCGATAGTGGTATTCGTGAGGTTATTGTTGTTTGTGATGTTAGGCGGTAGCACCTTTTTATCTCTCAATGGGCCAAACTCACCATTGAGTTCTTGATCGATCTCCCACGGCTGTCCGGTTCGGGGGTTGATCACCGATCCGAGCGAGTTGACGGCGACGATAGCCGCCACGGTGATGCCATTATCGAGTTTTTGGCTGGCGGTGCCAATGCCGCCTTTGATGCCACCGGCGATTGCCCCGGTGCCGGCGCCAACGCATCCCATGGCAACTGCGCCATTGGTAGCATTTTGACAAGCGCGAAAGCCCCATTCAGCGGTCACCGGCGGCACATAGGTTTTGCCTCTCCCTAGGTCGAACAGCGCTGCCGCAGGCACGATGGGTGCCACGTGTCCTTCTGCAAGAGGAAAACCATGGCCATGTTCGGCCAACCAGCGTACCACACCGTCGACAGCGGCTAATCCATATACCGAGCCGCCACAGAGACAGATGGCTTGCACTTTTTGCACCAGATTATGGGGGGCCAAGAGGTCGGTTTCGCGCGTGGCTGGGGCCGCACCGCGCACATCCACGCCAGCAACGGCGCCCTCAGGGCAGAGTATCACGGTTACACCACTGGCATGCGCGCTGTCGGTGTAGTGCCCCAGCAAAATGCCGGCGACGTCGGTTATGGCATTAAAATGACTCATTAGGAATACTCCCTTACTCTCTTCACATCTTCATAAAGTATTCAGCAAGATAGAACAAATAGGGGTTTATTGTTTCACTCGTAATAAATTATCGATGTGGTAATCGTCGAGTGATTTAATTTAAAGATATATTCAATTAAATTCCATATATTTCTTAATTGGCTGCTTTCCATGTTGGATAGATGAATTCTAAATGATATAATTAGATGTCCATTCTCATAAATGGGAAAAAATTGTTGAACTAATATGAATAAATATGTATTTTATGTTTGATAATAGTTATTAACTCCAGAATAAAAATAGGTTCCTCCGATGAAACGATCCTCCTCCACTATTAGCATTTATCTCTCCATACCCGGTTTTTATCGTGTAGTAAGAAAGGTGAATGTAATAATTTTTAAGTGTGAAAAAAAAATCGGAATCATTTTTACTGGCTTTATGTTAAGCATAATCCTTTTCTGCTGCGCAGGATTATATGTCAAGCCAAATTTTTCATTATTTCAATTCGGTAAATATTACGCAAAAATCGCTGCTGATCCATTCCATTTTGATGGGGATATCAGGCAATTTCGTATCCTCACACCTCTCATAGGCTATGTCCTCAATCTACATGGAAAAGCTTTTATTTTTGTACCTCTGTTCATCAGTCTATTGTTTTTAGCAACCTTGTATATCTATTTTCGAAGAACAAAGATGCAACCCATCTCAAGTCTGGGCATCACAACGATGATGGCTTTTTCATGTCCCCTTCTCCTAATCTTTTACTTTCAGGGATATCCAGATATCACTTCCAATTTATTAATTTTACTTTCATTTATTTTTATTAAAAAGCCATATTGGATTCTTTTTTACGGCCTATCATTTTTTAATCACGAAAGTAATTTCTTTATAGCCCCAGCACTCCTACTTTTATCAATAGATAAAAAAAACATCAGGAAAGATATTTGGCGGGGTATTCTTTTGCTCATTATCGCTATCTTGCCAGTATTATGTTTTAGATACTATGTCAGTCATTTAAATACGGCCAGTCATTTTACCAATGCCTATTTTGGATGGGACAATATTATTTATTGTATCCGCAATAATTTAGATACTATACATATAGGTGTGTTCCATTCATATAAATTATTTTGGATTCTACCATTATATTGCTCCATAATGCTTGTTTCTCAAAAGCGTTTTTGGGAATGTGCATGCATCATCCTTTTTATTATTGGGCCATTGACGCAAACGATAGCTGCGGTTGACATCAACAGATTGATGGAGCCAGCTTTTCCCGCCTTTCTATTGAGTATGCAGTATTTTTATCGACACTGTTTTAAACCTGATTTTAAGGTGATTTTATGGTTATTAATCATAATCAATATATTTGTCCCCGAAATAATCGTCATTTCACCTTTTGTCATCCCCCGTCTGATATTACCTATATATGTAATACAACATTTTTTTTATACTCATTTACTCGTCCATTAGGATGATATTTAGTTATAAGACTCTTACAACATAAATTGATATTACTTATTAGATCATTTGATCTGTACTCCAAAAATTGTTATATTCTATCAACATCAAATTGGAGGTTCAGATAAATATGCTTAATGGTAAAAATATCATGTGTAGATCATGCATTTTTTACTCATTTTATCTATGGCTGTCTACTGTTTTCGTATTTGGTCAACTCCCATCTGTGGGAATTGAATCTATTGTCCGATTCGAAGATATCTCATTTTTACGTACGCAAGAAACAACCAAACAAATGTCCTCGCATGATAGAACCGGATATAATGCCGATGGTTTAAGGACCGATACAGGAGTTGAATCGTATCTATATGTCGAAAACGGAAAATATTATATTTTTGATGAAAAGGGGCCAGGTTGCGTCTATCGGATTTGGTGTGCTTTTAGTGATATGAGAGGTACCAATTTACAATTCTTTTTTGATGGTGAACAACTTCCCCGCATAGACATCCCTGTTTATGATTTTTTTTCCGGCAATGTCGCACCATTTGTCTTTCCCTTCAACGGCAATTCGAGCGTTTCGAGCGGTGGTTATTATTCATATTATCCTATTCCTTATAGCAAATCTTTAAAAATTGCTTTTACTGGGTTACCTGGTTATTATCAAATCACTTACAAGTCGTATCATGACGATTCCCGAGTGAGAACCTATACCGGCAATGAATCAGCAACCGAAGCATTGGACTTATTGACTCATTGCGGCCGCAAACCATATGATCCTGTTTTTGTATCTAGCATCTCGGATACATTCTCTTTGCAGGCAAAGGCGGCAAAAACCATCGTGATTAATTCCGCAGCTACCATCAAAGGTATTTACCTCGAAAATATTAAGCCGTGGAATAATTACAATCATGAAGATTTCCATGATAACCTTTGGCTAAAATTTTACTGGGATGATGCGGTGGAGCCACAAGTATCTGCTCCTGTTTCGTTATTCTTTGCCGGTGGGATTGATGATTTCATTTGTCAAGCATTACCTGTGGGCAGTAATCCGACATCACGAAAATATTATTGTTATTTCCCGATGCCATTTAAAAATTCTGCAATTTTAACAATCGAAAATCGAAGCAACAAGTCAATCGGAAAAATTGCCGTCAAAATAGATTACAGAAACGAATATCAGCCGGGTATAGGTTCGCAGATTGGATATTTTAGAACCACCTACCAAAGCGGCAACACTAAACCTAACGATGATTTTATACTATTGCATACAAAAGGAACTGGGCACATTGTAGGTTGTGTTCTCAGCGCTCCAGGTGGATCAGGGAGTAAACCTGTCCATTTGGAAGGTGATGAACGAATTTATATAGATGGAAGTAAGACACCTCAAATCTACGGCACTGGCACAGAAGATCTCTTCAATGGGGGGTGGTATTTTAAAAACGGCAAATTCACTCTTCCATATCATGGGCTGACTTTTGGCACTCCTTATGAATCCAATCGTCTGATCATGTACAGATTTTTCCTTACGGATAATATCAATTTTTACAACGAAATTCTCTTTGGATTAGAGCATGGCCCTTCTAATGACAGGCAAGAATACTATCAAACGTTAACCTATTGGTACGGTGTTTTAGATTCAAGTATCATTCAAACTGATTTCATCGAAGTCGGGGACTCACAAAGTGAGACAGACCACCAATATAGTATCGCAGGTCCTTTTACAATGAATACACAGACCGATGCCTATGAAGGAGATGATCCGACACTCGTCACTGATACCGGCCATCATACCCTAAACAAGATTTCCTTTTATGCAACTATATTATCAAAGAATAAAGGTATTCGCATAAGAAGACGATTTTCATATCGTATTGCGCATCAAGAAGCAGATATCTATGTAGATGGAGTGCGTGTAGGGACATGGTATAATCCCGGGCGAAATACAGCATTAGGCTGGGCTGATTCTGATTTTGAAATTGCAGCGGCTTATACGGAGGGGAAAACAAGAGTTCATATCGAAATTGACCCTAAACCATACAATAAGACATGGACAGCCTATCGCTATGACATATTTAGTTACCATGAGATAAGGGGGACAAATTTTACTCGAGCGAATGAAATACAAATACTCTGCGGTCAAAATCAATCTTCGACGCCTACCGCTATTCTGCCAATGCCACTCTCCGTGGCTGTTATAGATGAAAACGGCAATGCGGTAAGTGATTTTCCCATCATTTTTGAAATTATATCTGGTGGCGGGTATATTAGTAATCCTGATCAGCCAGAAAAATTGGATTCTTTGCTGATTGTTCACAGTAATAAAGATGGCATTGCCTCGGTATATTGGATGATGGGTGAACATACTGGCCAGGAACAGCGCGTCAAAGTTTCTGCTCTCTTCATGGGAAAGCATTTGAAAGGGTCGCCTAATTATTTTAATGCCACGCTTTTACCTGGACCAGCGCATCAATTAGTGATGATAACCGCGGATACCTTGTCCGGAGAAGTGGGACAAATATTGCCAAACCATCTGACAGTAAAACTAATAGACCAATGGAATAATCCGATTAGCAATGCTGAGATTCGCTACTCGATAGAGGATGGGCAAGGAAAACTCGAGGGTGAAAATATTTTAATCAAAATGACTGACTCATTCGGCCAGACACACGCGAGTTGGCAATTAGGCCCAATAGCCAAAATGCAACGGGTGTCGGCCGTTTGTACGGCAGCTCCGCATTTACAAGTAATTTTTCATGCCATGGCCTGTGCGGGTCCAGCTCATCAAATAAGTCCCTTAGGCCCGCAATTACTTACTGCAACGGCAGGGTCTCGATTACCTGATTCAATGGCTGTATGCATCAAGGATCGATTTGATAATCCAGTGCGGAATTATCGGGTATATTACCATATAAGCTCCGGCAGTGGATCACTTCTGGACGATGACGGATGGGTTGTGTCCGATGAGAAGGGTATCGCAAGTTGTTTTTTTATGGCTGATTCTGTCCTCAGCAACAATCCCACCATAGTCGAAGTAACAGTAAATGATTTGATAGGCTCACCAATACTTTTTTATATCAACACCATACCAGATATACCCTATAAGCTGATAAAGCTTGATGGTGACAATCAAATAGGTTATAGCCAACAAACTTTGCCGCTACCACTTTCTGTGGCAGTGGTCGATCGTTATGGCAACCGTATCAAGAATTATCCGGTTGACTTTTTTGTGACGATTGAATCATATGAAGAATTATTCCAAGCAGTGACCGACTCTGCCGGAGTCGCTCTTATGATGTTAACACTGGGTGATATCACGGGTATATATCAAATTAAAGTCACTTCTCGATTCGGTGACACCATACTCAAGAATGCTCCGATCACCTTTACTGTCCAATGCTTACAGCCATACATAGATATTTATAAATCAAAAATTGAAGCAACTAGTCCGATCGTTGCAAGTCTAAAAGACTCTTCTATTATTTCTGTTTATATCAAAGATAACCTCGGTCGCCCCATGAAAGGCATCAAACACCGTATTTCAGCTACTGGCGCCGCACATGTTCTTGTCCAAATGACAAGTATTACAGATGAAAGTGGCCATTCATGGGGTTATTTGAAAGCTACAGAGCCAGGTTCCATTTTACTATGGGTCACTGTTGCAGATACGATTGTATTTGCTGATTCGGCAAAGGTTATCATTGAGCAGAGCAGGCCGCATAAAATTCAGATAATTTCAGGAGATCATCAAATAGCCCTAGTGGGAACAACGCCCGTATTACCAATCATCGTGCAATTGTTAGATCAAAGACAGTTACCTATGGCCGGTCAAGAGATCACTGTGAGGGTTATAAGCGGCAGCGGGAAGCCGGAACATGATACTTCTCTATTCACAGATGAAAGCGGCATCGTCACCTTCCTAAGCTGGCAATTAGGCCGCAAACCCGGTCTTAACCAGTTGCACATAGCAGCTACGCAAAATCCACAGATACACTCTGTCATCTCCGCCTATGCTGTTCTAGGGGTGCCAAAAGCGATGACAATTCTATCAGGAGATGGACAATTTGGCAAGATCAACACGCCATTGCCTAATCCGCTCGTCGTTCAAGTAACGGACAGTCTCGGAAAAGGATTGCTCAGTATTCCTGTCTCATTTTCAGTCATCGAAGGGGATGTAACTTTTATTGAATCGGGAAACGATACAACCGATGAGAATGGCATAGCCCAATGTAGGGTGAAATTGGGTCAATTGCCGGGCAAGAAAAGAATTGAAGTTTCAGCACAAAATCTTGAACAAAAAGTCGAATTCAGTTGTACGGCGACAATAGAATACATCGAAACATTTCAAGTCGTCAGCGGTGATAACCAATCAGGGTTACCTCATCGGCAACTTGCTTATCCTATTGTTGTATACATCAGTTCTGATGAAGGAAAGCCCCTTGCGAATCAGAAAGTATGGGCAGTCGTTGTCGAAGGAGGTGGCACCTTATGGCAGCCACAACCGCTTTTATCAAACACAGAAGGCAAAATATATATTTATTGGATTCTTGGAGATATTGGCCCCCAACAATTAAAAATCACGACCGAAAATCATCCAAAAGTTCTTGATGTTCATGCTATCGCCATCGAGAATTTTCCTCCGATCATCAAAATGCAGAAAGAGTGGATCGCGCTGGAAAATGATTCGCTTGTTATATCAATTGAAATATCAGATCCGAATGATGATCCTACGTGGCTACAGTTATTAAACTTGCCCAGAGGCATGAAAATAGACTCAACAAACAATTATTTACTTCATTGGATTCCTGATTTTGATCAGGCAGGGACCTATGTCATCAGAGCAATCGCCAGCGATACATATGGTGCTGCTACTTTGGATAGTTTGACAATAACTATTCTCGATCGCAACCGAAAACCCATCATTCTCGATTTTGAGCCACATGTGGATATCATACTAACAAGATGGCACCAAACGATCATGTTCAAGATAATCGCAATCGATGAAGATCAAGATCGATTAGGTTATTTTTGGCACATTAATCATACTCAAGTTGCTTCCGATATAGATTCATTCTCGATTTATATAGCACCACATTTGTCACCTTCTTTTACTGTAACAGCTTATATTTACGACAAAGCTGACACTATCTCATACCAATGGCTCGTAAAAACTCCACAAGCGGTCGACACGCATGAACTGCCCTTCACCTATCAAATCATGCAAAATCACCCTAATCCTTTTAATTCATCAACTACAATCAGCTTTCACGTTGCTTCACCGCAATTCATCGAAATTGCGATATACGATATTGGAGGTCGTCGCATTCGCACGCTTAAATCTGCCCAAATGCTTCCGGGCATTTACAGTTGTATTTGGAATGCAGATTCAGACCACAATGAATCTGTTCCCTCCGGCATATACTATTGTGTGCTTAGGGCGGGTAATTTCCAAAAAGCCATCAAAATGCTCTTATTGCGTTAAGGGATATTTTCCTAACGAGAGATAATTCAAAACGTCTTCAGAGTAAGCAAGCTTTACGGATTCTTGAATGGCGCTGTCAAGGACAGCTTTTTACCATTATCATTATCTTTGAATTAAAATAAATATCTCCCTTCGAAAGCACGCGTCCCTGACGGGTGGCGAGGCTTTGACGTTGAAGTGACCACGTCGTCAGGGACGACTTCTTGCCTTGTTTTATCTCTAATTCACAAAACGTCGTCAGGGACG
>FWPV01004928.1_pt1 | contig 27422 bp, 21 predicted proteins | sample 2228371 | NCBI WGS metagenome assembly FWPV01 (sample SAMEA103939776, study PRJEB20133) | metagenome
TACACGAATCAACCAACCGGACTTTAGCGCCCCATGGTCAATCGTATCGACCCATTTTCGCGTTGCACACCGACTGGCAAGCAGCAATGCTCGCCACATCTTGCCTTGGGAATCCTTGTCAGCGCGTCGCGCCAACAAATAACGTATACACCACTCCAGAGGTCCTTGTGCAAACCATGGTGGACGCACGAATCCCCCTAAATCCACCTTTGTCCAATCCGGACGAAAGCTGTCTTCAATAACCCCGTTTATTTCACCGTCTTCCCACTCAGGGCATCCCATGATGTGATAATAGTCGTAACTGATCACATCGCAGTCGAGTCCAGCTTCGTTCAGAAGCTTTGCGTTGTTATATGCGTTATTTGCAATGTTTCCGATATGAAGTATCCGTGGCGCTCGACCATATCGCGCCCGAAATTCTTCGAGCCACTGCTGATTTTCCGGTAAAAGCTGCACGATCGATCAAACCAGATTAGCCCGGATGTTATTGACGACAAATATTTGTTGCTCGTCCGTCATGCCGGGAAAAATCGGCAAGGTTATTGTGGTGTCTTCCGCACAACAAGCATTTGGAAACTGCTCTGCACGCAGTCCGTATTTATTGGCGTAATAACCAAGACGATGAACAGCGTGAGTACCTGGTCGCGTTTGAATGTTTTTTTCAGCCAGGCGCTCCATAATCGAGTTACGTCGATCACGCCCTCCGGCTCTCAGCCTGATTACATAAGACTGATATGTATGTCCAGGATCGTCAGCGGGCACAATGATCTCCTCGATATCTGACATCAATTCAGAATATCGCAACGCAATACGACGCCTCTCTGCCAATAACCGGTCCAATTTGGCCATCTGGGCCACACCAACCGCTGCCTGAATATCGGACATGCGCAAGTTGAAGCCCAGCATGTCGAAAGTGCTCATCGTGTACGGCTTGGATGGGTCAGCCCCAAATGCCAGTCCGGTGGCCCCATGGTTACGCAGGCATTTGACGCGATCAGCCAAGTCCTTGCGATTTGTGGTTACCATGCCCCCCTCACCAGTGGTAATCACCTTGCGCGGGTGGAATGAAAAACATCCCAGATCTCCAATTGCGCCGATAGGTTTTTCCTTGTACTTCGTTCCCACTGCACAGGCGGCGTCTTCGATGACGGCTAGACTATACTTTCGTGCGATGGCCATGATCTCATCCATAGGGGCGGCCTTGCCGAACAGATGAACCACACCGATTGCACGCGTACGCGACGTGATCGCGGCAGAGAGAGCTGCTGGATCAAGGTTGAACGTTGTAAGATCAACGTCGGCGAAGACTGCCTTTGCGCCAACATACTCCGCCGAATGCGCCGAAGTCACCCAGGTGAACGCCGGAACGATCACCTCGTCGCCCGGCTGCAACTGCAGGGCCAACGTCGAAAGATGCAGCGCAGCGGTACACGATGTCGTTGCCAGCGCGTGCTGTAGTTGATGACGTTTGGCGAACAGTCGTTCGAACTCGGCCGTCTTTGGTCCCTGGGTTACCCATTTCGAATCCAGACTCTCTTGGATAAGGCGGATTTCTTCCCCGTCAAAATAGGGTTCGGTAATGTTCATTCCCAAGACCTCAAAATTGTGAGCTTCTATCGAGATGCCGTCATCGGCGGCGGCGATCCGAGCAAGGCAAGGGAATACCCAAGTCCCGTCGTGGCTTCGGCCACCATCTGCAGACATTTTACCGGATCGGCACACAAGGCCTCGTAGGTAAATCGAATGGACCTGACACCCGGCTTGGCCAGTTCTTGCTCGAAGTCGTGGGCGCCGTCCGCGATCTGGCGCTCGATCTGCGCTTGTGGCGACGAGAGACGACTGATCTCGCCATAGGAACTGGGCTTGAGCGACCACCATACAGATGCATCACCATAACGCTCCTTGCGGGAGCGCAACAACGACGCTGCCACGGCTTGCGGATCGCGCTGGATCAGCACAAACAAGGAATTGGGGCGGACCTGGGTAAGGAATTCCGCCTGCAGGCCGCAAATGATGTTCTTGAAGACTATAGGCGAATCGAACGCGGCGGCCATACGATTCAGGGCGAGACACAATCCCGTGCGGTCGATTCTGTTCAGCGTTTCCTGCGGCAACTTGTGCGTGGGCGCTTCGTCCAGGCGAAGCCAATGCCGCCAGAAATACCCAAACTCATGTGGTCCCCACGGATCTGCCGTCACGCCATGCGTAGAAGCAAGTGCAATCCTGTCCCGAATGTCAGGGCCAAAGATCGCCTGGGACAGCCGGATTCCGGCAACCGGATTCAGCCACAAACGCGCGATGAGATTGTTGACATACCCGACCGGAAGATAGCGGCTGATGAGCTGCGACAAAAGAGTCGTTCCGGATCGCGGCAATCCGACCACGTAAATCGCCGGAAATGCACTTCCATCAACACTTTCTCCGAACTCGAAGCCCTGCAGGAAATGATTCAAGCGATCCAGGTAGTGTTCCAGCGACTCGTCCTTCAGGAACTGGTTCAGGCGCGGAGCGGCATCGTGCGGATCTTTTAACATCGTTACAGCTTGTCGTAGGGGTAGGTATAGAAGAACGGAAACAATTCGCCGAGGCGCGAACGATTGGCCGACAGAACGGCCCCGCCCGGGGGCGCGCTATTGATGAGGTAGGTATATGGGAAGTCGACCGCCCCCCAGCCCGCCTTGAAGTGATGCAACGAGATCTGGGTCACCCAGGTGCCGCCCCAGTTCCACCACAAATATCCCGCCCGAATAGCATCGACCATTCCGTGCCAGATAAGGAAGGAAAGTGGCTGCCTGGATCGATAATCGTGCTTGATCACCGGGGTCACATATTCGACCGTCCGATTGAAGTACAACAGCAGCAGCGCCGCTACTGGCAGACCGTCCAGTTCCGCTACAAGCAGACGACGCGAATTCGCCGGTAGTGTTTCGCGCATGGCGAGAAAATGTGGCCAGGGTTTGTGCTTACCGCCGATCGCCTGCATGTTTTCAACATGAGTCTCGAAGAGGAACCTCCAAGTACCGTCGTCGTCACACTCGCGAAGCACGAATCCCTGTTTCAGGGACTTGCGCGCAAGGTTCCGTGTTTTTTGCAGCAGCACAGACTCCAATTGCGCCTCGACCTGGCAAGAATTGGCCGGCAAAGGCGTCATCTGGCCGACGCGCCGATCCTCGATGGACGGCGTCAGGATATCCCGGTACTCGGCCAGAGCATCCTCTTCGCTGGGGGCCAGGATCAGCGTCGCAGACAAGACGTCTGGAGCATCGACGGCCATGCGGTACTGTTTCAATAACGCCCGCCGCGCCTCGCTGGCTCTGGGCCCAGCAACAATACACCCGCCATGGCTGCCGTACCACGGCAAGCTGTTGATCACCTTGCCATAGCCCGGAGATTCCAGACAAAAGTAAGGCAACGTACCGATAATTTGCTCCTGCTCGTTGAGCGCCAGCAAGTACGTCGCCGACCCGCCTACTGCGCGCGCCAGGAAGTCGCGATATTCGACACTAGCGTAGAGGAGGCTACGCGGGTCGCGCAATAGAAATTCACCGTATTCGGCCTCTTTGCGAGGCGAAAGCGGCTCGACCTTAATCACGATGCCGACCTCAGACAGGACTGATGGTATGCGATCTCCTCGTCCGTCTCCGGGTCGCAGAGCGGATTAACCAGGTCGCGCGGCAAGGGCACCCGGTCCGCGGCGAGTTGTAGTAATGCCAGCATCAAAGGGGTGGTCTTCTCCTCGCCGTGATTACGGACGACCCAGTCGCGCATGGCATCGCCACGCTCGACTCGCAGATGCTCATCGTCCGCCAATGCAACGATGGCCCGCCCTATTTCGTCCGGGGTAGAGACATTCATGACGGGAGCAACATCGCCCGCGTAGAGCGGAGCATATTGCTCAGTTCGAATCTTCATGATCACCGGCTTGCCAACGGAAGCCGCCTCGAGGGCAGTCGCACCGTAGTAGCCATACACAAACTGATCGAGGACGATGTCGCAGGAACGATAGTAGTCGATTAGCCGCTTCTTGCCGACCGGGCTGAGAATGATCAGCTGACTCTGCAAACCTTCCGACTGTATGCGCTCTCGAAATTCGTCAGCGCTGTGCCCCCAGGAAAGAAAAACGAAGCGCAGATTTGGGCGCTCGCGAGCCAGCGTTGTTAACATCCTGAAGAACTCGTCGCTATGCCCCTTGACTCCGCTATCGAGACGGGCTGTCGTCAAGACGAATACACCCGGCCCATATTCCGCTTCCCATCGAACTCTTGCCGCTCCGATTCCAGGACAATAGCGATTGGTGTCCATCGGATAGGGCAAGTAAACGCCATTGGTCAATCCTAGCCGGCGCGAATGACCGAGGGTATGAGGATTACTGACCATCAAAAAACGTCCGCCATTGAACGCCAAGTTCATTGCTCGGCCAAACGAATCCGCGCGCCCACATTCGAATTGCAAATCCCCACCAACAGAGCAAAGGCAATAAGGTCGACCACTGGCATATGCAGCAAAAGGAGCGCTCGCGGTGTATATAACATCAAATTGCGAGAGCCTCTTTGCCCAATCATAGTAGGCGAAGAAACTCGGATGACAACTAAAGATTTCATGCCGCATGCCATCACTCATTGACATCAAACGGAGCAATGGTTTTTCATCACCCTCCTGGTATGCGGCATAAGCATTCGATAACTTTACAGATTCTATTGGGACGCACTCGCACGGTACTTCGGGACGGATCCCAGCAGCTAAGGATAAAAATCCTTTGCCATCGAATACATCGGGATAGTCACCATCGAAATCCTCCCACTGGGGTGCGCTTATAGCAGTACTGTCCATCGCGTGAACAAATAAGGTCGCGTCAGCCCCATAATTCCTCGCTAGACGTGCCCACTTGTACATGTTTTGCGCCATGTTGACTGAAAAGGCACAGCGGAGCTTAGTGCTAGCAGATTCAGCATTGGCAAAGGCAAGCGACCAGACCTCCTCGCTATAAGCACGGAAGTTCTGAATATTTCTATGTGTCAAATACGGATGCTGCCAAGGTCGATCATCGCGAGAAACCGAGACGGCCGCGGATCTGACCGGCGGTAGCTGCCGATCAAACTTTCTTCGCCAAAAGGACTTAAGAGGGCCAATCACGTATTGGTTTACCAAAATCTAGTGTCATCAGCACGAGCGGCTTGAATTAACCGCCATACTTTTTTTATAATCAAATCGCTAGAGATCCGCAGAAACTTCGAGAGTTGATTCTGTACAGCCAGCGCCTACAACTCCACATAACATAATCCTTACCAATAGACGCTGCCGCCATTCATCGACGGATAACAATGGTGCCGCGAAATCTAATAATAGCCTCACGGCCTCGCACCGCCACTGCTTGGTCCAAGCCAATCTTGTAGTTTTCGCCACTGCTGACCAATCCAATAGTCTTGACGGGAACCATCCGAGAAAGTCTCTTTCATGCCGTCCGTTAATTGAAACCATTCCCAGCACTGCCGTAAATTCCAAGCCACAAAACCCGAACGAATGATTTCTAAAGCCGCATGGTGCATAGCACGAGTTTCCGAGACTTTTTTACGGTGCATATTGAGCACCATAACGCCAGGGATCCCGCTTCGCCGGATACTGTCTGCAACATTTTCTACACGCTCAGCCGCCTCCTTATCACTCATGCCTGAGGCAAAGCGGACTCCGTCCCCAATTGCCGTCAATATCGACCAGTGTGCTGTCAGCGCATCTTCAAAAACCACGCGAGCTGGCAATAGCGAACCATTTAGAATCCGTCCATCAAAACCTGGCAAATTCGAGCTGATGCCGACCCGGTGCTTGAGCCACGCATCCAGATGCCCCCAATAGCCATCGTTGAGAAAACCGTGATTGCGCAGAGAAACGGGGTTTGCACTGGTGAGCCCGCGATACCAGGCAACCTGTTCATCGAAAATTTCGTTATATCGTTGTGGAGCTTCCAATGCGTCGGGATGAATACCAAAGTCGACGCCGGAATTTCTTTGTCGCATCGCGCGCATAGTCTTGGGCGTATGCCGCGTCAAGGGATGTAGCAGGTAGGTGATCGGAGTGTCGCCTAACAGCGTCAACTGCTCATCGTATTTCTCAAGATAGGCCTGATCGTCATCACCCGTAATCACAATTGCACCGGGTGCACCACCCGGCAAAATGCTTGCCCGCGGCATGTGGAGCTTTTCGGCCAGGGTTTCTGCCAGCGCAATTGCCCACCAATCTGCATGCCGTGCGTTGCTATCTTCGCCGGCAAGCTGAGCTTCGAAAAGATAAACGGGTCGTTCGCCAGCAAAGCCCCATTGAGCTTCAGTTGGTCGACTACTGGCGCACTCCGGGTTTCCCTGCCGGTAGCGCAAGAGATCCTCCGCGATGTCTGTCCCGAGGATGAGAAAACCGCCCTTTCCGACGGGCACCCAGAGCCAAACGGCGGCACCATCGTGAGCAACAACGACAGCCTGTCCCTGGGGATGGGAGTAGCTTCGGAAAGGATGCAGAGTCTTGATGCCGCCTCTACCCGACACAAATCCTCCGCAATACTTTAGATGGGTCGGAGAAAGATTGCTTGCCAATTCGGTCACACCGATCTCGGCTAGAAAATCAGGTTCAGGGAGAATCGCTACCGCTACCCCATCTCCCGTAGCACACTCTCGAGCGGTGGCGGCCTCCCCTTTCCCCGGAAAAGTCATAAGGGACAAATTATGTGCCTCGTTAGGCCTGCCCAAGCCAAACAGACGCAAATGATGGGCGATAAAGTCCGTCGCCAATGCGCGATTCATGAGTTCCGTCCTATCGCTTTGACTAAGGCGGATACCTGAGCTTTTCCGGTTTCCAGGTATTTGTCAGGATGGCGGAATCGACTGCCCTGAATCATGGAATAGGACCTACCCCCGAATTTCCCCTTGAATCGAGACACTCGTGCCACCGCCCACTCATCCGGTAATTCCGGAAAAATCGGCCCAAGCCGATAGACCGCCAAACCACGCCGCTTTGCCCAAACGATTGCGGACCAATGGAGAAAATCGTTGACTCTCACTGGCAAGTAATCGGGGTCGGAGACTCCGCCCAAGAAATGGGCCGATCCCTTATAAATTAGCAAAAGCAATCCAGCTACTTTTCGCCCGCCTGAGTAAGCGAACAGAACCTTGCAAAGCCCTTCCGCCCCAAACGCACCCCAGATTTCCTCATAATAACGACGCGCGGCCAGCGCTTCCCCTGTTCGGGTGGCAGATATCTCCGCGAGCGCGTAGTAGTCGGCGATGCATCGGTCATCGCCTTCACACCATTCCAGCCCGGCAGCTTGAGCCTTGCGCACTGCGCGACGACAACTATCGTCCAGGCGGGAAAACAGAATTTCCTCATGAGCGGTCAGTTCGACGATTTGATCGGCACAACAGGTAGCCCCACCTGGCGCTGGCGCCAGACCGCTAGGGCCGATACCCAAACCGAGAAAGTAGCCGTGGTCCGATACCCAAAACGGGATCTCACACCGCCGGGAGGTCAGATTCTGAGGTGCCAAATTCTGGCTATTCAGTTGGATGCGGTCGGCGTCTATAGACTCTGCAACTTCATCTACATGGCGCATCGCGGTAGACCGAGCTGCCTTGGCAGTACCGAAGTCGAGCCCCTCAATGAGCGCCAATCCCGTATGACGATGGATTCCGCTATGGAGTAGCGTTTCACTCCATGCCCCCAGTCCCAAAATCGCACGATACAAAGGTTGGACCGCAACGATTCTTCCTCCGTCACGCAAAGCAAAGGAGTAATTGTTATGTGGAAAGAAATGCTGCGTTTCTAATGCGACCCAACTTGAACGGTGAAAAAGCCACGCTTCAGGCGACGAATGGCACAGGGCATCCCACTCACTAGCATCAGCCTGATCGAAGGGAATGACTTTCATTGCCCATTTTTGGTATAGATCGCATTGAAGCGATACCCGACATACGGGTTCATGGGATGAATATCAACAAGTTCAACAGATACCCCTAGCGCCTCTCCGAGCCTGAGAAAATCCTCACGATTGAAGTAATAGCAAACAATTTCTGGCGTGACAGGTTTTAACCAATGGCGCAGGCGGCTCAATAAATTCATGGAAGGGGCCGAGGGTTCCGGTGGCGGTGGACCATATCGAGACTCTAACTCCCTTGCCACCTCCGCCACACGAGCCTCATAACCTACGCGCAACTGTGCGTCCGGTACCGACCCCACAAGCACACGCCCTCTTGGTTTTGTGACACGGAGCATCTCACTTACGATCCCCGCTCCAATATTAAAGTCTGGGAAATTGGTGAAGACATCGTAACTGAATACGGCGTCGAAAGTGCTCGACGAAAAGGTCAGCCTCTCACCATCGGCGATAGAAAACGTCGCATTTGCGATGCCGAGGCTTTGGGCCGCTTTAATTGCTGGCGCAGCCAGATCGATACCAACGTATTCCCTAACGTGCGGCGCGAGCCCATTGGCAAGAAATCCAGAGGCACATCCGACTTCAAGAATCGAGCTTTCTCGCGTCACCGCACACCGATTTACAATGTCTGCAATCAGGTTGTCATAAACATCAGCCTGCCCCCATAGGCGCGGGTCTCTACCACTGACAAAGCAAAGTTCAGCCAACGATTGCTTGTCAGCGGAACGTACAGTCCTGCCGCGTTGGGCAAAGAATTCCTGGCTTGAGGCTTTCCAGTCATTCCTCATGTCAACCTACCTATTCCGCCCTTGAGGACTGAACCACCACGTCGATCACTTTCTTTCCCTTGAACAAGCGGGTCTGCCGTTCCCCATTTACTGTCGTCATGAAATGCTCCGGCACTGGAAGTTTATTGAATTCAAAAAACTCCTTCTGGTCCGGGTAAGGCGCTTCCGGATCGAAGCGGTCAATTCGGCGGCAAAGGTCACAAATTGGATTTACCTGTTGTCCATTGGCGGTTTTTCGATATGCCCTCATCGTCGGAGAGTTCCACACCGATCGCAACCCTGTGACCGTCGCCACATCGTCGCGATCAAAATAAACTCCGATGTCTGATGCCAGCCCGCAGCATAGCGTGATCTCTTCACGCTTGCTCTTGAAGCCCCACAGCATGTACATGTTGGTCCATGGGTAAATACAGTTGTTTGGCGGGGCGAGTAGGCTGCGTGCGCCGTAGTAAATTTTCACCTCAGTTCCTGCACCTGAGGAAAAAGGTGGTGGCACTTGCACATCAACGCCAAGCTCTTTTGCCCTCAGGCTGATTTGCGCAAAGACAGCATCAGAACGTTCGCGATCATAATAAAGGGACTCACTGTTTTCAAACTTCTGATCGAGAGATGTCAGGCCGCCATGAATATCAGCGACGTACGACGGATAATAGTGATGAAAAAGCACTAAAGTTGCGCCATGGCGATGGGCAAACTCCAAATTCTCCAGGGCCCGGTCGAGGTTCCACCGCATCATGACAAACGATGCGGTAATTCGTGGTCGCTCGACCCCTGTCATGATTTGACGCATTGCTTTCATGTTGGCGACAAAAGATGACCAACTCCCACGTGCAATAATCTTATTGTAATCATCTTCGTTCGATGCATTCATTGACACATGCAACGCATCGATTCGCCCTTTGAGCACATGCAAAACCTCGCGGGTCAGCGTGCGCCCATTCGTAAGTAATGTCAGATGAAGGTGCGGGTACTCGTCTCGAATGTAATTGAAGATTTTTATGAATTGAGGGTTTGCAAGAGCTTCTGCAGTCCCGGCAGTGAAATTGAGAAGACGGACGTACTTAAGCCACTGGATCGACTTTATCTGTTCCAGCGTCACGTTCTCCTTGGGTAGTTGCTCATGCGTGTATTTGCAGAACCGGCACTCAACCGTGCAGATGGATGAAAGGTCCATCCAAACGTTCGTAGGCAGGGAGCGAACCTCCTCGATGCCATGCTCGAATTCATACTGCCCGAGAAGGTAATTGATCCAATGCGTCTCTGGATGGTGTTCGAGCAGCCAAGTCAAAGCCTCATACTCTGTTCGTCGCCCCTTTTCTCTGAAAAACCTACTGATGAGTGGTCGCGATATCTGAGGATCCAAACCAACGGTTGCAAGTCGATCTTGCAATAAGTTGGCGATTGCAGCCGTTTCCGGATCGGAATAGGAGCTGTCGGATGTCAAACTCGATAGGGGCAGTCGCCGCTCAAGGCGCCTGCGAAATCTTTGGTAGAAATTCGATAGACTTAGCATGTCACTCTCCCTCAATAAGCAGGATTTCCGGTTCAACTACGAAGGAATATGCCGTAGGTTTATTCCTTCGAACCGAAAACTTCTTAACCCTGTCAACATAATGTAGGATATCCTCTTTAGCTTGCGGGACGCCATATTTCGTCAGAGAACAACTGACATAGTATTCGCCCTGACCGAAATTGAGACCTTGAATCAAAAATTCAAATACGCCTTCACCGCGGAGTGGGGCGCCTCCGTTCAGGAATACGGAATCCTCCCATGATTCGTAGCCTGAATAGGACGGATAAAGGGCGCCGTCAATTCTTAGACCAGCCCAGACCTTCGGTGCATTGGAGTTACCCCTCCAAGTAACACGGATTCTCATTGAGGTGCCTTGCGCAAACACGCCCCGTTGCTGGCCATCCTCCCCAATTAGCTCAACATCCGAGATCTTTAGCTCAGAATTGACTAGCTCATATCGGCCTTCCTGCAATGCTTTCTCGATCGTGTGGGTTAGATTGTTTTTCTCTGTCAGTTGCCAGACGCTTGCTTCGTAGGCCTTGGTAACATTTAATGATGCGCCAATCGCGGCCATTCTTCCCTGATCAATCCAGATGCCTCGATCGCACAATTGTGAGACGAGTCCCGGCGAATGGCTGACAAACAAGACCGTTGCACCACTATTGCAGATTTCCCGAATTCGTCTCATACACTTGCGAACGAAGTAGGCGTCACCCGCAGCGAGCGCTTCATCGATGATGAAGATTTCCGGCTCGACACTGATTGCCGTCGAGAACGTGAGCCTCGCCTGCATCCCGCTAGAATAAGTTTTGAAGGGATTATCGATCACACTCCCCAGTTCGCTGAACTCAATGATCGAGTCAATTTTCCCTTCTATCTCCTCGCGTGACATGCCAAGGCACATACCGCCCATGACGATATTTTCGCGCCCTGTGTACTCGGGATGGAAACCAGTGCCCAGTTCGAGAATTGCCGATATCTTGCCTTTTATCTCGACCGTGCCGTGCGTCTTGTCCAGCGTACCTGCGAGAATCTTGAGCAATGTGCTCTTGCCCGCGCCATTTGGCCCGATGACGCCAACAACTTCTCCTTTGGCGATTTCGAAGGATATATCCTGAAGAGCTCTGAATTCCGTGTGTCGGGGCCGCCCCGTAAACACCTCCAAGACCATGTCCAAAGGGCGAGCATAACGTTTGTAGGTCTTTCCTAGACCCTCGACGCGGATCGCGACATCGCGCTTGATGGTCTGGCCTTCGCTCACAGCAAATTTCCTAGACCGGTCTTGAGCTTACGGAAGATCCTATAGCCGATGACGAACGTCGTAAGGCTGATCACTGCGGTGAAAGCCCATGCCCATGGATGTTCAATGCGCCCGTAGTAGAGCGCATCTTGGTAGCACCAGACCAGGTAACTGAAAGGGTTCAGGTACAGCAAGGGCTTAAAGAGACCTGGTACCCAGGTGGGGAGGTAGAAGATCGGCATCAGGTACATTCCCGCAGTTGCGAAAAGTTGCACGAAGTCCTTGATGTCACGGAAGTAGGCGCCGATTGGGGCAAGGATGTAGGCGACGCCCACCATCGCCATGATCTGCATAGTGAGCAGAAACGGTAGCAGCAGATAAGTCGCGTGCAACGATCCATGTGTAAACAAGACGTAAATGATCAGTAGCACTAAGGATACGAATTGCGGAAACAAGGATGCAAGAACGACCTTGACAGGCAGGATTTCGAGTGGAAACACCACCTGTTTGACAAGCGCCGCGTTCGCGGTGATGGCTGTACAGCTCTTGGTCATCGACTCCTGGAAACTCATCCACGCCACCAACCCGGAGAGCAGGTAGGCTGTGTAGTCGAGGGGCATCTCGATCGTGCCACCGACCTTTTGCTTAAAGACGAAGGCAAAGATAAATACATAAAGCCCAATCATGAAGACCGGGTGGCCAACAGCCCACATTAGCCCGAAGGCCTGGCCCGCGTAGCGATCGGAGAGCTCCCGCCTGGCCATCTCCCACGTAAGGTCGCGATGGCGAGTCAGCAGGGAGATAACCTCGGTGAATGCCTGAAGGTGACCTTTGGCTAAGCGCATTTATTGAACCCTTTATCAGGCGACAAACTTCTCGCACCAATTTTCAAGGTTCAGCAGGGACCAGATCAGCAAACGATGATTCTGCTTCCCTTCCAAATGCTCGTTGACCAAGCCCTGCACTGAGTCACGATCCAGGAACTCATAGATACGTGGATGCCCTTGATAAATCTTGCGTCTTACGTAATCGATACTTTCGCCTTTGAACCAGCTTGCATCCGGCGCAGAGAATCCCTGTTTTTCTCGGTCCGTTATGACCGATGGGATATGACGCTGCATAACCTTGCGGAACAACAATTTTCCGTCCCGGGTCTTTTGAAAATATTTTGCAGTCTTCGAGCCGGGCTCGTTCTCGTTCAACTTGACAATCTCGGTAAGATTTCCGAGTTTTAGCCGCGCTGGAATTTTCATGGCAAAGTCAACTAAATCGTTGTCGAGAAATGGAACTCGTGTTTCGAGGGAGTGCGCCATGCTCAGCTTGTCTTCTATAACCAAAAGCCCGTGCAGGAAGGTTTTTGCCTCAAAATACAGGGAGTGATTGATGTAGTCTTCGGGACGCGTCAACGATGACGCATGCCGCAGAAAAACATCGCGGAAAATATCTCGAGTCCAGACATGCTCGACTTCCGGCCATATGGGTTTGAATACTTTCTTGATGTCCCCGTTTGGAATCAAGCGCTGCCAGAATCCATAGTACTTGTCGATGTAATGCTCGAAATCATCATTGACAACAGCGCGGTAATACCGCCAAGGATACCCAGCGAATAATTCGTCGCCACCGGCACCCGACAAAACCACTTTTACGAACTTGCTTGCCAATTGCGCAGCATAAAAGTTTGGATAGCTCTGCCCAACCCTCGGCTCTTCAATGTGCCAGGCTAGTCGGGGCATTACCCGCTCCATGTCACCCGACTTCAGTACCATTTCGTAGTGCTCGGTCTTGAAAAGGTATGACATGTACTCTGCGGTGCCACGCTCGTCATAACCCAGCTCGACACCTGACGCGGAGTTCAGGTCAAAACCGCAGGTAAACGACTTGATATATGGAAGCTGCCGTGCAGCGATAGCGGTCACTGAACCACTGTCCATGCCACCACTGAGATACACGCCAACATCAACATCGCTTACCAGCTGACGATTGACTGCCTGCTGGAAAAGGCGATCAAGCTCCTCAAGATACTCATCATCTCCCGCGGGAGACTGTGGTTCTTCGAAGAGGTAATCCCAGTACTTGACTGGGGATGGAATAGACCTCTTGGAATGTACTCTCAAGCTGCTGCCTTGCGGCAACAGCCGAACATGCTTGAACAACGTACGGTCTGTAAAGAAATTCTGGAAAGTCAGGTATTCGAGCAAACCCTCCCGATCCATTTCGGCTCGAAATTCGGGAACGGCAAGTATGGCTTTGACTTCGGAACCAAAGATGAACTTGTTGCCCACCTGGGCGTAATATAAAGGCTTAATGCCGTAACGGTCCCGGGCAAGGAAAAGTTCTTTTTCGTGCTTATCCCACAAGGCCAGGGCAAACATGCCGTTAAATCTGTTGAGCGCCTTCTCACCCCACTGCGCCAACGATTTCAGAACCACTTCCGAGTCCGTTCGGGAATGGAATCGATGGCCAAGCGCTTCCAACTCCACGCGCAACTCATTGAAGTTGTATACCTCACCGTTATAGGCGATGACGTAGCGGCCGTCTTCCGAGGCCATCGGCTGATGCCCCGCAGGGGAAAGATCAATGATTGCCAGGCGTCGATGGCCGAGCCCAAATGCCCCGTCTATATAATGACCTTCGCCATCCGGTCCGCGGTGGGCGATGGCATCTGTCATTCGCTTCAAGATGACCGGGGATACGGGTCCTCCGTCAAGATGAAGAACCCCGGCTATTCCGCACATTCTGTCATGCCCTGGTAATCAGTTGGGCAAGCCCACTGCACGCCTGCGGGCATCCACTTCGGCCTTGTGGCTCTTGCGCCACTCGATGACCCGCCGAAGCCCCTCTTGCAAATCAACTTTTGCTTCAAAACCAATATCCTGCTTTGCCAGCTTCGGACAACCCACGCGGTTTGTCACCAGGGTTGCCTGGCTTCTGGGCGCGTAGTTGATCAGCTTTTCACAGCCCGTCAATTCCAGAAGCATTTCCGCAAGCTCTTTGAGGGACGTGCGCTTACCGGTTCCAACGTTGTAGCTGCGATCAACCACATCGGCCTTCATCGCACAGACATTGGCGCGCCCGCAGTCCTCCACGGCAACAAAATCAAATGCCTCGCTGCCGTCACCAAGAATCGTCGGGCCATCCCCCTTGTCTATGGCATCCAGCATTTTCATGATTACCGCGATATAAGCTCCGTGATAGTCCTGCCGGGGTCCATAAACATTCATATAGCGCAAGCCAACGTAGTTAAGTCCGTATCGATGGTGAAACGCCCGCAACATCGCTTCACCGCAAATCTTGGTTGCGCCATAAAAATTCTTGTTATTAAACGGATGGTCTTCGTCCATCGGATCCCGCACCGCATCGCCGTACACCGACGCCGATGACGAGTATACGAGGCGCTTGACCCCTTTTTTTACGCAGGCTTCCATGACATTGAAAGTCCCACGGACGTTGACATCAAATGCCGTTCTTGGAAAGTCATGGCACTGCAAAAGCCAGAGTGCCGCAAGATGAATCACCCCGTCTGCGCCTTCAAACGCAGCCTCAAGAATGTCCGTTTGCATGACATCGCCGCCGATGTCGAAGATTCTTACACGGGGATCTTTCAACGCATTTTCAAGGTTTTCAACCCGGCCACGCACAAAGTTGTCATAGATGACGACTTCCTTGACGTCTTCCTTCAGCAACTGGTCCGTAGTATGCGAGCCAATGAGGCCGGCTCCACCCACAACAACCACTTTCTTTCCCTTCAAATCCATGACGCTTCCTTTCGATTAATTCGCCATAACACCAAACCGGACATTCACCCAATATTCCACAGAAATTCATGCCACCATCAAGTAAATCAACGGCCACTCAGGATCGATACGATTCGCCGCTGGTCGTCTTCTGATAAATCAGGCGACAAAGGCAGCGACATCACATGCTTTGCAGCCTGCTGAGAGTGCGGAGTATGTCCGCATTCACATATCTCCTTATATGCAGGCTGTTCATTCAACGGAACAGGATAATGAACCGCTGTAGGAATACCAGCCGCTTTCATTCGCTGCTCCGTAGCAGATCGATCCTGCGGCATCACGGTGTATTGGGCATAAACACTCGTACGGTCTGCTCGTTGTTGCACTCGCTCGATCCCCGCTTCGTCCAGCCATTTGTTGTAACGAGCCCCGATTTCCAGCCGTCTTTCAATTTCCCAATCGAATCTGCCCATTTTTGCCAGCACGACTGCGCATTGCAAAGTATCCATGCGACCGCCAACGCCTATGCGGGTATGCACGTAACGCTGGCTTTGCCCGTGGACACGGATTTCCCTCGCGGCTTTTGCAATGCCGTCATCACTGGTGAATATGGCGCCGCCGTCGCCGTAACACCCGAGCGGCTTGCTCGGAAAAAACGAAGTGCATCCAATCGCCGACAGGTTGCAGCTCTTCTTGCCCTTGTATGTCGCCCCGAAGCTCTGTGCGGCGTCTTCGATCACCGGTATGCCGTGCCGTGCGGCGATGGCATTGATTTCATCCATGTCGGATGGCTGCCCATAAAGGCTTATGGGCATGATGGCGCGGGTTTTCGGGGTGATGGCGGCTTCGATTTTCGAAGCATCAATATTGCAGGTATCGGGTTCGATATCGACGAATACCGGTTTGCCACCCAGCAATACGATGACTTCCGCGGTTGCGACAAACGTAAACGGGCTGGTGATGACTTCATCACCGGGGCGAAGATCCAGCGCCATCAGCGATATCAGCAGCGCTTCTGTCCCTGATGCCACGGTGATGCAGTGTTTTGCTCCGGTATACGCCTCCAGGCGCTCTTCCAGCTCACGGACTTCAGGGCCCATGATGTACTGCCCGTGATCCAGAACCGCGTTGATCCGGCGCTGGATTTCCGGCTTCAGCGCCGCATATTGTGACTTGAGATCGATGAATGGGATGCTCATGTTTTGACAACCGATAGTTGTTTTCCTGTCAGCCGATATGTCTGGCCACCGTGCGGACACTTGTACTCTCCATCGCCTTCCAGCGGAAGCGGGATCTGCTCGCCATACTCACTCATCCAGCCGATCTGGTGAGCGGGAACGCCGACCATCAAGGCATACGCCGGAACGTCCTTGTTCACCACCGCGCCGGCGCCGATGAATGCAAATTCCCCTATGGTCACGCCGCATACAATCGTGCAATTGGCGCCGAGGCTGACACCCTTTTTGACGAGGGTGTTCCTGTACTCGTTCTTTCTTTCTATCAGTGAGCGGGGGTTGTAAACATTGGTGAATACCATGCTGGGCCCACAGAACACCCCCTCCTCCAGCGTCACATTGTCATAGACGCTGACGTTATTCTGGATCTTGCAGGCGTCGCCAATCACAACCTTGTTGCCAACAAAAACGTTCTGCCCCAGAGATACGCCCCTGCCGATCCGGGCGCCGGCACACACGTGCACAAAGTGCCAAACCCGGGAACCCTCACCGATGCTGGCGCCATCGTCGACGATTGCAGATGGATGGATGAATACGTCTTTCATGGCCTCCTCGTGTGCTCAGAGTGCATCCGTCACCTTTTCGGCCAAAGACATGGCCGTGGTCCATTTCCCGCCAAAAACCGAAATCAGGTTGCCCTGGCGGGTCACTGCATATTCACGCGTCGTCCTGTTCGGATCCTGGTGGCCACGAATCAGCGGCCTGAGCCCGGAAAACTGCTGTTCGACATCAAACTCCGCATCAGGCCAATAGTGCCTGAACACTGCCAGCAAATACGAGCGTTCTTCCGCGCTGCACTCGATCGGATCGTCCAGCGACTGGCGCACCTCGGTGGTCCCGAGTAAGGTTTTACCCTTCCACGGCAAAACAAACAGGATGCGCCGCTCACCGGGCACTTCAAGCAGCATGGCCTGCGGACAGGGCACACTCAGAATCAGGTGGCTGCCCCGCACAAGGTCCAGTTCCAGCGGGGAGGCAATCCCACTTGCGCGCAGAAGCCGGGCGGCCCAGGGGCCGGTCACGTTGCAGACACGATCAAACTGCCGGGCATCTCCGTCGTCCAGAATGATCGTCCCCTGTGGATCAACGCGCACAACTTCGGCATTCTCAAAGATTGAAACACCACTCTTGCCAGCCTGGTCCGCAACCCAGAGGCCGAGCTGGTAGTCGTCCATCTGCCCGTCGAAAAATTCATATCCTCCGACCAGTCCTTCCGTCTCAAGACCGGGGCTCCTCTCGACTACGGCCTGCCGCGGCAGCCATCTTGATTTCGGAAGCGCGCTTTCGCTCGCGAGAAAATCATAGATAAACAAGCCGATGCCTATCGTGAAGCGACGGCGGCGGCCCTGTCTGTAGACGGGAATCACCAGCGACACCGGATGCGCAAGCCCCGGCACCCGTTCCAGCCAGGCACTCCTCTCCCGCAGTGCCTCTTTCACCAGGCCAAACTCCCTGTTCTCGAGATACCTCAAGCCCCCGTGCAGCAGTTTGGACGATGCGCTGCTGGTCGCACGCATGATGCCCGACCGTTCGTAAAGCGATACCCGGTGCCCGCCGCGGGCCATGCGCCAGGCGCAGCACAGGCCATTGATGCCGCCGCCGATTACCGCAATGTTCATCAAGCAGTCGCGATCAATATTCCAACGGCAAGCCGACTGTGACGCCATCCCGGGCTGACCGGTACGCCGCGATGAGCAACTCGAGGGATTTGAGGCCCTCGCGTCCGTCCGTTTCCGGCTCGGCATCCCCCCTGAGCACATCAATCACATTCTTGTAGTACAGGGGATGACCAAAGCCGTAAACGGATGTGGTTTCGTAGTTCGCCTCGCGGATGTTTTTGTCATAGTCCTTCGCATCCTCGAACTGCCAAACCTGAATATCGTTGACCGCCACGCCTCCGATACGGACCGTGCCTTTTTCCCCGAGGATCGTGATGCTGCCCTCAAGATTCTTCGGGTAGGTGAGCATCGTCACGCTGACCGAACCCAGGGCGCCGTTGCGCCAGCGGACGTTGATCACGCCGGTGTCTTCCACCTCGATATCCCGGGTCGTGCTGGTCATTGCCTGCACCTTTTCGACCGGGCCGATCAGCCATTCGAGCAAATCGATGTAGTGGCTGGCCTGATTCATGAACGCCCCGCCGTCAAACTCCCAGGTGCCGCGCCAGCCGTTGCCCTGGTCATAGTAGGACTGCGGCCGCGTCCAGAAAACATTGAGGTGCACCATGTGAATCTTGCCGAAACGCTTTTCCTCTACCGCACGGCGCAGCAGTCGCAGGGTGGAGTTGTGGCGATTCTGCTTCACGACAAACAGCCGGACGCCGGCCTCATCGCAGGCATGGACCATCTTCTGCCCGTCTGCCCAGCGGGTGGCCATTGGCTTTTCGGTCATGACATGGACACCGGATTTCGCCGACAAGACAGCCTGCCCCGGATGAATGCCGCTCGGTGTGCACAAGGCCACCACATCCAGTTTTTCCTTTTCCAGCATCTCCCGGATATCCCGATAACCCTTCACCCCGTACTTCCGGGCATGCTCGTCGAGAACATTGGGATCGATATCGCAAACCGCTGCGAGCTCCAGCTCAGACGCATGCGCCTCGATCGAGCCAAAGTGATTCTTCGAAATCCTGCCGCACCCCACGACGGCAATGCGCAGCTTCCTTCCCTTTATTGGCTGATACAACATGTGTTTTCCTTGAATATGGAGACCGTTATCACAGGCGAAACACGGTGAATCCCGCGTCGGCCGCAGAGTGGCGGTCGTAAAGTGCCTTTAAATCCGCGAGCACCGGGTTTTCAGTCCGGCAAAATTTCCGCAGATCCACCGGGGACAGCTTCCGGAATTCATTGTGCCCAACGGCGACAATCAGCGAATCAACCGGATTCCCCGGACCAATCGAGCCGAGTTTGATTCCGTATTCCTGTTCCACTTCATCGGGATCTGCCCACGGGTCCATTACGACCACGTTCACATTCCAGCTTTTCAATTCGTTGACGAGGTCGGCAATCTTGCTGTTGCGGATATCCGGGCAATTTTCCTTGAACGTGATCCCCAGCACACCAACGGTGCTGCGGGATACATCAAGTTTGTTGTTGAGCATCAATCTGACCAGGTTGCGAGCTGCATACCGGGCCATGTTGTCGTTGATCTTGCGGCCCGCCAGGATGACCTGCGGCCGGTAACCGACTTCCTCAGCCTTGTGCGTAAGGTAGTACGGGTCCACGCCGATGCAATGGCCCCCGACCATTCCCGGGCGAAACGGCAGGAAATTCCATTTGCTGCCGGCCGCTTCGAGAACCTCGATCGTATCGATCCCTAGGCGATCGAAAATGATCGAGAGTTCGTTCACGAAGGCAATATTGAGGTCGCGCTGCGTGTTTTCGATCACCTTGGCGGCCTCGGCTACCTTGATGCTCGCTGCAGGATAGGTTCCCGCGGTGACAATGCTCGCATAAAGCTGGTCGACCGCCTTGGCAGCCTCCGGGGTCGATCCACTTGTAATTTTCCTGATCTTGGTCAGTGTGTTGACCTTGTCGCCCGGGTTGATGCGCTCGGGGCTGTAACCACAGAAAAAATCCCTGTTGAACTTGAGTCCCGATACTTGCTCCAGGACAGGAACACAGACTTCTTCCGTGCATCCGGGATAAACCGTCGACTCGTAGATCACAAGCGACCCGGGTCTCAAACACCGGCCGACGGTTTCGCTGGCTTTGACCAGCGGCGTCAGGTCTGGTCGGCTTGCCTTGTCGATCGGTGTGGGAACCGTAATTATGAAAACGGCGCAGGCAGCCAAGTCCTCGGGATCGCAACTGAAAGCAAGCTGCTTGACTGACGCAAGTTCGGCATCGGCCACCTCAAGCGTACGGTCATGCCCCGAGCGGAGTTCCCGGATGCGATCCTGATTTATGTCGAAACCGAGAACCGGCCGGTGTTTCCCGAACTCCACCGCCAGCGGAAGGCCCACGTAGCCCAAGCCGACCACTGCGATTTTTTCGTTAAGGATATTCATGGCAAAGCTGCGGGTTGTTATAAGCTTGTTCTTCGCTTGTGGCAGGCATGCCGGTATCTAGTGGGATCGCCTCAAACCCGGCCGCCCGGTACGACACACCAGCCGGCCATGGAGGTTTTGAGAGAACATGCGGCTCAGCCCGACAATGCGTGAGAAAAAAGCTGTTTCTTTGTTGTTTCAAAAGCTCGGTAACTTACGGAAATCGTTGTGAAAAGCGGAAGAATTGTAGCACTCCCCCTTCCTCAAAGTCGCGGGATATTTCAAGGGTTCGCAAACCGGAAACGAAGGTTTCCGTTCGCGGCAACGGCCAGGTCTATGGTCAAGCCTCTTGCGTCTGGAAAAAGTACGCGAGAACGATAATCCAGATGCTTATTGAGCCCTGTCCTCTGTCATGAGCTACGCGTTTCCGGCCGCGGTGATGACCAATACGTTCTCGGTGACCGGCCTGATGGTCGTATTAGGGCTTAGCGGCAATCCGGAAATGGCCGCGGACTTTGGGATTGTCCATGGCGCCGCAATCGCCCTGTTCTACTCTTTCTCCGCCAACGCACGAAACATCCTGCTCAATCGGCAGTCCGCAATTTCGCCAGACCTCATTCTTGGCGCGCGCCTGCTGCTGTTTCTCCCGCTGGCCTTGATATCGCTTTGGCTGAGCGTGCACTTTGGTCGTGTCGAAGCTCTGCTCGCCGCCGTGCTGGTCATGCGCCTTTGCTCAGAGTGGATTGCCGAACTCGCGCTTGGATCTGCAGAAGTACGCCAGGACCTGCCTTATGCAAAACGGTTTCTCGCGTTGCAGATCGCGGCTTTCGTGGTTGTCGGCGGATGGCTGATCGGCGGATTGCCCCATGCAATGCCCATCCAATTAGCCTGGGCAGTGTCGCCGCTCTTTATCCCCTCCAAACTGATGGAAGGAAAAGCGCGCTTGCCCATGCCGGTGCCCGGTGGCTGGCTGCGGCTTTTGCCTCATTTCGGCTCCACGGCTGTTATCGGCGTTTCGGTTTATGTCTTCCGGCTGCTCATTCTGCTTTTGGTCGGGAAAGTCGTTGCAGGCGAGCTCTACACCGCATTCGCAATCGGAGGAATTTTGGGATCCGTGTTTGCCCAAGCCATCGGGCCTTCACTGATTTTGCGCGAAGCCCGTGCCAGCCAGTCGGCTTTTCCGACATGGATGAAATACCTGCTGGCTGGCGCGGCAGTTGCCGGACTGGTCATTTTCGCGATTGCCGTCCTGACCCCTGCCAGTCTGGCATCTGCGGGCAAGTCCGCTTTGTTCTGGCAAGCTACCGGGGCATCCCTTGTTGGCGGCTGTGTAATGGTGATTGCACAGGGATTTCGTTTGAGATTGCTCCAGAATCATGCCCACCGTGACACCTTTGGACCCGACGTTCTCGCAAACATCCTGCTGGTGGCTGCCGTGCCCTACGTTTTTTATTTACTGGGCAAGGATGCACTGGGGCTCCTCTACTTGCTGGGGGCAGTGCTGGCCCTGCTTTTTTACAGCAGCGCCATAAAACTGGCGCCTCACGACCACTCATCACCCATGCAAATGCAAAGCCGCTGGATTCCCCCGGTGATTGTCATATCACTGCTGCTGCCCCTTTTCTTCCAGATCAATGGTGCTGTCTTCCGGGACATCGCCTTCATTTTTGACACAGAAGGGCAGCTTTCCCGCCTGCCGATCCCGCTTTCAGTTCTGGCCTGTTATGGTGCGGTGCTTTTGATTGGCGGTTACTCGCGCGCACGACTTTCGCTGACCGGACTGTTCCTGACTTTTGTCTTGATGCTGATCACCAGCGTATTGCTGTCGCACGTGCATCCAGGGCACGAGCAGGCAAAACTGATTCTGTTGATCCAATTTGTGCTGCCGATGTTTGCTCTGGTGTTGGGTCAGATGTATCTGACGAAACCCCATGACATCTCCTTCATCGCACGATGTTTCCTGGGCGTAATTGTGGTTCTGATTCCCGTGCAACTGGCTGTCACCTGGGCTCAAGGTCATCTTCTGCTGACCCCGTATCTGTATCTGTTCAGCATCTATCAGCACCTGCAGTATGTGCCGATGATTATGGTTGCGGCGTTTCTGCTTGCACTTTACGCGCTCTGGGAAAACCGCTTCTGTCGCGCGCTTCTTCTGGGAATCGCCGCCCCCATGGGGGTCTACGCCGGTGCATCCGTTTCAGCGCTAGCCACAGCCTGCCTCATCGCGGGGGTTTGCATTTTTCCGGTGTTGCTCTGGCGCCAGCGCAGGAAGGCTGGCATCGCGATTTTGCTGGGCATCATCGTGACTGTGTCCGCCGCCACATACTTTTCGCTGGCCGCAGGAAAGCTGGACGGAAAATACGGCCTGATCCGCCTGCATACCGATTCGTCACTTTTCGCACCGAAGAATCTCGCTGAGCGGATCCGGTACTGGACGTTTTATTCGGAAGAAATCCTGTCGAACGCCAAAACTGCAGCACTGGGACATGTTGTCCCGCCAGATCGGAAAAAAATCCCGAGTGCCCACAATTATTATCTGGACTTCGCTTATAACTTCGGCATCCTTCCGCTGTTACCACTGCTGGCCATGCTGGGGTTGACCGTTGCTGGCATCCTTCGGCAATGGCGCAGCATCCTGAGCTCGGCGCCCTACACATGTCTTGCCGCCATCGTGTTGTTCCTGCTGATCGTCGACAACTCGTTCAAGGTGGGCATGCGCCAGCCGTATCCCGGCATCATGACTTTCTTTCTTTGGGGACTGCTGCTGAGCCGCCTATTTCCCGAACGCCAGGGGAATCGTGAAACCTGATGTCTATGGTCCAAACATCTTGAAAATCCTCGTCGTCACCCAGTATTTCCATCCGGAACCGTTCCGCATCAACGATCTCGTCACGGGTTTGCACGCGCGCGGGCATTCAATCACGGTACTGACCGGCATGCCCAACTATCCCGAGGGGAAGTTCTATCGCGGATATGGCTGGATGCACCCGGCGCGAGAGGACTTCGGTGGTGTGCGCATCATCCGCGTGCCGCTGGTCAGCCGCGGCCAGGCGCGGAACTGGCGGCTCGCGCTTAATTACCTCTCCTTCGCCTGCTCGGCGAGTCTGTTCGGCGCGCTGCGTTGCCGGGGCAAGTTCGACCTGGTGTTCGTGTTCGAGCCCTCGCCAATCACCGTCGGCCTGCCCGCGCTGCTGCTGGGCGCGCTGAAGCGGGCGCCGGTGATGCTGTGGATACAGGATCTCTGGCCCGATACCCTCGCGGCGATGGGCCTGCGCGGCGCGGTTCTCTCCGCGGGAGCTGCGGTCGCAGATTTCGTGCACCGCCGCTGCGATGCCTTGCTGGTGCAGTCGCAGGCCTTCAGCACCAGCCTCGTGGCCCGCCGCATTCCGCGGCAACGGATCCGTTATCTGCCGAACTGGGCGGAGGACTGGTACCGCAATCCGGCTTCCGCGGGGGATGCGAATCCGCTCGCGAGTTTTCGCGGCTTCCGCATCCTGTTCGCCGGCAACCTCGGCAGCGCGCAATCCCTGGAAACGATCATCGCCGCCGCGGAAATCATGCGCGACCGGCCCGACATCCACTGGATCATCATCGGCGACGGACTGATGCGCGACTCGCTGGAACGGCAGATCCGCGAACGCGGACTGGCGTCAACAGTTGCCCTGCTCGGTCGCCAGCCACCGACCGAAATGCCGCGGTATTTCGCTGCGGCCGATGCTCTTCTGGTCACGCTGCGCGCCGATCCCGTATTCGCACTCACCATACCCAGTAAAATCCAGTCCTATCTCGCGGCGGGAAAACCGGTGATCGGCGCTCTCGACGGCGAGGGTGCAAGGATCATCGTCGAATCGGGCGCCGGCTGGACCTGCGCGGCAGGGGACGCAGCAGGACTTGCGGCGCTTGCCCGCCAGCTTGCCGCAACCTCCGATGCGGATCGCGCGTCCATGGGCAGCCGCGGAGCCGCCTATTTCGAAGATCATTTTGAACGCAACCGCCTGATCCACCGGCTCGAGGGTTGGATGCAGGAACTGACGGAGCAAGGCCATGCGGATACTAATACTGGGCGGTGACGGCATGCTGGGGCACCAGCTGCTGAAACAGCTCTCGCTGCGACACGAAGTCCGCGTCACCCTGCGCCGCCCCCTCGCCGATTACGCCGGGGCCGGGTTGTTCAATGCCGGCAATGCCATCGACCGCGTCGACGTGCGCGATTTCGACAGCGTGCGCCGCAGCGTTATCACCTGCAGCCCGGATGCGGTAATCAACGCCACTGGCATCGTCAAACAGCGCGCGGAAGCGGCGGAAGCCATCCCCTCGATCGAGATCAACGCCCTGCTGCCGCACCGCCTCGCCGCGCTGTGCGCCGAAACAGGTGCGCGCCTGGTCCACATGAGCACGGACTGCGTTTTTTCCGGAAAGCAGGGCGGCTACCGCGAGGATGACCTGCCCGATGCGACCGATATCTACGGCCGCTCCAAGCTGCTCGGCGAAGTCTCGGCACCACCGGCAATCACGCTGCGCACCTCGATCATCGGCCGCGAGCTGTCGCGCAAGACGGGGCTGCTGGAGTGGTTTCTCGCCCAGCAGGGCGCGATCCGCGGCTACCGCAGGGCGATATTCTCGGGCTTCACCACGATCGAGATGGCGCGCATCATCGAAATGCTGCTGACACGATTCCCCGGGGCGCACGGCCTGTATCACGTGTCGAGCACCGCGATCAGCAAGTACGATCTGCTGACGCTGATCCGCGACCGCCTCGGGCTGTCCACCCGGATTGATCCGGAGGACGACTTCCATTGCGACCGCAGCCTCGACTCCTCGCGCTTCCGCAGCAGCTTCGGCTATGAACCGCCACCATGGCCGGCAATGATTGACGAACTGGCCACCACCACGGGATAATGCAAGCATATGATTTTAAAGAATAAAAAAGTACTCGTCACCGGTGGCACCGGTTCCATGGGCAAGACCTTCGTGCGCCGGGTGCTCACCGGCGAACTCGGCCTGCCGAAGAAAGTCATCGTGTTCTCGCGCGACGAAGCCAAGCAGCACGACATGCGCATGGCCTATCTGCACAAGACCGTCAGCACCGATGAGGTCATTTTCCGCAACTTCATGAACGTGCTCGAGTTCCGCATCGGTGACGTGCGCGATTACTCGGCGGTCAGCGCCGCGGTGCGCGACGCCGACATCGTGGTCAACGCTGCCGCGCTGAAGCAGGTGCCTTCCTGCGAGTACTTCCCCGAAGAAGCGGTGCTGACCAACTGCATAGGCGCGATGAACATCGTGCGCGCGATCCAGAACCACCGCTACCCGGTCGAAACCGTGGTCGCGATCAGCACCGACAAGGCCTGCAAGCCGGTCAACGTGATGGGCATGACCAAGGCCGTGCAGGAACGAATCTTCATCGGCGCCAACGTGCTCAATCCGGACACCCGGTTCATCGGCGTGCGTTACGGCAATGTGCTCGCCTCGCGCGGCTCGGTGATCCCGCTGTTCCACGACCAGATCCGCAACGGCGGCCCGGTGACCATCACCGCACCGCACATGACGCGTTTCCTGCTGAGCCTCGACCAGGCCGTCGACACCGTGTTCGCGGCGCTGAAAGGTGCCAAACCGGGCGAGATCTATGTGCCCAACGCACCTTCGGCGACGGTGATCAACATCGCAAAAGCGCTGATCGGCAACCGCAGGATCCCGACCACAATCACCGGCGTGCGCCCCGGCGAAAAGCTGCACGAGATCATGGTGTCGGAAGAAGAGGTGCACCACTGCGTGAAGCGCGGCGCCTGGTACGCGATCCGGCCGATGCTGCCCGAGCTGACGGCAAAAATGAAAGCCGAATCCAACGCGCTGAAGCACGAGTTCAGTTCCGCCGACAACGTGCTCCCGCTCGCCGGCACCATCAAGCTGCTGAAACAGCACCGCCTGATGCCGGGTGATGCCGGCCTCGACGACGGCGAACTGCTGCGCTAGAAATGCCGCGATGAGCCTCAAGGTCATGACTATCGTCGGCACGCGCCCGGAGATCATCAAGCTCTCGCGGGTGATCGCCGCACTCGACCGGGACACGAAGCATGTTCTGGTGCACACCGGACAGAACTACGATTACGAGCTGAACCAGGTTTTTTTCGAGCAGCTGCAGATCCGCAAGCCCGACCATTTCCTCGATGCCGCCGGCAAGACCGCGGCGGACACGATTGCCGCGGTGATTGCACGTGCTGATGCCGTGCTGGAACGCGAGGCCCCGGACGCGCTGCTGCTGCTCGGCGACACCAATTCCTGCCTCGCAGCGATTGCCGCCAAGCGGCGGAAGGTGCCGGTATTCCACATGGAGGCCGGCAACCGCTGCTTCGACGACCGCGTTCCGGAAGAGATCAACCGCCGCATCGTCGACCACATCAGCGACATCAACTTGCCCTACACCGAACACGCGCGCCGCTACCTGCTTGCCGAAGGCATTCGCGCGGAAACGGTGATCAAGACCGGCTCGCCGATGCGCGAGATTCTCGAACACCACGCAGCGGACATCGCCGCGTCGCAGGCGCTGAAAAAACTCAAGCTGGAACCCGGAGGCTATTTCGTGGTGAGTGCGCACCGCGAAGAAAACGTCGACAGCCCGCAGAACCTCGGCGACCTGCTGGCGAGCCTCGAGGCGCTGTCGCGCAAGTACAAGAAGCGGATCATCATGTCCACCCATCCGCGCACGCGCAAACGCTTGGGCGCGCTGGGCAAGCGCAAGCTCCCGGCCGGCGTGGAGTTCCTCAAGCCGCTGGGCTTCTTCGATTACATCCGGCTGCAGCAGTCGGCCTGCTGCGTGCTGTCGGACAGTGGCACGCTGACCGAGGAATCCGCCATCCTCGGTTTCCCCGCGGTGATGCTGCGTCAGGCGCATGAGCGCCCGGAAGGCATGGACGAAGGCATACTAATCATGTGCGGCCTCAGTCCGGAGCGGGTGCTGGCGGCCGTCAAGACGACCATCGCGGCTCACGCCGGCGGCCGCAAGCCC